>FUFK010048531.1_pt1 | contig 11628 bp, 13 predicted proteins | sample 1021851 | NCBI WGS metagenome assembly FUFK01 (sample SAMEA51879418, study PRJEB19060) | metagenome
AAAGTAAGGAGCTCTAGCAATGACTTCCAGAACCCAGAATCTTTGAAAATTCCTGCCTCTGTAAAGGAAGTCAAGGATGTATATTGTGGTATCTAATACCCATGTGTTGAATTGTTTCATACTAATAAGGGATGTGACCATGCTAGTGGTATTAAGAACCAACCTGTTCCNATTATTATTCCAAATGTNACACAGGCTGATGTGATAGGAAGGTCTTTCATTTGACCTCCTTAATTGAATCCAAAGAAAAAGGATGTACCTGTAGATACGGTACATCCTCTCTTGCGTTCTTTACGGCTTCCCATGCGTCTTCAGCATATTCGCCTATTTCGTGATACTCATTTAGTTGGTCGTGCCAACCAAGTGTGTAGTGGGACATGATAGTTTCAACTCCAGTACATTATTATTTATGCTAACACACTAGGTATAATTACGCACTTATGTCAGGGTCTCCGAACCTCCAATGTTAAGATTTTTTGAAGACAATTCATACATCTTTTGATGTATTGTTTTCTCTTCCTGTGGCACACCATCATACGGATATGGAAGTTTAACTGAATCNGTGGGGTCAAACCAATCATCATTTATCACTGGTGGGATAGATCCTAATAACCCTGCTGGCATCTCAGCATACAGATCATATCCGTATACAAATTCTTCTGGTTCTACTCTCTTTACTGCTCTTGGTAAGGTAAGTAATCCCTTAAAAGGGTTGCCTATCTTTCTTATTATATCCATAAACCCTCTTGAGATTTAAAAATATTTAGTTTACTACCCTATATTATAGACAGTTTTTGTTGATTTGACAACTAAGATATTGAGTATGCTGCTGCTGATCCTAAGACACTAGCGTCTGCTGCAAATATTGCTTCGGTTGATTTCTTTTCTACAAACTCAACAGTGTTTCCTGGCATTGTGAAGGTTCCGATTGTTGTTGATCCTCCAACTTCATTGATAACAGATATTAATCTTGCAGTTCCACNATTGTTACAAAGACGAACCACTGTCGCACTTCCGAATGTAGATGCGTTTGCAGCGTTAGTACCACATGCTGCCTGAGATCCTTTTATGTTAGTAATCATGGTTCTTTAATATCCTCTCTTGTATTTAGAAGTCTCGTCTTCTGGGTTGATTGTAATGGTATTCTTACCACTCATAGGTTTGATCTCCTTCACCTTGTCAGGAGACTTCTTATCAGTTTCCCAGATGAACTCTTCACGCCAGTTAGAGATAGACTCGTTTGTAATTTTTTTAATTGCTTCTTGTCTTGCTTTATCTTTTTGCATTTGTGCAAAAGATCTTGCTTTAGTCTGGACACCAGCGTTAGCTAGTCTCTTTGCTATTGCAATACGATTGATTTCACTTAGTTCCACTTCTTCATTTGTTGGTTTCTTTGGTCTTCCGCCACCCTTTTTAGTGGGTACTGCACCTTTGTCATCATCATATCTTTTCTGGTTAAAGACTTTCTTGCCAGATTCATCAGTATCATAATATTTAGGATTCGCAACACTTCTTCTCTTAGCCTTTACTGTTTTAGTTTTATCAGTGGTTGACCTATCTACACCCGCTGGTGGTAAAGCTGGCTGAGAAGTTTTATTCTTGTTTTTAGGATTAGCAGCCTTGACTATTGCACCACTGCTATTCTTCTTGTTTTTATTTGCAGTTCTAGCTTGGAATACTCCACTTGCGTCTTTTTCCATCTCAATGGTTTCACCACCATTACCACCTTTATATGTGGAGACGCTATCACCTGTTAATGATTTTTTATTACTTGTAGATTTATTGGAAGGAGTGATGTCTGTTCCTTTACCAATATTTTCCATTTTCTTTTGTTCATCTCTATCTTTACCAGCCGCTTTTCTAGCAACGTTCATATACCTATCGAACTTTTGTTGTCTAGTTTCTGTATCTTTCTTATTCTTACGTTCTTTATCATCATCTTCTATGTCCTTCATAATATCTCTTGGCGCTCCTTCCATTCCAGAACCAGGTCCTGCTGGTCGGAAGTTTGGATTTTTCTTTGCCTGATCTTTTTCGTACTTTGTTGTCTCTTTGTCTACCTTCTTTTGACCTTCTTCTTTTGATTGTTTTCTAACTGCTGAAGCGTCTACAGAAGCTGTGGGAGACTTACCTGTTACATTACTAGTCTGTTTTCTTGGCTTAGGATCTACAGCAGACCTTGGAGCAGATCTTGCCGCACTTGATGTAATTCTATCTCTTTTTTCTCTAGCTTGCCTGTCTGATATGGCTTGATCGCCTACACCAGTGGTAATATCTCTACCACCTCTTGTTCTTGCAGCTGCTTTTGGTGTTGATGGTGTAAGACCAACTGATTTTTGTGCTTTTCTTTTTATTTTACCAACAAGTCTATCTGCCAAAGTATTCTTGATATCTCCTTTCTTATCCTTACCAAATAGTTTTTGTCCTTTTCCAGATCCTAATGCACCTTGTATTGCTGCTTTACCCACATTAGACATTTGCCTCATGGCAGTTCCCATTCCACCAGCACCAGTATCTACTCTCTCCTTGTCCTGTTGGAATGATGTTGCACCTTTGATAGCACCAACTGCTGCTCTAGTTACATCCTGACCTCTCTTAGATGCTAAGGCCTTCTGAGCTTTTAGTTTGTTCCTATTCATTACTGATTTGATACCAGTAGAAACAACCTTCGGATTGTTCTGAGCTCTCGCTGGTGGTAAAGCTTTTTGTTGTAACTGTATAGGTCTAAGAGGATTTTGATCCTGTCTTTTGCTTACTAAAGCTCCTCCCTTTTGATACTTAGTCGCATTGGGAGTTCCAACTCCAGCAGTTTGTCCCTGTCTAAACTGTTGAGATTTGTTTATTAATGTTTGTTTTGTCTTTTTTCCAATATTCTGTGCAGCACCCATTGTCCTGTTAACGGCACCTCGGGCTAGCTGTCCTACTTGTCGGCCGACAAACTCGTCAAGTTGACGGTTTTCGTATTGAAATTTTGAAAAACTTTTCATTACTTAGGAACACAATTAGGAACCATCTTACCGCCTTTTTTCTTCATACCTACTTGTTTGTGGCTATCCCAACATGGATCGCCTTTACCTTCGGTCATAGTTTGATGAGCCTTTAGGATTGAACTTGCATGTTTCTTAACCATGTCCTCAGTTATAGACTCTTCTTTCTTTGGTTCTGGTTTTGAAAATGAAACTGGACTCTTCACATTGAAGTTCTCTTTCACACTTGAAGTATCCTTACCGTCTGCCTTACCACCTTTCTTCTGCTGAATTTTATTATGGATAACACCACGATATTCTTTAGCACCGCTCTCTACTTTACCGTCACCATCATAGTCTTGCTTTGCTTTCTTACCTTCTTCTACTGGTTCTACTCTATATCTTGTGTCACCCATCTCTCCAAGTGTGGTGAGATTTGAAGCGACTTGATCCCAGAGTCTATCAGCTAATCTAGCATCTGGATTTCCTATTGGTTCTGGTTTTACCACATCAATTACCTCCGTTGTAGTACCATCTAAGTTTGTGATTTGAACATCCTCTCTATACCCAGAGCTCTTTGGAAATTTACCATAGTCTTCGTGTCCCTTCTCATCATGCTTGCCCATTAGGTAATTTTTTTTGTTGTTTGTATAATTTTTTAGAGCATAAGTACCTTTAGGTTTTTTAACTTTTCTTCCAATAGTTTCCTTTTCTGCTACCTGATCTACTGCTCTATCTATACCTTGTTTCTTTTTTGCTACTTCTTTTTTAGAACTCAGCGTTCTACTTGCTTTCTGTGCTTTTGGAATATAACGTCTTAATGTATCAGTGCTTAACTCGTCAAGTTGTTCTGCATCTTCAACCATTTCTCCTTCTGGTTGGTAACTAGCCATTTGCATACCCATTTTATTTTGTCTATGAGCTTGAGTTGAAGGACCTCCACCTCTCATCATGTTTCCCACTGCACCCATGGCTTTTTGTTTCAATTTGTTTGCTCCAAATTGTAGTAATTTCTTTCCAGCAAACTTAAGAAGAGGCATCGCAAGGGCAGGCAGTGCTTCATCTATTTGTTCTTTCTTATCTTCTTCATGTGGTATTACATTACCGTCAGCATCTTTTTGATGATGTTCGTAGATTGAAGCGTAAGCGTCAACTAGTCCTTTGTCGTCAGTCATGATAGTGAAATTTGAAGATAGTCCTTTATCTAAGGTTATTTATCCCTTTCCAACTTTGTAGGGTATCTTTGTATCATTATATTTTACTCCAGGCCCACTAGCAGGGTCATTTGGATTTTTCACTTTCTTCCCATCATAGTAAGAACCAGTGGTAATTGGTTTTATGATAGGGTCATTGTTCCATTTCTTATCGCCTTGGCCTGGTGTCATTCTCTGCATGTATTGTCTATACTCGTCTGTACCTACGTCATATGCTTCTGCTAAATCTTTCAACCATGCTTTGAACATAGTATGTTCTGGAGTTTGTACTATCACATGATTGGCACATCTCCTTGTAATTCTACCTCTAACTCCAGTGTTCACGTTCTCTACTAGAGATCCTACCTTGAAACACTGCTCTTTTAAGTATGCTACTCTCAAACCAAAAGGATCTAACTTAGGTGCATGCTGCCATGTCTCTGAAGCAACAGTTCCTCTAAGTTGTTCATCAGTAGCTCCCATAGATTTCTGGATAAGATTGAAGAGATTCTTCTTTTCCATGTTCCCTATGTTAGGAATACCTTTAGCAAATGCTTTGAAGTCATCCTTTGCTACTGCATCTCTCATCTTAGATGCAGACATACCCTCTATTCCATCTGAGTCAGGGTCTCTTGCACCAGCAGATATGACTTGAAGATCCTCAAAATTATACAAGTCACCATTATATTTCTGTGCAAGACTCTGGAACTCAGAGAGTCTATCCTGTCCTACGACTATTGTTACTCCCTTGTATCCTAGATTAGCAGCAGCAACAAGAACATCAAATATAGTTCTTGCATTTGGATCATCCTTGATAGATTCCTCATAGTCAGAGAACATCTTCTTCATATATTCTATCTTCGCACCAGGCTGCAATGGATTTTTCTTCGCATCTACACTACGACTTGGATATATCTTGAAGTCATATCCCAATCTAGATGCTTCTGAAGCAGCTTTGTCTAATAATTTTTGATGTCCCACTGTTGGTGGATTGAATCTACCAAAGACAACTACTACTCCTTCACTTGACGGAATACCCATAACTTCTGCTGTCTGTTGATCGGTCTCACCAGGCTCAGGTGATTTAGTTGCAGTAGCGGCAGTATCTTCTTTTGGTTTCGGTTTCGGTACAGGGGCAGTAGCAACTGCTTTTGGTTTTGCAGTTGGTTTTTCTGGAGTGGCAACCTTAGTAGACTTAGGATCTTCTTCGGGTGCAGCACTTCTTCCTCCTGTGAATTGTAGTTTTCCGTTTACAGTTTTAGCAACGAAGTTACCTTTCTGATCGTACCACCCGCCATGGCCATCACCCTTCAAGCCTTTCATCTTGGCTTCGGTTGATGCAGCAGTTTTTACAGCTTCTATTATAAATTGACCGAAAGATTTCACAAAAATCAGTACACGATTACAGTTTTATTTATAGGAACTTTACACCAGAGGTAGTGATATACAACGATTTACCAGACCACCCCCCAGCGGCTCTTGTCCTACAAGTGATTGGAATATTTACAGTTTTCTTTTTATACTTGAATGACATCTTAAATGATTGTGACGAACCATCATAGTATCCAGTTAAGTTAGTATACTCTGCTGGATTCGCAATCAACATAGATTTCAACATAGTATCATCAGAAACTGCCTTTATATTGCTAGACCCATTCACTTGTCCTATCAATAATTTATAAGGGCAAGGAGTGAATGATTTACTAGGATCATCATATGTGTAAAAGTAAACTGTTCTCAACAAATATGATAGATTAACTTGAGATGATAGATGATTTTTAAATCCTTCAATTAAATTATTTCTGTATGGGTAGTACATATCTTTCCCATAAAAATCTAATCCATCTTTAATAAATGCTCTAGCAATATTAGCAAAGGCATCCCTAGATCCAGACTCACTATATGGTTCACTCTCAATCTGAATTGTATTCAAAGCTGCTTTCGCATTTTCACCCTTTACAGTTGCAGCTGCAAGGTTCCAAGATCTATCAATGATACTTTTAACTGAAGCCAACTGTCCACCGTCACCCAATTTACCATAGAAAGCAAATATGTTGGTATTGAATTTAGGTGTTGCATCTTTACCAGACGCTATCTTGTTTGAATATCCTTGAAGTGATCCATCACCTAATGTTACAACAACGTCTGATGGATTGTTAGGTGATACGTTTCTTGGTTTTGCTTGGGGTGTCCAGTAAACTGCACCGATTCCTTTATCTTTCAAATCTTTTCGTATTGCAATAGCATTGTTTCTTCCAATATTGATATCTCTTTCTGGTGTTTGGTCGGCATCTATCAGGTCAACTACATCTGAAAACGTAACTGGTTTACCAGAACCATACATGACACCTGTTGGTCCTTTGTTGGATGTGACATATTTTTGTAGAGCTTCTGGTGACATCATAGGTTGAACAAGAAAATACACACTCATAAATTCATTCACGTTTGAAGATTGAGTTGCTGGTTTTCTAGATGTCATGCCCAGATGACCAACTGCACTTGATTGTGCCGCCTTTATAAAATACGGAATAGTTTTTTCTTTACTATCAAGTGAAAGTTGAAATGTAAATGCAGCTCTACTTGATGTACTGTATATTAACTCTCCCATTCCCTGATCTACACACTTGAAAAATAAATCTTTCTGTGTAAATTTTTGTTCTTTATATTTCTTCGATAGAGCGGTGTGTGATGATGCTATGACAGCAGACTTCATAACATAAAAAGGATTGAATTGTCCTCTTTGTTGGTAGTTTGGAGAAACAGTAGTCATCCTTAGTACTCTTTTTTAGAGTTATTTAGAGATCTCCCTCCTGTCTGTTCTCTGAGTAGAACACATCAAAGCTTCCGCCTGGATATCTTTTCTCTAGTTTCTTTACGTTTGTCGCAACCACATCATCAAAAGATACTTCTAAAGCCATACAAGCATTTGCAACATACCACATGATATCACCAAGTTCTGTAACCAAGTGATGTTTGTTCGCATCATTCCAAGGCTTTCCTTGAAACACCATCTTCTTTACGATCTCTGTAAACTCACCAGCTTCAGCAGACATACCAACTGCAGCGGTAAGAAGTCTCTCTATATTAGCACCCTGTCCATCTAACTCAACCATACGGTCAGCGAGATTAACAAAATCTTTTGAAGCATCAGATGTTACAGCGTCAACAAAGGCCTCGTACCTTTTAAAATCAATAGTCATTAGAATTTCAAACCAGCGAATTTACTTTTAATTTTTTTGGTTTCTTGTTCATTATTATACTCTATCTCCTGTCCACTGTCAACAATATCTTCTTGAGCACTCTGATCTACGTCATATAGTTTCATCTTTGCACGATCAATACCTAGTACAAATCTCTTNTTCATGGTTGGATCGTTGTATCTATTCTTCAACTGTTTAACCATTACTTGATTTACCTCCTCCAGCTCCTCCGTACTAATAAGAGCAAACATGAGATCAGCAGTAGCGGGAAGGCCAAAGGATTCTGACGTATCAGTAAGGTCAACATCACTAGAACTATAACCAGAACGAGTCGTCTGAGTGGCGGAGACGATAGGTACATTAGTTTCCACTGCAAGACCACGGAGCTCTTCAGCAATCGCCTTAATATAGGAATACGAGTTAACATTTGATCCAGCCCTGTAACGTGATGAAGCACATATGTTTAGATAGTCAACAAATATGATATCTGGTTTGAATGATTTCTTCAATGAAAGTTCATTCAATAAACCTTTGAAGTGTCCTGAGTGTGCGGCAGCAGTTGGATATTCTTTGATGATAAGATTACCCTGTGTCTTCTCTGACAGTTTAGTAACTTTATTCTCAAACATCTGACGAGGTATATCCGTCAACTGTTGGACAGGAATATTTAGAAGATTAGCATCAATTCTCTCAGCAATTTTCTCCTCAGCCATCTCAAGCGTGATGTATAATACGTTCTTGCCTTGGAGTAACACACTGCTTGCGACATGACACATAAACAAAGACTTACCAACACCAGTGCCAGCGAGAGCAATATTGAGTGTTTTATTCGGAAGGCCGCCCTTTGTAATTTTGTTGAAAAATTCGAGGTCGAACTCGATTCTGTCCTCCTTCCTGTGGTAGAAGTCATATCTTTCTTCGTAATCTTCTAGGTAATCATGTCCAACATGGTTATCAAATCCTACTGCTAGTGCATCAGATAAGATAGCAGGGATGGCATCAACACCTTTCTTGATATCATGTCCATCTGCAATAGAGATACTCTCGACCAGTGCAAGATAGATTGCTCTTTCTTTACACCACTTCTCTGTAGTATCTATAAGCCAATCTTCTACAACAAACTCTGTTTCGTTTGTTTCTTTTAGATATTGAAGTATCTCCTTGTAGGTATCGTCATTGATATCTTTTCTCTTTTCACATTCAATAGAAAGTATTTCTACTGTCGGGCACTTATCATACTCTACAATAAACTTTGCAGACTCTTCAAATAAAATTTTCTCTGTAGTTTTATCAAAGTAATCTGGCTTTAAAAATGGTAGAACTTTCCTAGTATAATCTTCATTGCGAATCAGGTTCTTGATGATTGTATTTTCAATAGTTTCGATCATTGGTAATGAAGATATGTGCTCATGATATACTTTGGACTTCCACTTCTAACAGGCATACCTCTGTGTGGATACTGCCATGTAGGTGGAAACACTAATACTGTACCAGTTTCTGGCTTAACTGTCAAGTTATGATAAGGAAAAGTTGTTTCCCCACCTTTGAAATCATCATTCAAGTATACAAGAAAAGCAAGATATCTCTTTGCACTTTGATGATCTTGAACATCTACATGTAATCCAAACTCATCATCTGAATTTGGTTCATATTTTTTAATTCTTAGTTCTTCAAAGGCAAACTTATCAGGAAACCAATTTACAAACTCTGGTAAATCTTTTTTATATTCTTTTATAACTTCCACTATCTTGTAACAAAGAAGCTGCATGAACTTGTCTGCCTTACCAGATGAATTTATATTCACCTGAGTGAAGGTAGGTACACCAGCATTTTCGATTCTCTCTTTTACTTGAGAGTTCTCAAATAAATCTATTATTACACGACAAGTCTTTTCGTCAAAACACTCACAGGTTCTGACAAATTTATCCATAGCTAAAGGTCTCCCCTGCAATCTTCTCCAACTTTGCCATAACCTCATCGGTAAAATATTCTTCGGGGGAAGCCAAGATTTTCTTGGCGTAGACTTTTTTACCGTCGATTTCGTATCTGCCTGCGACATTTTTCCAGAGTCCGCCAAGTTCTCCTAGTTCAAGTAATCCATAGTATCTATCTAAACCACGTTCATCGTAGTAGAGTCTGATCTTAACTTCTTTGTTCTCTTTACTTAGACGCGACTTTGCTGTCTTAGCTTTGATAATATTTCCAACGACTTCCGTTCCTTCCTTTTCTTTAGCTTTGCTGAGATAAATGATCGTACTTGCCGCATACTTGAGACCGCTGCCTCCGCCCATCTCTTTGGTGGGAACGTATGATCCGATGACATCATAGGTGTGATTAGTAACAATAAGTGGAATGTTTGCTTGACCAAGTTTAAGAGTTAACATTCTAAATGCACCTTTGACAAGTTGTGATTTGGTCATGTCACGAACCTGTTTATCATCCAGTGCGTCTCTGATCTCTTTCTCAGTTGAAAGCATACCTAGAGAATCCAACACGAACATACATGGTTTGCGTTGATCTTCTTCTGTCTTAAGGTATATATCAACTGCTCTAAGTGCTTTTGATCTGAACTCTTCGATTGTTACCACATTGACAACCACGAGCCTTTTGAGATCAATTCCTCTAGACTCAAGGAGTCCCCTGTTGACAGCAGCCTCTGTGTCAAAATATAAACAATAACCATCAGGGTTATTNTCAAGAAAGTTTTTAACCACAGCGAGGCTGAAAAAAGTCTTTCCAGTAGAGCTCTCGCCAGCAATAGCGGTAATCTTGTTCCTAGATACACCGCCAAATATACTGCCTGATATAAGGCCGTTAAAAATGTGCGAACCTGTGTCAACAAACTCTTCAATTTGTTCTGCCTCGGAGGCAAGTTGGGTGTACTCATCTCCTATCTCTTTTACTATTTCTTTTAAAAAATCCATAATGATTTACTTCTATTATAATTCTACCACAGACCACAATAAATTACCACTAATTGATATTCTTGGTTCTTCTGTGTTATAGAATGGGTATACTTGATGGTGTAAGTTAGATGGAAAAAGCATAATAGTGCCTTCCATCTCTGGACTCATGAAAATAGGATACTCAATAGTGTTTCCTAAAATATCATTGTATGTAAACTGGAAATCAGATGCAGCATTTGAATGAAAGGTAAGATTATGTTGTTCTTTATAATGAGTTGGAATCTTCATCCATATCACAAATGATGTGATGCCTGTATGTCCGTGTTCGGGATTGAACTCTGTTGCATATTGATAGTTGACCCACCAATTCATTCTAAGTTCTGGTTTATATTTTAGATCCAAGCTTGGATCAAGATCTATAGGAGGAAAATAATGCTTAGGGTCTTCATCTAATAGTTGTTGAGTCAGAGGACCTACAACTTCATTTCTGAATTTGTTGTTGACATCTTTCAATCCTAAACTACCAGTTATATTTCCAGCAAGTCTATAACTGTAGTCATTACTGTCATTGACATTATCTTTCTCTGCCTGTTCTACACAAGACCAGAGATAAGTCATCATGTCACTATCAAGTTTAGTTTTATATAGTGGGACGTTTGGTACTTGAAACGCTTCCCATTCTACTTTAGACATCTCTATTTGTGATGAAACACTTCTACATATGATTCACATTTAGGACAAGTGAAACTTGACCAGAAATCATATTCCGATTCATCTCCGTCATTCAACTCATCCATGTCAAAATCTGATCCCCAGATCAACTCAGTACCACAGTGCCAACAATTCATTTTTTAAATACTCCAAATTTTGCCAATAGGTAGACTGAAAGTACAGTCCAGAATACAACTTCTAATCCTATATTATTCATTAGATCCCCACTATTTTACGTTGTCTTTCAAAGTAGTTATGAAGTAACCACGAACTACTATTTTTCTTGTCAGTTCCTCCTACACCAAACTCCATTTCAACTCTAGGATCGTTACCGAACCTATCCATTTCTGGTGTATTAGATTTACCTCTGTCTCCACCATTGGCAAAGACTACAGTTTGTGCAATCTCTAAACATCTTTCGATTGCACTACAAGCTGAACCATGCTCGTCATCTTCCACAGTGATCACGGCATCTACAACGTCAAGATGTCTGATAATCTCTGCACGTTCTTTCCATGACATAAAGTATTGACCCTTCTTATTAGTCAACCATTCTTCTGTATTCAATCCAACTACCAAGTAGTTTGTAAGATCTTTTGCTTGCTCGAAGTAAGCAATGTGGCCACTATGAAGAGGATCAAAACCGCCTGTG
>FUFK010054144.1_pt1 | contig 11628 bp, 5 predicted proteins | sample 1021851 | NCBI WGS metagenome assembly FUFK01 (sample SAMEA51879418, study PRJEB19060) | metagenome
GTTGTTTTTACACCAAATGTAGCAGCAGATACACGACCTGGTTGGTATCTAAAGAATCTTTTTGATGTTAGAACTGCACTTTTATCTACAGGTGCCTCTAAAAGAGCACCAGACTCCTCTGGAATATGAGTCAGACCATGACCCATAGTGTCACCAATACCAGCATATGCACCAGTGTTACTAACAGTTCCAAACTGTTCTGGTGATGCTGCCCATTCAGATGGGTTCACATCATATGTGTTAACATCAGCAAATATACCGAGAGCAACCTCAGATCTAGGAATACCTAGCAAAGATANTGCAACTTCAGATTGAACTTTATTTTGTTCNGCAACAGGTATCGTTGGTTGGTCACTGGCNATAACAACAGGTAATGATTTNTCTGCCTTTTGTTGACCAGGAGGCACTGGAGCAGTCCTACCTACGACTACTACAGACGAATTGTTATTTACATTNGTATTGTCTGGCATTTTTTTANATAACCCCTACTCTTCCTTTAGCGATGGTGAAACGATCCCTTATACTTATATAGTCATTCGCAGTAGCCCCTCCATTAGCAACAGCAACGGTGGTCGCTGCTCCTGCTAGGTTGAATCCACTTACTAATGCATTAGTTGCTGCATTATAAACTTGAGGTGATATTAATCTTAACCTCTTCGTTGCAGCATCAACAGTAACTTTTTCGGCAACAGTAAATTCAACAGAAGAAAGGGATGGACTTACTGAGTGATTGACTAGTTTGACGACATCTCCAACTGCAATTGCAGGGAATTGATTGATGTCTGCAAGTGTAACATGATAATCAGTTTGAGCAACACCCACTACTGTGCTACTTACTGTGGTGACAATACCGCTTGAGTTCTTCCAATGTCCTGTTGATATTCCAACATATGTTGAGTATCCAACGGGATTTGTTAGGAACTCTTGTGCAACTATTTCATATCCAAGTGCGGATGTCAAACCAAGAGTTGCAGTTTGTGTTGCAGTTAATGTTAACTGTAGGTATCCATTCTCTCTTCCGAATGTTCCTATATCAGGTGTTGGAACATCAAAGTTCATAAACTTAGTTCCAAGTGTTTCATTTGTTGTTCCTTGTCCAACAATTGTTCCAATTCCTGCTTCAACAATTCTAACTCTGGTGCTGCGAACATCAAATGGATTTCCATCTCTGATATACTGCATGACAGGTCCGTCAAAGTCTGCTGATCTATCAACCGTAACATTGACAGAGTTAAAGTCACTATCAAAGATATCTGGTGAAGGTAAGAATTCATCAGATGGTCCAAGTAAAATATTATTTGTTGTTGTGATCTTACCAGAAGCATACATTCTGAGACCAGTTCCAGAGTTACGAATAATATTTCCTCCAGTTGATACAACTGAAGTTGCAGACAAGTCAACAGGTCCTGAGAAGTTTTCAATCACTGAGTCATTTAATCTCAATACGTCAGAATCCTGTGCATATATTGGGAAGAATGTATATCTATCTGTTATACCTCCATCTACAATCGAGCAGTTTTCTATTGAAAGTCGAGTAGAATTCTGTACTTGTAATGCATGTGAAGGTGAGTTTCTAACTTCTACACCCTTAATTAATGATGAAGTTATATTCTTAAAGTAAACAAGGAAACTACTTGATGAGTTCTCAACTAATGGTTCACCAAATCTAATATTATTTCCAGAGTTACCATCAATTGTTACATCTTGAATTGTCATGTCAGTTGAAATTGGATCTGAGTCTATATCTTTATCAGTTCCTACACCAACAAAGTTACCTGTGAATACTAAGTTATTTCCATGTCCATCACTTGAATCATGAGCAAAGTATTGCTGTTTAATAATTGTATTCTTACCGTTACCTTTAAGAGTGAATCCTGAAGGTAGAACTAAATTATTTGTTAGGTAAGTTCCGCTAGGAAGATTTAGATAATTACCACCGTCTGCGACTGTAATATCAATTGCATTACTTAATGAGTAAGTATTATCATGAACAACTTTAACCTCTGCTGTTGTCGCTGTTCCAGTTCCAAATCCTATGTTTAGTAATCCTTGACCTGTCAAGACAATATTATTAATCCCGATTGACTGAACTGTATCGATTAACCATCCTCTTCTCTGAGCATCAGTTCCAATATTTGGGAAGTGAATTTGATCAGCATCATACTCATTAAGTGTTCCGTTTGGTGACCATGTAGTTTGGTCATATGTTCCATAGTCTTGCCACTTGATATTATTAGTAGCAGATCCTAATTCTTTTGGACCAAGTATTCCAATGAGTTTTGATTGTCCAAGATCTCTATTTGAGGCGGTGCCAGATCCAACTTTTTGTTGACGATAAATCAGTAATCCATTATTAACACCTGATCTTGCCATTGTGATAACATTATGATTCAAATCATTAAAGTTAGCAAGAGTCGTATGTCCAATACCTGCTGCTGGTCCAATCGCAGAACAGATACCAACCTTACCACTTCGATAAACATATTCAGCAGCCCAATAATAGTAAGTGTTCACTGTAGCAGCAGTTCCGACCTTCTCTATACTGAAGTTTCCTGGAACTGGATTAGGAACCAAAGCACCATCTGTTGAAGTTGAGATACCAAATACTTTTACTTTCTCTCCAACATAGAACTTAGCAGTTGAGATACCAGATATTTGTGTTTTATTACCTACAGTAGATCCAGTACCAACATATATGGTTGGGTCGTTACTTACACCATAACTTCTTAATCTATAAGATTCAATCTCATGACCATCAACTAATTCATATCCAGTCTGATCGTCTTTAACTTTTAAGAAACGGTTTCTCTTAAAGGTTGCTTCTTCAGTTGCATCTGGTAAGTCACTTAACTTAAAGTTTTCATATACATTTGCACGGATTGTACCGTTAACATCAAACTCATATGAAGGATTGAATGTTTTGATACCAACATTCTGAGTTCCTTGATTAACAATCAATGATGGATTTGCATCCTCACCAACTTGGAATGAAGGATTAAGAGTTGAAGTTCCTTGAAGTAATAACTTAATTGCATCAATACCATCTTCAGAAGTTGATGTAATCTTATTACCAAAGTTGACTGGGCCTCTGAACTCAGATGGTAAGTTACGATTTGCACCACCACCAACAGTAAGAGTATTACGGATGTAAACATCATCAAATGTTGCTGTTAGATCTGAAACGTCTTCTCCAAGAACATTCTCTCTTGCTTGTAATCTATCATCTCCCTTGAAGAAATCACCACGGTCATTCATACCAGTGTATCGAATGACACCACCATTAGTTTCTCTTGCGATTGCAAGAAACTCTTCTTCAAGAGTAATTGTTTTCTCTCTAAGTTGTGGTAGTGCAGTAGAATAGTTACCTGGTCCGTATCCAACATACTCAAATGTCTGTCCAGATGATCGAGTGCTAGAATATCTACGAACCTCAGAAGGAATAATATTAATCTTTTTAAGTATAGATCCAGAAGTATGAGGAACAGATCTTGTTCCAAGAAGTCCTCTAATAATTGTTAACTGTGATCCTGAATCAACTGCTTTAATTCTTACAATTTCACTGTCAACCTGAAGGAAGTCACCTTTTGATAATCCAATTGTGTTTGTTAGTTGAGTAGTAACTTCATTTGTTCCAATACCTGCAGTTGTAGTAGTGCTGATACCAGCAGTCATATTGACTAAACTACCACCAATTCTTTCAACTTGNAGTGAAGAATCTTGACCATATGCACCAAGATTATACTTATAGACCTCTGCAGATGCAACACCTGTAGTTGGTATACCAACCGATGCTTTGATCGTGAACTGTGTAAGACTCTTCTTCTCTTGAACTATAAAATCATTATTGAATATTGTTGAACCAGTTCCAGTTACACCTGTAATTTTTACTTTATTACCAAGAGATAGTCCATGAGCAGTTCCAGTTGTTACAGTTACAATACCAGCAAGTGTTGTTGTGATACCTGCGATTGATGATACAGACTTTGCTTCATCACCAAAGAATATAATACCGTTTCCTGTAGTATAAATTCCAGGATTAGATCCTGCATTGTAAACTATTGAATTTGCACCAGGAATACTTGTAACTTTATATAATCCATTGTAACCNCTATTAAATCTATTACTTGTTGTTCCAACTCCTACAACTTGAACTACATCACCAACATTACTGTTGATATTTGAAATTGTTAGAATCGCATTTGCATTACCAGTAGACACATTAACTGTATTACCTACACCGTATGCAGATCCACCATCAACAATTGAAACTCCAGTGATACTATTACCTGAACCAACAGATGTAATGTTAACTGTAGCATCTCTACCAACGATAAACGGACTGACTAATGTTACGTTGTCACCAACAGCATATCCAGTTCCACCATTTGTGATAGTGATTCCAGTAATTGTATTTAAATTATGATTTGAATCNGTGAATATGGTTGTAACACCAACATTATCTGATGCTGCTGATGTAACTCCAANACCNATTCCAATATCATTTAAGTAATCTATTGCTACTTCTTTTGTACTACTATTNAAAGAATCGTTTACACTTGTCTTTCCTAGAGTTTTATTAGATGCAAATGATACTGCCTGTACTGGATCATTCTCTTGATTATCCTTGTCAAGAGTTGGGAATAATGTCTGGATTTCCTGTTTTAATTTTAATCCTGAGAANTCAGANACTGTAGGACTTACAGTAACTTTTTGACAAGTTAGATAGTAAACACCATCTTGACCATTATCTAGAGTTCCTACGTTTGGAATATACTCTTGTATCTCATCAACATCTTCAATAAAGTANGTTGTGTTNTATTCGTTTCTTGCAAATCTTGGTTGATTAGATGTNGCATCAAATGTTCCACCGTCTCCAACAACATTATAAGTGAAGGATTTAGTAGAAGGAACAGTTGTTACATCATAGTATCCATTGAATCCAGCGTTGACTGCAGCACTTGTGTTAGTGCTACTTTTAATATTACTGAGGAATACTCTNTCATTTACATGTAAATCATGNGGNAACTCCGTNGTTACAGTTACTTGAACTCCGCTTGTAGTGATACCAGATATAATTCTTGGATTTCTATTTGAATTTACATTTTCAATTGATGTATCTTCAGTAGTTGTAGATGATTCCTGAAGAGTATAGTATTTTTCAGGTGCTTTTGCAACGTTTGAACCTCTATAATCTTTTGGTATTACATAACGTAACTTATAAATTCTATCTCTTGCATCACGATTCTCTGGTTTCCTTAAAATATAAGTAGAAGAATTAGCATCTGCAATTTCTTTTGGATTTGCAACCAAAGCAGCGAATATCTTATTTGTATTTGTCGTGTTTGAACTTGTTACAAACCAATTATTGTTTGCAGTATCAAACTGAATCGGATGTCCAGGATCTCCAGGAAGTTTATCTGTAACTCTACTTACAACTTCTAAGAAACCACCATTAGCATTCTTAATATCAATTGCATTTCCTGCATCTGCTGCGTTTCTTGTCTTCGCTAACTTGATTGAAGTTGAACTGCTATTAATTGCAAAGTATATTACACTTTCATTTTCAATTCCGTCTGGAGTATAACCATTATCACTATAAACTCTTACAGTTTCACCAGTAATAAAGTTATGTGCTGATGCAAAATTTAAAGTATCAGCACCACTATTCACATTAGATACAGAGAATCTTTTCTCTGAGGATGGTCCATCACCAGATGCAACTTGCATAAGAACTGGTGCTGTTTGTATTGATTCAACTCCTCCAACGTTTACATTTAAATATAACTTCTCATTTTTTCTTGCACCAACTCTATAACCATTTACAATAGTTGAAGGTGGATTATCTTCGTCAGTTGCACCTGCAATATACAATTTAGAGGTAGTTGCAGATCCTACAGTTGGACTTGTTGTAATACCAACATCAATTGTTCTCCACACTGAATTAAATTCAACATCCTGTAAGTCTTTTGGTGGAACTATGTGAGTTACATATCCTGTATCGTCTCTCTTAAATGCTTCTTTTCTAAATCCTGCTGATACTAATGACTTGGCACCAAAGTTAGAGTTAGAGTTTGTAATTGACTGATCAGCACCACTTTCTGTTAGGAAATGCTGTGCAAATCCAATCGCAAACACAGAAACTGCCTGAATAAATCCATCATTTGCTGCTTTTACATGGAAATTATCATATGATGTTCTATAAGTTGCGTCTTGATTACTATGTAAAGGACGATTTGCTAGTGCTGTTTGTGAATTAGTTTGATAATCACCTGTTGCTTCATTGTATATTACAAATGCATTATCATCTTTCTGTAATGAAATACCAGTGAACTGTGCAACAACCATAGATTTGAATCCAGTTGCCTTTGCACCATCAGCATTCAATCCACACATTCCAAACTCAGAACGTAGAGATAGGTTAAAGATATATGGAGATGCACCAGCAACAGTATCTGATGATAGTTTAATTTCTTCTCCACCAGCAATAGTAATTACTAAATCATTTGGAGTTGATGCTAATTGATAACTAAACTTCTTCTCACTTGTGATACCAACAACGTTGTAGATACCATTATAAAGTGAGGAACTAATACCAGAAACAATAATTCTATCATCTACACTTAATTGATGTGCTGCGTCTGTAGAAACACTTGCGATATCTGCTGTTGCTGTTACCTCTGTTACACCGAGTGAGTCACTCTGCAAATCACCAACAATCTTAAATTCAGGAGTGTTAGGTTCAAAGTCTTTCTTATTAGGATAGTTAGTAATCTGTCTATTCTTTGTATCATCTCCATAAGCATTCATTACTTTGAAGTAATACTGCTCAAGATCAGTAGTTCCTGTTAAAGTTTTATTATTAATCCCATCTGCGTACTCAAAACAAGTTAGTTTATGATGAGAGAACTTAGGTGATGCTTTCTGTGAGTAATCTTTACTATAATATACTGCTCTATCTGCATCAAAAATACTGAACTGCCAGAAATAACATGCACCAGTCACTCTGAAGATTGCAGATCTTTCAATTGCTGGATCCTCTGGATCAGGAACATACAAAGGTCTTACTTTTGTCTTACGTAAATCCATACCAACTATGGATGTACCTTTTGGAATTATGATACCACCATCTACTGAGTTAAACTTGTAAAGAACATTGGATGCGTTTCCTAAATCAAATTCAGAAGTATTAGTTAGTTCTACGTTTGCTACACTTGCTGATATTGCACTTCCATTCTGATCGTAATATTGTACCGTTCCGCCATTATCTTTAATTGATAAACCTGGTCTATTGTCAATCAAATGTTGTCCAGGATACAACATGATTGTTGTCCTATCAAACCTATCGTTATTTGCACCACTTTGATATGAGAACCTCGCTGATTCTAAAAGAGCCCTTTGAATAGTTTTAAAAGGTCTTGTTAGGGAGTTTCCTCTATTGTCAAAACTGTCAGTTGCATCCAAGTCTGATGGGTTAACATATAAAATATTACCATCAGTGTTAACTAAAAAATTTTCTAACCTAGAAAGAGGCATTGTATTAACACACTAATTTTTTCTTCTGATTTATTTATGAATAAAGAAATAGGGATATTTATTAAAACGGTATTTTCCTAAAAAATGGCCGAAAAATTTTTTCCAGTATTTATATAATTAAACTTCAATTTTGATTTTCCTATGAAAAATCTTCAAACTTTATCTGACCTCTGACCTCAAGTAGTTTTACTTGAGCAACTGATTCAACACATGTCCAATAGGTTTCCCCACTCACTCCAAAGTGATCACAGAAATGTTCCGCCATATCTTCTTGAAGATACTGCAACTCTCTCAGATCTTTGCGTTTGATTTCCATGTCTGCTATGCTTGGTAATTTATTTTAGCACCGATCACACTAAGTGTCAACCGTAGGAGTCTAATTGTTGGTCTTTCAATTCATTTAGAAGAACTGTTAATCTATCTATCTCCTTACGAGTTGCTGCAGCAGACTGTAGCATACCATATGCACTAAGTTCCATGTCATCTCTGAGTTCTCTAAGTGCTCTCGATTGTGCAGCAAATTTATTTGCCTCTGGTAAATTTTGATTTCTGACTGTAACCAAGGTTGCTTCTTCTGCTGTTATGTTATTAGCAAGTGTAGTACAGTTTCCTGTTATACCTGGTGATACGTTAGTTGTGGTAAGATTGCTACCAAAACCTATGCCAATACCATCATCACTATCAGGATCAGTAATAATAACTGAATTTGTTCCAGTTGCTTTTACAATCACTCTTTGACCCTCAAACGCATAGGTAATTACAGGATCGCCATCACTATTACTTGTTCTGATAACTGGCCATGCTTGATTTCCTGAGTGATATACTGCTCTTCCTCCACCTTGTGTTGGTTCTGGATCATACTCTCTCATCTCACCATTGGATTGTCTTAAAGTATAGTTTCTAATCTGATGCCAACCAATTGATCTTGTTGGTTCTGCATTGTTAACTATGAGTGCAGTGTGCCCTAATCCTGCATTAGATTCTGTAATTAATCCAATTGTAACAGGATCTAATGGATTTTTTTCAAAATCAAAATCTTTGTCTGGATCATTTGCTGGTCGAATTACACTAAATTGAACATCAGAACCAGTCGTGCTTGCTGTTTTGTCTAATATAAGAGACGGTGTGAATGAAACTACACCAACATTAAATGAACCAAGACTTGTCGAACCAATCGCAGCAGAACTTAAAACTAATGTCGTTACAGTTCGAGATTCACTTGTGACTGTACCAACTCCAGAATTGAAAGTGGGATCATAAAACTCATAAGATGTGGAACCAGATCCAATCGCAATGACTTTTGTATCAACTGGTAATATTCCNGTCTTACCAATACCAGAACCAACCTTTGCTCCAAAATCTGCTGGTGTAGAAGTAAATTGTCCAGCATTTAAACGATCCACTACGTTATCAGATGTGAAACCAGTATCTACAGTTCCAAAACCAACTAATGAAAGGATGGTTGATCCTACAGATATACTTCCTTGAATTGTAGTTGTAATACCACTAAAGGTTGTGGTGGTTCCTACTCCAACAATCGCAGGAAGACTTCCTAATGGAAATATACTCGGATTTTCTATACTATCAGTAATCTCATCACCAATTTTAAATTCTAATCCATCATCACCAGCAGTCGCATCAAATTCTGATTGTTCTACCTGTATAATTGTTGATCCTGTGCTGATCGATCCACTAAAAACATCAATTAAATTTGCACCATAATCTCTATTAAGAGGTTTACGATAAAATTTATATGCATAGTATCCTGTAACGATAGTTGCTGGATCAGTTACACCTGTTCTGACTATTTCAATACTTCCATCGATTCTTTCTTGCCTTGTTACAGTTTGTAATGCATTTCTTTGACACTCGTAAGTAACAAACTGTATGTCCTGTCCACCTTGTCTTCTAGTCTCCCATGCAACAGCGACCCATTTTAATGAATTCGCACAGTTAGCAGCGATTCTTGCATCATATGCTGCCTTGACTGCATTTATTTGAGTATTAATTGGATCTAAAAAGGGTTGCACCTTCTTATCAATCTCCTTGATCAGTCTATCATATGCATCAATTTTAATATCTTGTAATTGTAACTGATCTAAAATCTGTTCTCTTTGATTTTGCTTTTCTTTTATTTTTTTCTCAAGATCCTCTGCTATAATTTCAACTCTTTTTTTATCTCTTTGATCTTCAGTTACATTATCATCAATATTTGCTTTAAAAATAGAGTTAGCATCATCCTGACTGAAGTAATTATTTACTTCACCTATCTTAAATTCTGCCATGATTTAATCACCTCCCCTAACGTCATAATCATATCCAGCAATCGAATGATCTGATTGATCTCCAGGATAGTCTGCTGGTGACTCTCCATCATATTGAACATGTAATTTAGGACCTATTCTATTTGCCCAGATAGAATAATAACAGTCTATTGTAGTTCCGTTTCCAGACTTAACATGAACTTGTTTACCCCACTTCACACCTTCAGTAATCAAATCTTGAGCATACCCTATCTGTGTTAATGATATTGTAATTGTATCTAGGTCAACTAATCCATCCCAATAATCTGGTAGTTCTATTATATTTGAACCAGTCAATCTACCTCGAATATAAACTGCAGACTCTGGACCCTCAACACAAATATGTCTTACTCTCTTTCCTTTCTTAGTTGGATGTGGTATATCGAATCCTTTATTTCTTAATGCTCTTCCTGTAAAAATTCTACCAATGACTATAGGAGATCTAGCGTTTGCATTCGCAGAACAAAAAGCATTCTTAACTTGAGCACCATTATCAACCTTGACTCCGTTGGTCATCACAGCACCATTCGCTTGTTTCGCACCATTGGTTTGATGAAATCCATTGTTCTGTACAAAGGCAAGAGAAATTCTAGTGCCTATAAAGAATGTTGCACCAACAAATACTGAAACACCATCTACCCATAAAGAAAATGGTAATGTAACTCCTGGGATTGCAACAGGTGGTCCGATATTTACTGCTGCTCTAGCAACTCCTAACTGTAGTGTGCCACCAAAGAAACTACATCCAGAGTTTACTAGAGTTCCTGCACTGAAACCTAAGTTTGAAAAAGTCGCAATAGATGTATCTAAAGGACTAATTAGAATCTTTGGGCAATGTATAGATGTAATTCTACTCATATCGAGAATATTAGTAATTTTTTAATGTCGTCAGCAAGATTTGTTAATCTACTTACTATATCTGTATTTAACAACAAATCTACACCTTCAGATATATCTAGAGAATTATCTGCAAAAAGTTCAGTACTACCACCAAGAAGTCTCAAAGTGTCAATTCCTATCGCATTAATATCATCTCCAGTAATATCAACAGAGGGTGCACCAATATCAATTTTAGTTGCTGATCTAAGTTGAAGGAGTTCACTTGCATGAATCATAATTTTATTCGCTTTTATTACCACATCATCTTGTTTTGCTTCAATAACTACATCACCGTTCTTTGTTTCAAGTAAAATTGCTGCTTCATCTTCTCCAGATTTTTTTCCTGAACGCATCTCTATTGATTTATGTGACACGAATTTACACTGACCATCATCATAAAAATGAATTCCTTGTGCAGTGTCAGTAGTCATACAATATTCAGCAACCCCATGCCCGTTAGTCTTATGTCCAGAAGCAATTTCAAAACCAGGTCTAGACATACGAAAGTAATTTTGAACTTCATCTGCCACCAACTTCTTAACTAAATCGTTTATTTTTTCTGTAGATACTAATTCTGCCATAACCCTTTACTTAAAATGTTCGTCTGGTGGGCAGTCAATCACACTGGTTATTCCAACCAATGGTCTTACACCTGTNGATCCATCTTGATCNGTNGTTAATTGTGCATTGTATTTCATTATTGGTGTCAATTTTCCACTAAAACCATCAGTTGTATTTAAGACAATGAGTGGTCTACTATCATATTCTAAATTGTTATTAGTAGGAAGTTGTGCTCCTATTATAGAACCATTTGGAGTAATTGTCAAGGAACCAGTAACTCCAGATCCAACAACAGTAAATGTATCTCCACTAGTATATCCTATTCCTGGTGCAGAGACATGAATACTTGTTA
>FUFK010054473.1_pt1 | contig 11628 bp, 15 predicted proteins | sample 1021851 | NCBI WGS metagenome assembly FUFK01 (sample SAMEA51879418, study PRJEB19060) | metagenome
AAATAGACTTAAAACAATAATAATATTAATTAATTATATTTATATACTTGTCATACATTGTTTATACAAACTAACTCTTATTTATAGTTGTTAAATGTTAGAAATAATGATATATTTATATTATTAAGTAAGTCCCTAGGGGGCTGATCTGGCAGGCTATAACTAGCAATTACACCCCCATAAGTCAAATTACTAAATGTTATCTGTAATACGCATTTTTACAGTATTACTAATATTTTTATTACCAATATTATTCGCTTAATTAATAACAAATACTGAATATACATTTACTAAATAACATTAATAGATTGATATTGTAGTTCGTAAAATATAAGTAAGACGAACTGAAGCACTCTCAGGACGTTTTGACCACTAATAAACCTTACTTATGAAGATCAATAGGCAAGGTAAAAGTAGAACATTAGATACAAAGCAGCTAGATCTAATTACTTCTTACTTACCTTCTGATAAACACAAACTAATTTCTTTACTTTTAAGAAAATCAGCTGCAAGGATATCTGAAATAGTTTCACTTAGATATCAAGATTTAACACCAACAACAATTCTTATACCGAAACAAGTTGTAAAAGGTAAATTACGTCCACGTGAAATACCAATCAGTAAATATACATTTGAACAGATTTTAAGATTTAAAGCATTTTGTATTGAAAATGGTGAAGATACTTTACCTGACAGTTTTATATTTAAAGGCCGCAATCCTAAAACTTCTTTAACAACAAGAGCATTTCAAAAAGTATTATCAAAGGCCGTTGAAAGGGCTGCCTTAACAGGTTTTAGCAGTCATGGCTATCGTCGTAGTTCTTTAAGTGCTGGAAGCGATGCAGGGGTTCCTATACGTCACTTAGCTGAAATATCTGGTCATCAATCAATGGCAGTCTTACAAGGTTATCTGACAGTTAAACGTGAACATCTTGAATCCGCTGTTGATACCTTTGCATAATTCCCTATTAAAGGCCGATTTTCACTATAAAGGCCGATTTTTCTTCCTTGGGAACTTTTGGGTTTCTTAAAACACGAATTTTTTACGTCTTATCAACCCTGCGTGTTACATATAAAAGAAAATATTAATTATATACATTACATACATTACAAAAGAGTTATTGCAGCAGATCTGATGGAAGTAAGAAAAAGATTACATACATTACACACATTACATACTTCTATAAATTCAAACGTTTGAATAATTGAACGTTCAATTTTTTAGAGGTTACGCGGTAACTTCTATTTTTTAGGTGTTACCAGATAACAGCTACTTTTGTTTAACATTCTGGTTAAGCAAAGGTGCAGGGCTTTTCTTAGCTCGGTGACATTGCAGCCTACATTTGGAAGAACAAAATACAGCTGTAGATCTTTTGGGTAGAAAGAATTGATCGCATTGCTTACACATAACAGGTTTAATATGTTTTTTACGTTTCTTTCTTATCCATAACTTCTGATATTCATTTTTTTCTATGCGTTTAACTTCATCAGCTAGAAGATGTGCAAAATTAGGTAATTCTGAATAAATCAGTTTTCTTTTTAGCCCTGCGATTGGGTGAAGGAACATATAATTTCCAAAAATAGTTTCATCATCAACAGCAATAGAATCTGTATTAACATCAACAACTTCAGTATCAATACAAAATAGAATCTGACTAAAAAGACCAGCTGGATTTTCTGTTACTTCAACAATTATTCTTTTTTTAGTTGGGTCATCAATTAATGTTGGAAATTCAAAAATATTATGACTTGGGAAATTGTATCTAGTCATGTGGGAAACGCTAACTGTTTAGTAAAAACTCATTTAAAGAAGTTTTTGTTAAACACTTATCGTTTCGGCCTGAAACGCTATTAGTTGACCAGTTCAAGAAAATATTTATGTAATAGTAAGTAATTTTGGGAAGATTACAAAGAATCCGTTGGTATGACTGAAGTTTGGGGTATGTAATGTATGTAATTAATGTAATCACTAATAGTCACCCCCAAGAGAATCAATAAAATCTTTGCCTGCTTCAGTAAGACTTATTAACTTTCTTTTACCTGAACCAAGTAAACCTGAAGAATCGCTAACTTCTTTGATGTAACTAGCATTGACCAGCTGGTGAACCTTTTTACATAAGACTGTATAAACATTATTTTCTGTTTTTATAAAATCATTTCTTCTAGTAACACCTGATCTACACAACCCTGCATACTTCATAAGATCAATCAAAGTAGCAGCGGTATCATTCTTGTTGGAATAATCCAGCATTGATTTCAAAAATGTAAGTTCGTTATTATTTACTTTTTCCAGTTTTTTCTGATCTTCTTTTTGTTGCTCTTCTTGCTCGTAATTATCAAATTCAATTACATAGTTAACAGATGAAGTTTCAATATCTAATTCAACAACCATATCTGCAGGCTGCCCTGATCTAGCTTCTCTTACTAATCNTCNTTTCTTTACGTTTTTAATATCTCTATTATTTTCATCTTGTAGGTAGTGCATGGTGATGATGCTGTTACATGCACCACTAATGGAACCATGACCAGAAACAGATTGAACACCTACATTTTTAGATCTATTGGCATGATGTATTACCAGTAATGTTGACTTTGCCTGAATACATTGATTCTTCAAGTCATACAGCAGCATGCCCATCTGTGCATTATTTTCTTCAACGCTGCTTGATACTGTTATTGATCTCAAAGAATCAAAAATTACTAGAGCATCTGGGTAAAGTTCAATTAGTTTTAAAACCTCGTCTAATTGGTCTGTAGTAAGCCTAAACTTGGCAGATATGATTAAATCTTCATGGTGGTAAATACCAGCCCTAGACAGCATTTCGGCGGTGTCTGGGTAAGATTGGTCATCACTTATAAGAATTATTTTTCTAGTCTTGGTTGGTGCAGAATAATTTAAAAACTTTTCCTTATTTAAGATACTTTTACAGATTTGAACTATTAACCTTGTTTTACCTGTTTTAGCTTCACCTGAAACTAAAGTTGCATCATATTCTGGTATAAAACCATCAATTACCCATTCAATCTGTGGTATTTCACTTTTAATTCTTTCTTCTGCATAAATAGCTCTAAATGAGTTACCCATTATGACATCTTGAACTTCCATAATCAGCCCTGTAAGTTCATTGTCTTTTACATTTCTCAGCTTTAATTGATCTTTGACATACCTTATATAGACATATCTTCTAAGCATGTTCTTTTCTTCATTCACTACAGTAGATACATAGTTAAGGAAGAATTCATAAGTACTTACAACAGTATTTTCTACTTCAACTTCTGTACCATCAGGAAGAACTAAATTAATAACAGAATCATCTTTTTTATCAGAGGTTATGCCATTACTTCTATTTTCATTTATCTCCCAATAACCCTGCTGCTCTGCAATACTTGGCAATTCTTCTTTTTAAAAATACTTTTGATAGTTCACCGCAGGTCATGTTGCCTGAACCGTATGGTTCAAAATGTCTATCAAAACATCTTTTAATATCAGATTCGTATAAATCAGAATTAGTACAGTACTTTGTGTAGAGTCTTTCAACATCACCTTCTACAACTGTGTAATCAAGATCTTCTAGCTGCTTTCTGGCTGCCTGTAATGTCTGACTAATACTATGTGCNTTTGTATATCTATTACCCTTACAACCNGANTTAAGACCTGTATTAATAACATTCATTGTTTTTGTTGAAACTGCTAATTCAACAGGTAAAGCAACATTTATAAGATCTTTAGCACTTGGATAATCAGTTACATCTATAGATTCACCTTCACCATCAGGTCTCCATAGCTGACCTGCACCAATACCAACTTCTTTTTCTTCTTCTGGAAGTGGATCTAAAAAACTTTCAACTTCTCTTTGGCTGTAAACATTACCAGATTCAAGTTTTATAGTTGATCTTTGACCTGTCTTTGGGTGTATCCAGCCAGCTAGTCGTGCTGGCTGAACTGCATTGTGCATTGCATGGTCTGTTTTATAACCAGTCCAGTTAAATATTGTTTGACTTAGCCTTTTACGCCATGTCTCAATAGTTTCTATTGGGTAATAATTATCTAGCCTGTAATAAACGTGATACGATTTTGAACCTGTAAAAAGAACTAGCGTTGGTGTTGGTAAATGTGAGTCAGTCCATACTTCCCATTGGTCACCTATCGGTTCATTATCAATTTCATAACAAAGTAGATTTCCAACAGTAACTTCTTTCCTTTTCTTCTTAGCTGTACCACCAGCTGAAGGTATAAAACCTAAGTTGGGTGTTTTAGGGTCATGCAGGGCTTTCTGTGCCTTTGCAAATAACCCTGCACGTCCTTCTTTAGCCTGTTCTGTTACTTCTGCCCAATCGTAGTTTCTATTGCGTTTTCTCTTGGGAAAATATTTATTACCCCCTTCTCCATAGCTGCACAATATGACAGGATCAGTTGCACCAATACCCAATAACCGCAACATCTTATTTGCTTCGGCAGTATCAATTAATTGTTCAGTCTTAACAGGTGCAGTTACCACTATTTAAACTTCCCTTCTCTGATAGTGTTTAAAAATGTTCTATGTCTACTTAAATATTTTTCTTCAGATTCTTTGTTATACGCAGCTTGAGAATATACAGACGATAGGTGAAATGAATTAGGTTTAAAACATGCAACAGCTGCTAGATAAATACTTTTTTTAGTACCGTAATACCTAAATGGTGTTCCAAATATTCTGCAACTAATTTCTTGTCTAACGTCTGCAGGTAAATTAATAAACCTTGCTTTTAAAAGATCTTTTTCAGAAAAAACATGACCTGCCTTTTCAAGTTCTTGAAATTCTTTTTCCCAATTATAAAAAGTCTTTTTATAAACTCTATCGGTAACATAGTGTTCACATGTAACCCCTGCAGGTGGCAGGTTAGGTTTCATTTCTAAAACTTCTTTTGGTAAACGATTTTCAAATAAAATAGTCATTGATAGAATGTCCCTAGGTAATGTGACTTGAGCAGCCATCGTTACTAATCAAGACCACCTATTGGCGTAGGTGGTTTTTTAATGCCTACAACTCGTGTTGCGGGTCATAATCTTGATTAGCTGCATATTTCTCTAACGCATATCTGACAACAACAGACTTATCTACACCGTTCTGATGCGAGTGAAGCCATAACCAGTCATCTAGTCTCTTAGGCAGCCTGAAGATGTGCCTGTGGGTCAAATTAGCCCACTTGTAGCTTTCTTCTGCGTATGTTCTAAGCTTCATTATTTTATTTTTGTATGACATGGCTGACATAAGTATAAATAAGATTGGTAGGATTTGCAGAATAAAAATAATAATTTACTGGTGTAATATATCAGTCTTATATATAAATATATATTCTTATATATTCATATATAAAGTAATACATAAGGAAAAGGTTATGCACTATTAACTAACATATAACCTTGTTTCATAACTGTTGCCTTGCAGCGGTTTATCTCAAAATATCTAGTGGTATTAAAATACATTCCTTTCTTCCAATGTTTACCTTCAATTAAAAAACCTTTTTCTTTATCGCACCAATATCTGCATAATCTTTGTCTAGTAACATTTAAAATTTTCATTGCTTCTGCAGTTGTTACCCAACATTCTGTATCTGAATTACTCATAAAACAAATTAAAACTTACTAAAACTATATGTTATGTATAGTTATTTGTCAGAATAAATATTTTTTAATTAGCTTAAGTACTACAACTAAACGATATTAAATTGATGTTATTGTGATATCAATTATACATATACTGATGTATATATAAGAGTAAGAAACCAAGTCATACCAGTAGTTTTATATATAAGATATATTTATACTTAATTTACTAATGTTACACACTAATACGCTTTACAATTTGTAAGATTCTAGTGATAATTTCTGTCTAGCTGCTTCAAATTTTGCCTTTTTCTCTTTTCCTAAATAGAAATCTCGGTAATCTTTCAAATGTGTTTGCAAGCTGTGACCCATATTTTCCGCCAAAAAGTCTGCACTAAGATCAGCTAGTACTGCACCCCTATAGCAGTAGGCATGACGCATGGAATAAGTTGAAATCTTTTTACCAACTGCAGCTGCATCTGCTTCTAATTTCTTCCAATAAGGATTAGTTGATGTTCTTTGCAATGCTCTAATAAATGATCTTGCAGCGTGCCTATTTTCGCTACCTAATGCAGGCAGCGGTGTTAAACCAGTACTTAATTCTAAAAGTAGTTCTTCATGTAAATGTGGTCTCCCCGCAGGGCTTAAACCTTCAACTTCTCTTGGTTTAGTTGATCCCTTACTACTTACCTTGCTGTAATCAATTACAAGTAAATTATCTTTTACCCTGCAATATCTAAGCTCAACGCAACGTAATCCAAATGTTATTAATAATCCTGTTGCTAGTCTCCATGATCTGCCTGTTGGTGTATCAGCAAAAGAATCTAATAATATTAATAGTTGGTCATCTTCAATTCTTTCTGCCTTACCAGAATTATTAGTATCATCTTTTCTAGCACCAATAGCTTTTAGTTCTTTAATTTCAAGATCTGGGGGTGGTAGCCAGCGTTCATTTAATCCTTTTCTATAAACACACCATTCAAGAAAAGTTTTACCTGTTTCTATTCTTTTAACTCTGCCCTTNCTTACAGTTATTTTACCTTTGCTATCTTTTTGAAGTTCTTTTAAAATTCCTTTTCCTGAGTTTGGTGGATTATNACCATTCATCATTTTTATAATTCTTTTTAACGTAACCATGTAAACACCTTCCCAAGTTGATGATCTTGAATATTTTTAGTTTCTTCTTTGTATTTTTTATATTCATCTTTCAAATATGACCAGTTAGTATTTGGTGAATTTTTATTTTCTGGAAATATTATTTTTGCAGCTTCAGCAAGAGTACATTTTGTATTAACCATTAATTCACTAATTTTGTTTAATGAATTAAGAATGTTTAGTAGTTGATCTGATTCCCATTCAATAGGAATTACNTTNCTTTCATAAGTTCCTGTATCTTTCCAATACCNCTGAATTAGACATTTACCCCTTTTTTCACGCACAGACCAACCTATTTTGTGTTGACTTGCAACAGCCTGTTTTAACCTTTTTTCCCACTCAAGTAGTTTTGCCAACCAAAAATAGTTAATTCTTTAAAATCAAAATAACCGCTACTATAAAAAACTGCAAGTGGGTCTGGTCACTCAGCTGGTCACTCAGAACACAAATAATCACTAATAATCACATAATATAACCTATTGTTTTTATATGTTATTTTCTTATAATCTATTGGTATGACTATTGTTATCTAAGCTATTACTTGATTTTGNAGATGTTGTGGGGANATCTTAGAAGGCAGTTGCTCTATCCAGCTGAGCTAAGGAAGCTGGGGGTTTTTGGGAGATCTGGTCACTGGGCTGGTCACTCAGATAACAAATCGGTTAAAAAACCAGAAATAAATCACACTTATAACAGTTCGATTTATAACCTTTCTATTTTATATCAGCCCTGCACCACCTAACCAGTAAATCTTTAAATATATAATTATTTTTTCTTAGAAATTGACTTCAAATATCTTTTTCGTTGACCACTAAACACATACCAACCAGCTGCTAGTCTCTCATCAATTTCATTGAAATCTATTTCTTTATTATTCTTCTGATCCATTAAATTCAATTCTTCTTTTTTCAATAATTATTGGAAGTGACCATGGATTAGGTGCAGGCATTGGGTCACCTTCATTAATAATTGGCATTGATAATGTTGGTACATTTTCTTTTATCGAATGATCCATTGCACGTCTTTTTAAACTTAGTAATTCTCTTGAAATATCCATAATTAATTTTGTGTTATATCAATAAGTGATCTACCAGCATCTTTTTCAATCAATATTTCTCTAATTTCATTTAGCTTTCTATTCTGCTGTCTATCTAATACATTTTCTTTTTGTATCATGTGGGCTGCTTTTATTGCATCAATTCTGTTGTAGTCAGATGTATTTGGATTCATTATTATTTCATCTAATTTTTTCATATATAAATGATTTCTACTTGCAAGAAGATTAGTACCAATATCAATATTCTCTCTTGGTATTTCTTCTAGATAATCTTTTACATCTTTATGACTTCTCCATTTCCGCAATGCTTTACCAGTCATTGATACTGATTCAGCTGCTTTATCAAAACTTGTACCAGTAGCAACCAATGCAAGTGCAGTAAATACCTTTGGTGGTACTAAACTTTCATTTCTTGTTGGTCTACCNGCTGTAATAGTCATAGTTCAGAAATTCTTTCTAATAAATCTCTTTGTTTTGTTCGTAAAGGTTTGATTTCTTCTCTGAAATATTGCATCTGTGTCCGTAAATGATATTCAACTCGTTCTAGTTCTTCTTTTAATTCTTGTTTTAACTTCTTACTCATAAGCCAGCCCCGATATTATCAGATAGTCCATGTTGTCTTCTAAATGCAACAGCTGAAGGATCCCAAAAACTTATATTCTTTTGTGGTGTAAATCCACTTTGTCTATTTCTAATTTCTTCTTCTCTTGCATCATTCCTTGCCTTCATTTCTGCTAATTTATCTTCTTCTATCTTTTTTCTGGCAGCTAAAATTTCACCTTCAACTCTTGTAGCATCAGCTGTAAAACCTGCAGCCCGTAATGCTACTTCATCACCTACGTTGTAACGTCCACCATCAAGATGTCTTGCTAAAACATCTGCAGGTAAACTTTTTGTATCTCTAAACATGTTCTGATATAGAACACCACCTTCCCAATCTTGTAAAACAACCTTTTCAGTAAAATCTAAATCTTCTAATGATGCTGGTACAGGTTTGCAGGGTTTGTTTGGGAAACTATTTCTATAGAATCTTGCATACTCTTTTGCATAATGACTTCTTAAATCTTGCATAATTAATTCCTTATAATTGGTGGTCTTTTTGCATAGGTTTCTTTGTAATTTGGTGATCTTCTCCGAGCTTGAACATCTGGCGTCTGGGTTGGGTCATGTAACCACTTGTTCAGACATTGTTCTTCCCAGAAGCACCTGTAGTCATACTGACTTGGATAGGGAAACAACTTGGCTGCTGTAGTTGTAACCCTATTGTTCATACGTTGATACTCAGGTGACCAAGGATCCATAAACAAATAGACTTAAAACAATAATAATATTAATTACTTATATTTATATACTTGTCATACATTGTTTATACAAACTACCTGATATTTTATGTTGTTAAATGTTAGAATAAATGGTATATTTATATTATTAAGTAAGTCCCTAGGGGGCTGAGNTCGGCAGGCTATAACTAGCAATACTCCCCCCATTAGTCAAATCACTATAAGTTATCTGTAATACGCATTTTTGTAGTATTACTAATATTTTTATTCGCAATATTATTNGCTTAATTAATAACTAATACTGAACTAATTATTACTTAGTGTTTGTATAAATAACATAAACGAGTTGCTAATTTATAAATATAAGCAACTGGACTGCTACAGCTGCTTATACATGACCACTAAATAACAACTAGCCATGAAGATTAACAAGTTTGGTAGGGCTAGAATCCTATCTCCTGAAGAACTGGATACATTAATTGATGCAATACCATATTCACCACACAAAGTATTAGCAATCTTACTTAGATACACAGGTGCAAGAGTATCTGAAGGTTTAAAAAGTAAATGGGAATATTACACAGATACGCATTTTATTTATCCAGCTCCAACAACTAAAACAAAAGAAACACGCAAAATTCCNATCAATAGCAAATTAAGAATTGAACTTGATACATGGAAAGCCTATGTTGAACCAGAAAGTGAATCTGAATACATATTTAAAGGCCGCTTTGGTTCACATTTAACAAGGCAAAGTATGGATAAGAAATTAAAACTATATAGTCCTTATAAAGGCGTTTCAACGCACAGTTTCCGCAGATCATGTTTGACTGCTATGAATCGGGCAAAAGTACCTTTAAACGTCATTGCAAGCTTATCTGGACATTCTTCAATGAATAGTTTGCGTTTGTACTTGGGTGTAGATGAATCAGAACAACTTGATGCTATAAATTGCCTATAAAGGCCGATTTTTACTATTAAAGGCCGTTTTTAAAACTTTTCCTTGGGAACTTTTGGGATTCTTAAAGCACGAATTTTTTATGCCTTATTAACCCTGCGTTCACATATAAAAGAAAATAGTAATTATATACATTACATACATTACAAAAGAGTTATTGCAGTAGATCNGANGGAATTAAGAAAAAGATTACATACATTACACACATTACATAGTTAGAGATTACGCCATAATGTCTATTTTTTAGGTGTTACGCCGTAACAGCTACTTTTAGGTATTACGCCATAATAGCTATTCATGAAGTGGCAGGGCTTTTATTAGCTCGGTGACATTGCAGCCTACATTTTGAAGAACAGAATACAGCTGTAGATCTTTTTGGTAGGAAGAATTGATCGCATTGCTTACACATAACAGGTTTAATATGTTTTTTACGTTTCTTTCTTATCCATAGCTTTTGATATTCATTCCTTTCTTTTTGTTTGGCTTCATTACTAAATACCTGAGCTAAGTTTGGTAGATCTGTATAAACTGGTTCCCAAGATAGCCCTGCGGTTTTACCTGAGTAATACCAGAAACTATGTCCATCTTGTCTATCTAAAGCAATAGATCTTTCATTAACATCAACTACTTCTGTATGAATACAGTTAAGAACTTGAGAATACATACCAGCTGGATTAGGTGTTACTTCAACAATGATTCTTTTCTTAGTTGGGTCATCAACTAAAGGTTCGAAATGGTATAAAAAATTGCCTGTCCAGTATTTCATGTGGGAAACGCTATGTGTTGAAAAAAGTGTCCGCGGACGAAAAATTCAACAATTGTCGTTTCAACTGGAAACGGTATTTGTTTACAAGAATTTCANNAAANNGAAAAAAGGTTAAACACTTATCGTTTCGGCCTGAAACGCTATTAGTTGACCAGTTCAAGAAAATTATTTTGTAATAGTAAGTAATTTCAGTAAGATTACAAAGNATCCGTTGGTATGACTGAAGTNTGGGGTTAGTAATGTATGTAATTAATGTAATCACTAATAGTCTCCCCCAAGAGAATCAATAAAATCTTTGCCTGCTTCAGTCAGACTTATTAACTTTCTTTTACCTGAACCAAGTAGACCTGAAGAATCACTTACTTCTTTGATGTAATTAACATTGACCAGCTGGTGAACCTTTTTACATAAGACTGTATAAACATTATTTTCTGTTTTTATAAAATCATTCCTTCTAGTAACACCTGATCTACATAGCCCTGCATACTTCATAAGATCAATCAAAGTAGCAGCGGTATCATTCTTGTTGGAATAATCCAGCATTGATTTTAAAAATGTAAGTTCNTTGTTATTTACCTTTTCCAGTTTTTTCTGATCTTCTTTTTGTTGCTCTTCTTGCTCGTAATTATCAAATTCAATTACATAGTTAACAGATGATGTATCAATATCTAATTCAACAACCATATCTGCAGGCATGCCTGAACGTGCTTCTCTTACAAGTCTTCGTTTCTTTACGTTTTTAATATCTCTATTATTTTCATCTTGTAGATAGTGCATGGTGATGATGCTATTACATGCACCACTAATAGAACCATGACCAGAAAC
>FUFK010046018.1_pt1 | contig 11627 bp, 13 predicted proteins | sample 1021851 | NCBI WGS metagenome assembly FUFK01 (sample SAMEA51879418, study PRJEB19060) | metagenome
TCGTTTAGCCATCTTTAGCTCCCTGTTGTTACGAATCTTTTTGATTCGTTATAAGTTAATTTTTAAATATTTTCTTTTGTTATGTCAAACATTTAATTAGTTATAAATTGATTCATCAACGAAGTAAAAAATTAAATTTAATTTTATAAATGTTAAATGTTAAAAAAGAATAGTGTTTATGCGCATTATAATCAACTTTATTTGTTAAATTTAATAAAGTTTTTCTAAATCTTCTTTATATTTTTCTAAAATTTTTTTTCTTTTTAATTTTAAAGTTGGTGTTAACATTCCATTTTCAATTGTAAATTCCTCTTTAATAAGTTTTATTTTTTTAACTTTTTCTATTGTTTGCAAGTTTTTATTTAAATTTTCGATGNATAAATTAATTTCTGANCTATTTTCTTCGTTATCANTTACAATTAATGCAACTAAATATGTTTTTTTATCTCCATAAACNAAACTTTGTTTAATTTTTTCATTTAAACAAAGTAAATTTTCAATTTTAGATGGAGAAATGTTATCACCACCTAAATTTACAATGATTTCTTTTTTTCTATCAGTTATTTTTAAATTTCCTTCTTTGGTAAACTCTCCTATATCACCTGTATGTAACCATCCTTCTTTAATAACTTCATTGGTTTCATCTTTTTTATTCCAATATCCAAGCATAACGTTTTCCCCTTTTACTAATATTTCACCATCGTTTGAAATTTTAACTTCATTGGTTTTAAATGGAGGCCCTACAGTCTCAATTTGAATATTTCCTGGAACGTTACAGCTAACGACTGGAGAAGCTTCAGTCAGTCCATATCCTTGTAATGTGGGTAAACCAATAGAATTAAGAAATTCTCCAATTTTTTGGTCAAGAGCACCACCACCTGAAACAAAAGCTTGTAACTCTCCACCAAACTGTTTTTTGATCTTTTTCCTAACTAAAATTTCACATAAAAAATTAGATATTTTTTCACCAAAATTTAGGTTTTCTTTTTTAAGTTTTTTTGTGCCAAGTTTAAGGGTGTTGGTTATCAACTTTTTTTTTAACCCCTCCAGTTTAGAAAAATTTAAAGAAATTTTGTTATATAAATTTTGATAGAATCTTGGAACAGCGGTCATGATGGTTGGTTTCGCCACTGACATGTTAGGAATAAGTTTATCTAGACTTTCAGCATAATAAACTTTTGCTCCCAGAGAAATTTGAACGAATTGAACAGTATGTTCATACGAATGTGAAAGAGGTAACCACGTCAAAAAAACCGGTTTTTTCTTTTTGACAATAGAAGCCAATATTTCTAAAGCTCCCTCGCANTTNGANAGAATTCCACCATGACTTAACATTACTCCTTTTGGTTTACCTGTCGTACCAGAGGTATAGATTATACAAGCTAAGTCATTTCTTTTTATTTTATCGTTATAACTTTTATTAGTAAGATTTGTTTTTTTGAATATTTCTGAAAAGTTTTCAATTTGATTTGTAAATTCATCAATAGAAATTATCTTAATCTTGTCATTTAAAAATTTTTCTATTTTTTCATATTGTAATTTATTTGAAACTATACAAACCTTTGGTCCACAATCATTAATTATATATTCATAATCTGAGTCTGAGTAAGTGGTAAATAATGGCACTGTTACACCTCCAGAATTCATTATTGCAATATCAGCAATTAACCATTGTGGTCTATTCTCAGACAATAATACACATCTGTCCCCAGGGGAAATATAGTCTTGTAGAAAAGTTGTTAAGCTTTTAATTTTTAATGTTACTTCATTCCAATTTAACGAAGAGTTTTTATCTTTTGAGCTTAATCCAAATAAAAAAGGTGGGCCTTTTTTGTTTTTAATTTCATCGTATTTTTTGAAATAAAGTTCTACTAAACTATTTATGTTTTCTATTTTCATAAAATGGTGGGCAAAGAGAGAATCGAACTCTCACAGTATTGCTACTATTGGATTTTGAGTCCAACGCGTCTACCAGTTCCGCCATTCGCCCAATATTAATAATTTCATTTTTATAATTATAGTATAAAAACAAATTTAGTATGTTTAAAGAAATATATAGAAAATCAATTGAATTAGCAGGTCATAAAAGATCAAAATTTTTTCTAGGTTTTATCTCATTCATAGAAAGTTTTATATTTCCAATACCGCCTGATGTTTTTATTATACCAATGACTATTGCTAAGAGAGCTCAGTGGATTAGAATTGCACTAATTGCTACCATTGGATCTGTTTTGGGAGCATGNCTTGGATATTTTATTGGTTACGTTTTTTTTAACGAGATTGGTGTAAAAATATTTGAATTATACGGTGTTGATAATGCTAANTTTTTAAAAGANAAAATGTCCTCAGAAGGCGGTGTAATAGCTTGGGTNACTTTGTTNGCNATTGCTGGNTTCACNCCTGTACCATTTAANTTACTCACTATTACAAGTGGATTTGTNCACTTCAATTTTTTCTATTTTGTTATTGTATCTTTATTAACAAGAGGTTCTAGATTTTTTTTAATAGCATTTTTAATTGGAAATTTTGGACCTACTATGAAGAAAATAATTGAAAAAAAACTAGTTACAGTTTCAATAATAATATCTGTTATTTTAGTAATAGTTGCTTACTTTGTATATAATTTCTTAATTAAATTTACATCCTAGATGGTCTTAGAAAAAAAATTTAAGATATTTTATTTGTTTATTATATTGCTGTGTGTGACTTCGATATTTTACGCATTTTTTGTAGAATTTTTTTTGGGATATAAACCATGTATTTTNTGCAAGTATCAAAGAGTGCCTTATNNTCTNGGTTTGNTAATTGGANTTTTNGGTTTTTTNAAACCTTCAAATACAAAAATNTGCATCTATNTATTTTTAACCTTTTTAATAAGCATGANATTATCTGGATACCATGTTGGTATTGAACAAGAATTATACCAGTCNATTTTTAATTGCTCAGACGATAATTTNANTATTTTGGAAGNNGGTAAATTGCTTGANAGTTTAAGTGTNATAAATCCTGACTGTAGAAANGTNAATTTTGCTNTATTTGGAGTATCNCTTGCGACTATAAATTTTGTATTATCATTTGTAATTTCCTCANTTTCTTATTATTTGTATTCNTATGCAAAAAACTAATAAACAAAAATTAGAAGAATTCATNAGAGTTGATCACGCTGGGGAAAGAGGAGCGATCAAAATTTANGAAGGTCAGCTATTAGCATTGAATACGATAATTAAAGACGAGACCTTAAAAAAAAAGATTGAAGACATGAAAAAACACGAAGATGAACACTGTTCATTTTTTGAAAATGAGATTAAAAAAAGGAATATAAGTCCAACTAAATTTTTACCTTTATGGGACCTTTTAGGATTGGGTCTTGGGTTTGGAAGTACAATATTAGGAAAAAAGGCTGCCATGCTTTGCACTGCGTCTGTAGAGGAAGTAATTGATGAACATTACCTAAACCAAATTAACCAGATAAAAGATGATGAAAAGAAATTAAGAGAAAAAATTAAAAAATTCAGACAGGATGAAATTGATCATAAAGATATCGCATACGAAGAAGGAGCAACGAAAAAAGGTTTATACTCTGTTATGGACAAAGTAATAAAAACTGGATCAAGAATAGCNATNAANATTTCTGAAAAAATCTANTTTAAGGNTCTAATTCAACATCCCAATATAGATAATCCATCCAACTTTTATGAAGGAAATTCGGAGGAAAATTTTTTCCATTTCTGTGTAGATCTTCAGTTGATGGTTGATAAGGCATTTTGTTCAAAGTCATACCTGATTTTGAAAGCAGTCTTCCACCTTTTTTAACATTGCAAGATGAACATGCAGTTACTACGTTATCCCAATTAGTTTTTCCACCTTTTGATCTAGGTAATAAATGGTCAAAAGTTAATTCTTTGCTGCTTCCACAATACTGACAAGAAAATTTATCTCTTAGAAAAACATTAAATCTTGTAAAATTTGGATTTGACATTGGTTTAATATAACTTTTCAATGCAATCACACTTGGAAGTTTCATACTAAACGAAGGGCTTCTAATTACTCTATCGTAATAACTAACAATAGAAACCCTATTTAAAAAAACTGATTTAATAGAATCTTGCCAGCTCCATAATGACAATGGGTAATAACTTAATGGTCTATAGTCTGCATTTAAAACAAGTGCAGGACACTTTTCTAAAGACATATTATCACTATTTAACATCATAAATTTTTAATAAGTTAACCTAAAAAATATTTTAATTCAATGGGTCAATTAATTAAACTAAGAATTNATATTAAATATCTTTTTTAAAAAAGTCAGGCCCAAACTAGACGCTTCAACAGGTATGTTGTGACCACATCCCTTTAACATTTTCGTTGTTATATCAATTTTATTTCTCTCAAAAAAATCTTTCGCCTCTAATAAATTCACAGGTGGCACAATTTCATCTTGATCTCCGTGAATTAATAATGTAGAAGGTCTCGATAAAATTCTGTTACCCAATTCATTTCTGTTAATTATTTTTCCTGAAAATCCTATAATCCCTGCAAATTTTTCTTTCTCAGATAATCCAACGTTAATTGACATCATACATCCTTGGCTAAAACCCGATAAACAAATGTTTGAATTGTGCAAATTATATTTAGTCTTAATTTCTTCTATGAATTTTTTTAATATTTTCTCACTTTCTAAAGCTTTTTCGGTAATATATTTTTCATCTTCGGTGTTTAAATCAAACCATTCATAACCCATAGGGTTAATAGAACATTTTTCAGGTCCATTTGGACAAATAAAAAGAGTGTTTGGTAGAAATCTCTTCCAGTTAATTGTGAGTGCAGCTATATCATTGCCATCCCCACCATAACCATGTAATAAAATTACTACATTATTGATCTTTTCGCCCACTGGCTTAATCATTTTAGCATCTAGACAAAATGTCATTTTATAAAAAATTTTAATTTTTTTTCTTTAAATATGTAATACATATAATTTATGATTTCAGAAATATTTGTCAAAGTAAGTGCAGTAATACTTTTGGTCTCTGTAGCGGTTGTATTAATATTAGGTATTGGTACCCTGTTTAAAGGTGGGGACACTAGCAAGAAATACTCCAATAAACTTATGCAGCTTAGGGTTCTGTTGCAGTTTGTAGCCATAATAGTCCTGGTTTGTTTAGCATATTTTTTTAAAGATTAATCATAATTTAAAAGCCAGTTAACGAATTTAGGATCTTCAAAATCTATCGAACCTATAACTTTTGCAAATTCATAACCATCTTTATTGATCAAAATTGATGTTGGAATACCTCTTAAAGAAAATTTCTTGGCTAGTTTTACATCAGAGTCATAAAATATTTCAAAAGCATCAATATTTACATCTGAAAAAAACTTTCTGATCGAATTTTTGTCCTCCTGACCAATATTAATTGGTAAAATTTTAAGATTTTTAAATTTTGAATTGTTTTGAAGATTTTGCAGAGATGGCATTTCTTCTTTNCATGGTTCGCACCAAGTAGCCCAAAAATTCAGAATTANTAATTTGTTTTCATATTCAGATAATGAAACATTCTTATCTTTTTCATTTTTAAATGATATTTCGCTAATTTTTTTTTTATCCTTATAAATAACTAAATTTTTTAAACCATTTAATTCTTTTGAATNAACTATATTTGGGATAAATAATACCACTAATANGATAAAGAACTTTAAAGTTAATAATTTCATATAAAGTAGTATAGTTACATATCATGAGTCAAAATAAAAACAATAATACAGTTTGGAACACTAGAATTAAAAAAAAGACTTCAAACATTTTTAAAAAAGTTGGATCNTCTATTGAGGTAGATAAAAGGTTGTACAAAGAAGATATATTAGCATCTGTTTCACATGCTGAAATGTTATACAAGCAAAAGATTATAACTATCAAGATTAAGGATAAAATTTTATGGGGATTGAAAAGAATCCAAAATGAAATTGAGAAAAAAAACTTNAAATTTGANGAAAATTTAGAAGACATTCATATGAANATAGAGAATAGACTTTTTGAACTTATNGGTAATGATGCTGGTTATTTACATTCGGCACGATCTAGAAACGATCAAGTAGTTACAGATTTAAAACTATGGTTAAAAAAATCCACAATAGAAATTGATAGTTTATTATTAAAGCTAATAAAATCTTTGATCAAAATTTCAGAGAAAAATATATTTTCNATAATGCCAGGTTTTACTCATCTTAAAAATGCTCAACCAATTTCTTTAGCACATTATTTTTTATCAAACGTTGAAATGTTCAAAAGAGATAGATTTAGATTTTCTTCTAATATGAAAAGTTTGAACCAAAATCCTTTGGGAGCTGGTGCTTTTTCTGGAACATCTTTTAATATTGATAGATGGTATACCACTAAGAAACTAAAATTTGAGGAACCAACAAATAACTCTTTAGATACAGTTTCTGACAGAGATTTTGTTTTAGATTTTTTGTACAGTTCATCTATATGCTCAATGCATATATCAAGAATTGCAGAAGAGTTAATAATTTGGAATTCAGACCAATTTAAATTCATTAGCTTAAAAGATAATATTGTAACAGGCTCATCGATAATGCCTCAAAAGAAGAATCCTGATACTTTGGAGTTTTTAAGAGGAAAAACTGGATCAATTTTTGGAAATCTTTTTTCAATGTTAACAATTGTTAAAGGTTTACCAATATCTTATTTTAAAGACTTACAAGATGATAAAGATCTGGTTTTCAGATCTTTTGATAATTTGAAAAATTGTTTAATAATTTTTGATGAAGTAATAAATGGAGTAATTGTTAACAAGAAAGTGATGTTAGANGCTGCTAAAATAGGATTTACAACTGCAACCGATTTTGCTGATGCATTNGTNAAAAANATGAATTTTTCTTTTAGNGANGCNTATTTGTTAACNGCAAAAGTTGTGAATTTTGCTGAAAAGAAAAATTTNGCTTTAAATGAAATTGGACATGAAGATTTAAAGANGATTGTTCCAAAAATAAGTCCCGANGTNATGAAAAATCTAGANTTAAGAAACTCNGTAAATTCAAAAAAATCATATGGTGGAACTTCTTTTGAAAACATAAAGAAAATGATAAGAAAACATAAAAAGGAGATAAAATGAAAAATATTTTTATTATTGTCGTTTTAAGTTTTTTATTAATTTCCTGTGGAAAAAAAGCGGATCCTGAATACAAAGGTTCAATTGGAACAAATAGTTTAATTCAAACATCGTAATGAATTATAAAAATAGTAAATTTTATGTTGAGAATATTTCTATAGGGAAATTAACTCGATCATTTCAAACCCCTTTTTACTGTTATTCAAAATCAAGGCTAAATCAAAATATAAAAACTTTTAATAAAAACTTTGAAAAAACAAAACCATTAATATGTTTTTCTGTAAAATCTAATTCGAATTCAAAATTATTAAAGATAATAAAAGACAACGGATTGGGCGCTGATGTTGTCTCAATAGGCGAGCTCCAAAAAGTTTTAAAAGTAGGTTTTAAACCAAATAAAATTGTGTTTTCAGGAGTTGGAAAAACTACAAGTGAACTAGATTTTGCGATTAAAAAGAAAATTTTATTGATAAACGTTGAATCTGAGAGTGAACTAAAAAATATTATCAATTTATCTAAAAATAAAAAAACTGTAGTCAATGTAGGAATAAGATTAAACCCAAATGTTAACGCTCAAACTATAGGAAAAATTTCAACTGGCAGAATGCAAGATAAATTTGGATTAANTTTTAAAGATGCAATCAAAATTNTCGATAAATATAAAAATTCAAACTCAATTAGATTTAAATGTTTAAGTGTTCACATTGGTAGCCAAATTTTAAGTAATGTGCCTTATCAAAAAATGATACGCGTTGTAAATAATTTTCTAGAAAAAGTTTCAGTAAATTTTGAATACGTAGATTTTGGTGGAGGGATGGGTATTGACTATAGTTCAAACAAAAAAACTTTTGATTTTAAAAAGCTTGCTTTGGAAATTTATAAATTTTCAAAAAGGAATGAATGTAAAATTATTCTTGAACCAGGAAGATCTATAATAGGGGATACTGCTGTACTTATTTCTAAGGTTATCTATATAAAAGAAAGTCCAACCAAAGATTTTATTATTTTAGATGCTGGCATGAACGATCTAATTAGACCAGCTTTATACAATGCAAAACACATGATTATTCCTGCAATTAAATCGAGTAAAAAAAGTAAAAAAGAATATGATTTTGTTGGTCCAATTTGTGAAACTTCNGATAGGTTTTTGAAAATGAAAAAATTTCAAAAGTTAAATGAGGGGGAGATTGTTATTCTAAAAGATGTAGGAGCATATGGTTATGTATTGTCATCAAATTACAATGTACGACCAATGCCAAAAGAAGTTTTAGTTGATAAATCAAAAACTCAAATCATTAGTAAAAGGCAGTCCATTAAAGATCTTATTTAAATGATAAGAAATATAATATTTTTCCTTTTTTTTTATCTAGGGATTATCTCAATTTCAATTTTGTTTATTCCGACACTTTTATTTCCAAAAAAAGGGGTTCAATTTGGAGGTCGTTTGATGGGTGTTTGGACTGGCATTTGTCTTAAACTTTTTTTAGGTGTTAATATCACAGTTAAAGGTTTAGAAAACATCCCTAGAGAAAAAAAATACTTTGTTGTTTGCTCTCATCAATCTATGTTTGAAACATTTTATTTACAAACAATTTTTGAATCATCTGTTTTTATTCTTAAAAAAGAACTGATGAAAATTCCTTTGTTTGGTTCNTATCTTAAAAAGATGGGATGCGTATCTATTGATAGGGATAAAATCTCTAAGGAAAATTTAGGTTTCACAGGATTAGTTGAAAAAGTTTTAAATGACAAAAGGAACACACTTATAATTTTTCCACAAGGTACAAGGAAAGATTATAAAGACAGGTCAAAGTTTAAAAANGGATTTGCAAGAATTTANAATGACTTTCAAATAAATTGCCTTCCAATNGCGATTAATTCAGGAAAAACNTGGCCAAAGTCCTCTTTATTAAAGAGTAAACANAATATAACAGTNTCTATATTAAAATCCTTTGAGCCCGGTAAAGATATTGAAAAGTTCTCTATGGAAGTTGAAAATTTAATTTATAAAGANTTAGATTTAATNAATTAAATNTAACCTTTCATNGGCATTATCACAAAAATNCTATCAAAATCACTTGGATCTTTTATTAATGCTGGCGACGCAGTNTCATTNAAAAAAATTTCAATTTTTTCACCTTCTAACTCACTAGCAACATCTATNAAATATTTAGAATTGAAAGTTATATNTAAGTCATGTTCAAATTTNACAGAAACACTTTCATTTCCATCNCCACTATGAGTATTNTTNACTGATAGATCNAGTTTATCTTTTGATAATTTAATTTTTACTCCATCNTTNTTNTCNGTAGAAACAGANGCAACTCTATCNACACTNCTTTTAAANAATTCTAAATCTGCNTCCATCTTTTTNTTATTATTTTTTGGNACAACTTGNGCATAATTAGGGAATTTNCCATCTATAACTTTTGAAATNANNACACTNTTNTNCATNGAAATTTTAATTTTTGTTTTTGAATTTGANACTTTGATTTTTCCTTGGTTNTTTTCNAGTATTGAGCAAAGTTGAAAAATTGTTTTTTTTGGTAATATTATTGGTTCAAAGTNGATNGGTTTCTCNAGTCTCATTTTCGATATNGACATTCTGTGAGAGTCTGTTGAAACAGCAGTCAAAAANTTTTTATCNTCNCCACTGGTAAAATGTAAAAAAATACCACTTAAATAATGTCGAGTTTCATCATTTGAAATTGAAAACTTACATTTATTTAATAGCTTTAAAAAACTTTGCGAGTCTAAACTAATTTCTTCAGCCTCAAAACCTTCTTCCATTAATGGAAATTCCTGAGGATCAATGCAATTTAACTTAAATTTNGATTTTTCAGACTCTAGTTGCATCTTATTTTCTGATAGACTTTCTACGTTTATTTTTTTTCCTGAGCTGAATTTTCTGACTATATCGTACATTATAAGAGAATTTGTAGTTGTTTTGCCTTCTTTTTCGATTTCNACACTTTGAATTCGATGCACAAAAATCATATCTAGATCTGTTGCGGTTATAATTAGTTCTTTTCCACTCGCCTCTAAAAGAACATTAGATAAAATTGGCANTGTNCTTCTTCTTTCAATTACATTTTGACAAAAACTTAATGACTCTTGGAGATCTTTNTGATTTACACTAAACTTCATTTTCTGATTTATACATTATCTGGTTTTTGAGATAGTTTATTCCATTATTTATTTCGCTATTTTCTACCTTCAATTTCTCTATGGTTTTGACGGAGTGAATTATTGTTGTGTGATCCCTATTTGAAAATTCTCTACCAATTTCTGGCAAAGATTTTGATGTAAGAATTTTTGATAAATAAATTGCTACTTGTCGAGGTCTTACTAAATACCTTGATCTTCTTGAAGAAAGCATTTCGTTTTTACTAATCTTAAAATACTTGCAAACTAGTGTTTGAATATTATCAATCGATACTTTAGCTTCATTTATATTTAGAAGGTCTTTAAGTATTATTTTGGTTTCAGAAATATTTGGAACTCTTTCATATATTCTAGCAAATGAAGCAATTCTATTTAAAGCACCTACCAGTTCCCTGATGCTGCTTCTAATTTCATAGCTAATAAATTTTAGTATTTCCTCTGATATATTTAACTTTTCATTATAATATAGGTTAAGTTCGTTAGTTTTTTCTTTGAGAATTTTATATCTCAGTTCATATTCGGGATTTTGAATATCAACCACTAAACCTCCTGAAAACCTAGATTTAATTCTCTCTTGTATCCTTTTTAGCTTGTTTGGAGGTCTGTCTGCTGAAACTACTATTTGTGAACCTTTTTCAAGTAACGCATTAAAGGTATGAAAAAACTCTTCCTGCATTGCTTCTTTTCCATCCATAAATTGAATATCATCNATAATTAAAACNTTNGTATTTCTAAAATTATCTTTAAATCTCACCATTTCATTGGTTTTTATTGATTTAACAAATTGATACATGAATCTCTCCGCAGAGATAAATGTTACCTTGTTTTCTGATTTTAGCTTTAAACCAATAGCATTTAATAGATGAGTTTTTCCCATTCCAACACCCCCGTACAAATACAAAGGATTATAATGAGATATATTTTCAGAGACCTTTTTTGATGCTTCAAAAGCTAATTTATTACTTGCTCCAATGATAAAGTTATCAAAAGATTTATTTTGATCAATTCTGTTGTACTGAAGAAAACTGTCTTTAATGAAAGAGATATTGTCATCTTTTTTAATAATATTATTAACAGTTTTATCTTTTTCATGCTCTTTATCTTCAATTCTAAATTCTATTCTAGAAATTTCCCTAATTTGTTTTTTAACAATTTTTAAAATTTCGTCTAAATATCTTGATACAATCCAATCTCTAAGAAATCTTGTTGCTACTGAAACAACTAAATAATTACTGTGCTGTTCCTCAAAATATATTTTTTTAAGCCAGCTCTCATAAATTTCTGAACCAAATTTTGATTTCATTTCTTTTTGAATTTCTGTCCATATTAGGTTTG
>FUFK010643730.1_pt1 | contig 11627 bp, 11 predicted proteins | sample 1021851 | NCBI WGS metagenome assembly FUFK01 (sample SAMEA51879418, study PRJEB19060) | metagenome
GCCGGTGACCATATTGTTTGTAGCAGAACCGTTTATGGCGGCACTTATGCATTTCTGAAGAATTTCGCTCCCAAGTTTGGGATTGAAACCACATTTGTAGATATCACAAAACCTGAATTGGTGCACAATGCCCTTCAGAAGAATACAAAAGTGATCTACTGCGAGAGTGTGAGCAATCCTTTATTGGAGATCGCAGATCTTGAAGCCCTGGCTAAAATTAGCAAAGCTTCTCATACCAAACTGGTAGTAGACAATACATTTTCACCACTTTCTATTAGTCCGATGAAACTTGGTGCATATGTAGTAATTCATAGTTTAACCAAATTTATCAACGGTAGCAGTGATACTGTTGGCGGAGTCGTTTGTGGTACTACGGAATTTATAAATGACCTTAGAAATGTGAATGATGGCGCTGCTATGCTACTGGGTCCAACTATGGATAGTATGCGTGCTGCTTCTATTCTGAAAAATTTACGAACCCTGCATATTCGCATGAAGCAACATAGCCACAATGCAATGTTCCTGGCTCATAAATTCCAGGAAGATGGGTTAAAAACCGTGTATCCGGGATTGGAATCCCATCCAGGACATGAAACTTTCAAAACTATGATGAACGAATCTTATGGTTTTGGCGGGATGTTGACCCTCGATGTTGGTTCTTTGGATAAAGCGAATGAATTAATGGAACTTATGCAGGAAAGAAATCTCGGATACCTGGCTGTAAGTTTAGGATTTTACAAAACCCTGTTTAGCGCACCTGGAACTTCAACCTCTTCGGAAATTCCTGAAGAAGAGCAGAAAGAAATGGGATTAAGTGACGGTTTAATTCGATTTTCCATAGGGTTGGATAACGATATCGCAAGAACTTACGAAATGATGAAAGATTGTATGGAAGAAGTAGGCATTCTAAGTGCTGAAATGGTCTAAAATTTTGCAGGATTAAGCCGAATGTCGTAAAATTACGTTCATAAAAATATGAACAACATTAACGACCGGTTATAAATTTTCAAGCCTTAAGGTAAATCTGACGATTTTCAGAATACCCTAAGGCTTTATTTATACCTTAAAAATAGAATCTCCTGAATGGAAAACTCTGCTGCAAATCCTCAAAATGAACCTGTAATTGAGAATAAGGAATTAAGTATCTGGGAAGCATTAATTCCAGTACTTATTCTTGTTGCTATGCTAGCTTTCAATGTTTTCGTTTTTGGCGATGATGCTCTTGGAGGTTCTAATCAATTCATTCTATTACTTGGAGGAGCTGTTGCAGCGATCGTTGGTTACTTCAACAAGGTAAAGTTTGATACCATGGTCGATGAAGTTGCCGGCAATATACAAAGCACTTCCGGAGCGATTCTTATACTTTTAATGGTAGGAGCTCTCGCAGGAACCTGGCTTATAAGCGGAATTATTCCTACCATGATCTATTACGGACTATTAATTCTAAATCCTACGATTTTTCTGGCTGCCTGTGTGGTTATATGTTCTGTGATCTCTGTTGCTACGGGGAGTAGCTGGACAACTTCAGCTACCGTTGGTATTGCCTTGATCGGGATTGCTGATGCGCTGGGCATTGGGTTAGGTATGACGGCAGGTGCTATTCTTTCCGGAGCCTATTTTGGGGATAAAATGTCTCCTTTAAGTGATACTACGAATCTTGCTCCGGCCATGGCGGGAACAGATCTTTTTACACATATAAAATACATGGCATTAACCACAGTGCCTACGATCACAATTACCCTTATCGCTTTTATAATTATTGGACTTAATCTGGATACGAGTGGAAATACAGATACATCAGCAATTCTAGCTTCCATTGAAAAAAGCTTTACTATCACACCATGGTTATTCATTGTACCAGTGATTGTAATATTTCTGATCGTTAAAAAAACATCCCCGCTTATAGCCTTGCTGGTTGGAACTCTTGCCGGAGCGGTTGCCGCTCTTATCGTGCAACCAGACATTGTACTGGCAGTAAGTGGAATGAATGAACTCAATTTTATTAGTGGATATAAAGGACTTATGAATGCCATCACGGTAGACACCGCGGTAGAAACCGATTCTGAAACTCTTAATGACCTGTTTGCTTCCAGCGGAATGCAGGGAATGCTGGGAACTATCTGGTTGATAATTTGCGCCATGGTATTTGGTGGAATTATGGAAGCAATTGGAGCCTTATCCAGAATTAGCAAAGCTCTTCTGAATCTATTCCATACCACTTTTGGATTGTTTGCCAGCACCGTATTTAGTTGTCTTGCCCTGAACGTTACCGCTTCAGACCAATACCTGGCTATTGTAGTNCCGGGAAAAATGTTTGCAAAAGCTTANAAGGANAAAGGTCTTGCACCAGAAAACCTTAGCCGTAGTCTTGAGGATTCAGGAACAGTGACTTCTGTACTTATTCCATGGAATACTTGTGGAGCTTATCATAGTGGAGTTCTGGGTGTTCCTGTACTTTCCTATGCTGGTTACGCTTTCTTCAATTATTTGAGTCCATTTATGACACTTCTTTTTGCTGCCATCGGACTAAAAATTAGAAAAATCTCTACCAAATAATCGTTGTCAAAACCTTAGAATAACTGCTAAATTTCTGAGTATTTGATGATTATAGAGTACCGCTATCGTTGATTTTACAATGCATAGACAAGCTCTATTGTGTGATAAAATCATAAAATTTGAAATGTCTNNAAAACGCAGTGAAGATGATACTTTTGCANCGTAGAAAAAGAACATTTTTAATTTTAAAAAATATAATTATATGGCTTTAGTAGGAAAAAAATTTCCAAATCTTAGTGTAGACGCAATGAACGAAATGGGTGATACTTTCAAATTAAACATTTTGGAAGAAGCTCAGAAGAATAACAAGAAAGTTCTTTTATTCTGGTACCCTAAAGACTTTACGTTNGTATGNCCTACAGAGCTACATGCATTTCAAAATGCAATGGCTGAGTTCGAAAAGAGAAATGTAATGGTAGTTGGAGCATCTTGTGATACTCCTGAAGTTCANTTCGCNTGGTTGAACACTCCTAAGGATAATGGTGGAATTGAAGGTGTAACTTACCCAATTCTTGCAGATAGCAACCGTAACCTAAGTTCAAGACTTGATATCCTTGACATCATGAGNGAAACTTANGATGATGAAACNGGAGCTGTAACTCTTGAAGGTGATAANGTNACTTATAGAGCNACTTACCTNATNGATGANGAAGGAACAATTTTCCATGAAGGTGTNAANCATATGCCACTTGGAAGAAACGTNAACGAATTCCTAAGATTGATCGATGCNTATACGCACGTACAGGAAAAAGGTGAGGTTTGTCCAGCGAACTGGGAAGAAGGTAAAGAAGGAATGAATGCAGACCGCGAAGGNGTTGCNTCATACTTAAGCCTTAACTAAGAAGTGTCCCTGAATTANTAACATTAAAAAAATTGCTATGATTAAGGAATTAGATCAGGATAACTTAAGNGAGATTGTAAANGATAATGATACTGTNGTNGTACAGTACATGGCGGGATGGTGTGGAAACTGTCGTCTAATGAAGCCAAAATTCAANAAGTTATCTGCAGAGCANGAAAATGCGCAGTTNATTCTTGTAGATGCTGAAAAGTATCCGGAATCAAGAAAACTGGCGAAAGTTGATAACCTTCCAACGTTTGCAACCTTTAAAAATGGAAGTTTTAAGAATCAGGTTCAAACNAANAAGTTTGACCAATTAAAAAGCTTAGTAGATGAAGTTACCAGTAATTAAGCATTTACAGCGAAACAACGAAGTTAACAAACTTGAAAGTACTATTGATGTTCTTGAAAGTTTTACTGAGCACCGTTCAGTTTCTGAAGAAGAAATGGACGTGATTGGNGAATTACTTACNAATCTTTGTGGNGCTGTAGAAGTGCATAAAATGATAGAAGACGGTACTCCTGANAGNGATGCNGCTAATAATTTNGTCAAAAAAGTNNTAGGGTCTATAGACAAATAATNTTTTNTGANAANTCANATAACNAAGGCTGTTTCATTGTGAAANNGCCTTNGTTGTTTTATGATAATTTTAGTAATAACCGAAANACAATCCTATAAATTTAGCAATCTAATATATGTATANAAATGGCAAAGATTGAACTTGGTGGAGAATCGGTAACTACGTACGGCTCGCTTCCAGCACTTGACGAGAAAGCTCCTCATTTTGAGTTAATTAAATCTGATCTTTCGANTGGAACCCTCGATGATTATAAAGGAAAGAGAGTTATTCTTAATATCTTCCCAAGTATAGATACAGGAGTTTGTGCGACTTCTGTTCGTAATTTTAATAAAAGAGCATCAGAATTAAAGGATACGGTGATACTTTGTATTTCCAGGGATTTACCTTTTGCTCAACAAAGATTTGTAAGTGATGAAGAATTGAACCAGGTCGTTAACTTATCTGATTTTCGTGATAGAAACTTCGGTAAAGATTATGGTGTTGAAATTCTTGACGGACCTTTTGAAGGTTTGCTATCTCGTGCAGTGGTTGTTCTTGATGAAGATGCTAAAGTGATACATTCCCAGCAAGTACCTAAAATTGAGGATGAACCAGACTATCTTGCTGCGCTGAAAACCCTGTTATAATGAAAAACACTTTCCTCGGAAAGAGAATCAGAGGAGGAGGATACGCCTTAAAAGGTGCACTACTGCTGCTTCGCCACGAAGCCAGCATTCAGGTGCAGTTTGTCATTTCAATTCTGGTCTGCATCGGGGGATGGTATTTTGATATTACCAGAACAGAATGGATGTTTCAATTTGTAGCAATCGGAATGGTCATGTCTGCAGAAGGATTGAATTCAGCCATAGAAGCAATGGCAGACTTTGTACATCCCGATTTTCATAATAAGATTGGACATATTAAAGACATTGCTGCAGGTGCTGTTTTTATCGCTGCAATCATTGCAATCGTCATCGCCGGATTTATCTATATTCCATATCTAACCACATAAATTCTTACTATTAGGAGGCAGTGTCGGTTATATAGTCTCTGCCTGTTTACCGTTTTGATTTTTACAACTCAGGAATTATAGGAACTGGACATGGATTTGGAGAATTACGAATATTCTTGTGACGTAGATTTTCTTAAGCTTCATTTTCAGAAAAGCACCCTTACAATTGCCAATATGCAGATAGAGACGGAGAATCATATTGGTGAAACTGCGACCTTATTACATAGCAAGAATTTCAACGGCGCATACTGGCTGACTACCATAGATACTCTTCAAAAATCAGGATTTAATGTGCTGGTTCCAGACCAGGCAGGATTCGGAAAGCCTATGAAATGATTCTTACCCAACCTGTGGTGTATGAATTTAAGGATCTACAAATGCCAACNTTATTAATCATATGAACCGAAGATCGAACAGCCTTAGNTAAAAACCTNGGAAGCNAGTATGGAATTATANTATCAGCTCGGGGAAATAACCGCAAAAAATCCCGAAAGCGAAATTGGTGGAAATTNCAGATACCGGACACTTACCACATATAGAAGCTTTCGATAAATTTATAGCAGCACTCCTACCCTACTTAAAGAATAAATAGTAAAACCAGTCGTTTACGACTAGTAATCGGGGCAACTTTGAAAAATGAAGTTTTTTTTCCTTAATTTGGATAAGGCTAATTTGTATTTTTGCCGAAATTCGTCAACCTACCTATGGCCAAAAAGAAACCTAAGACCAGGAAAACCACTAAAAAAACCAGTAAACTATCTTTNAGCCTCAACAGGCAGCAAAAAGTAGTGCTTGGAAGTTTTCTTATGCTATTTGGTCTGGGACTTATAGTTGCCTTTATNTCCTTTCTTTTTAACTGGCAGGCAGATCAGAGTGTACTTCAGGAACTGGGGAATCGTGACGTGGAAGCGAGGAACTGGTTGAGTAAATTTGGTGCATCTGTAAGTGACTTTTTTGTCTACAAAGGCTTCGGACTCGCCTCTTTCTCCATCGCATTTTTAATACTGCTAAGTGGCATCTATTTATTCTTAGGATTTAAAATCTCCAATTTGAGAAAATACTGGTTCTGGGGAATACTCGTGATGGTCTGGATCTCCGTAGTTCTTGGTTATTTTGCTGAAAAAAATGCACTTCTGGGAGGTAGAATCGGATATGAAACCAATGATTTTTTACAGGATTATCTGGGTTTCTTCGGAAGCATCCTATTAATGCTATTTCTTCTAATTGCTTACCTCGCAATACGACTAAAGATTACTCCGGAATTGGTTGGATCTTACCTTAATACAGGAAAACAGGAACTTCAGACTGCGATGCAAAAGCATCAGGCAAATGTTTCAGAAACTGANGAAGAACTCGAATGGAAAAAAGAGGTNGTCATACCAAAAGATGAAGAAAAACCTGCAGAAGTTGACCTAAGCAGTAAACCAGAAAAGAAACCTGAGAAGAAAACAAGCCCGGAAGCTATTCCGAAGATGGAAGTAAAAACTCCGGTGGAAGAGGATAATGTGGCCATGGAAGTTGAAGCTGCTCCTGAAGAAGAGGAAGAAGATAACCTGAGTCAGAAACTGGTAAAAGATTTTGGTGAATTTGACCCAACGCTTGAGCTGAAGAATTATAAATTCCCAACGATCGAATTACTTAAGGATTATGGCGGCACTATCACCATCAACCAGGAAGAACTGGAGGAAAACAAGAACCGTATTGTCGATACGCTAAAGAACTATAAAATCGAAATTGCGCAGATCAAAGCAACCGTTGGTCCAACAGTAACTTTATATGAGATCGTCCCTGAAGCCGGGATTCGTATTTCCAAGATCAAGAATCTTGAGGATGATATTGCTCTTTCGCTTTCTGCACTTGGTATCAGGATCATTGCTCCAATTCCAGGTAAAGGTACCATTGGTATTGAGGTACCAAATAAAAATGCCAGCATAGTTTCCATGCGCTCGGTGATCGCTTCGCCTAAATTTCAGAAGGCAGAAATGGAGTTACCGCTTGCTTTNGGAAAAACNATAAGNAACGAAACTTTTGTAGTTGACCTGGCGAAAATGCCGCATATGCTGATGGCTGGTGCTACCGGACAGGGTAAATCTGTTGGTTTAAATGCAATTCTTACTTCCCTACTTTATTCAAAGCATCCGGCAGAAGTAAAATTTGTACTCGTGGATCCTAAAAAAGTGGAGCTTACCTTATTCAACAAAATAGAGCGCCANTANNTGGCAAAATTACCGGATGATGGTGAAGCGATCATCACCGATAATACAAAGGTGATCAACACCCTGAATTCTTTGTGTATCGAAATGGATGATCGATACAATCTTTTAAAGGATGCCATGTGCCGTAANTTAAAAGAATACAATACGAAGTTTAAGGCAAGAAAGTTAAATCCAAATGACGGACATAAATTCCTGCCGTATATCGTTTTAGTAGTAGATGAATTTGCAGATTTGATCATGACGGCCGGGAAGGAAGTTGAAACTCCTATCGCCAGACTGGCTCAGCTTGCACGTGCCATTGGAATTCATTTGATCATCGCAACACAAAGACCTTCGGTAAACGTTATTACCGGTATCATTAAGGCAAACTTCCCGGCCAGAGTCGCTTTTAGAGTAACGTCCAAGATCGATTCCCGAACTATTCTGGACAGCCAGGGAGCAGACCAACTAATTGGTCGTGGTGATATGTTATTTACACAGGGAAATGAGTTGAAAAGACTGCAGTGCGCATTTGTGGACACTCCGGAGGTAGACAAGATCACCGAATTCATTGGTTCGCAAAAAGCTTACCCTGAAGCACACCAACTTCCTGCATATGAAAGCGAGGAAAGTGGCACAGGACTTGATATAGATGTGAGCGAGCGAGACAAGCTGTTTCGTGAGGCTGCCGAAGTGATNGTAACCGCCCAGCAGGGCTCGGCTTCTTTGCTTCAGCGTAAATTAAAACTTGGTTATAACCGTGCAGGTAGAATAATAGATCAACTGGAAGCCGCTGGCATCGTTGGTCCGTTTGAAGGAAGTAAGGCAAGACAGGTTTTAATTACAGATATGGTAGCGCTCGATCAACTATTAAATGAAAAACCAGACTAAAAAAATTAGNATGAAAAGATTAGTATTTATTTTGGCAGCTATACTCAGTTTTGGAGTACAGGCGCAGGAAGCATCAAAAGCTCAGAAATTACTAAATGAAGTTTCNGCAAAAGTCAAGAATTATGACAATATGGTCATAGAATTCAAGTATTCACTTGAAAACGAAGCTGAGAATGTGAGNCAGGANACTCGNGGNGATGTTAGTATTGACGGNGANAAATACCTGNTGAATTTAATGGGGACCACGCANATGTTTGACGGGAAAAAGATCTATACGATCATTCCNGAAGACGAGGAGATNAACATTTCCAATTATGTTGAGGAAGATAGCAACAGTATCACNCCTTCGAAAATGTTCACATTTTATCANAATGGGTATAACTANAAAATGGATATCACTCAGAATGTGAAAGGAAGAGAGATTCAGTATGTTAAACTTACACCAAAGGATAGTAAAGCTGAGATCAAGAATATTCTTCTTGGGATCGATACTCAAACCAAGCATATTTACAATATGATCCAGACCCAGGAGAATGGGACTAAAGTGACGATCACTGTGAAAAGTTTCAAGACAGATCAACCACTTGCAAAAAATCTATTTACCTTTAACGAAGCTAGATACAGCGACTTTTATATCAATAGATTAGACTAAATTGAAGATACTCGACCGGTACATACTTACCAGCTTTTTAAAAACATTTTTCTCGGTCTTTATAATACTGATGTTCATCTTTGTACTCCAAACGATATGGCTGTACATAGGTGAACTTGCTGGTAAAGATTTGGATACAGAAGTAATCCTGAAATTTTTACTTTACTTCTCCCCCAAGCTGGTGCCTCTAGTATTACCACTTACAATCCTGCTTACTTCCATCATGACTTTCGGTTCTTTTGCTGAAAATTATGAATTTGCTGCCATGAAGTCTTCAGGTATTTCCCTGGGTCGTGCAATGCGTAGCCTTACTGTNTTTATAGTNNTNGTAAGTCTTACAGCTTTCTTTTTNGCCAATAATGTNATTCCCGCAGCAGANTTTAANTCNATCAATCTTCGGAAGAATATTGCNCAGTTAAAGCCGGCCATGGCTATTTCTGAAGGAATNTTNAATGACATTGGAACCTTNAATATTAAGGTAGAAGAAAAAAGTGGTGAGAATGATCAGTTTCTTACCGATGTGATTATTCATCAGAAGGAGAAAAATGGTGGCAATACTACGGTGATCAAAGCAAGGGAGGGAGAACTGGTTGGAAGTACTAATTCTGATGTACTCTCACTTATTCTGAAGGAAGGGAACTACTATGATGAAGTAACACCTTCAGACTATCAAAAGAGGAAAAGAAAACCATTTACAAAGACATATTTTGATGAATATATNATNAATATTGATCTCTCGAATTTTAATAATGTGGATCTGGAGGATCAAAACTATAATTCCACCNACGGAATGTTGAAGATTTCAGAATTGAGCGAAAGTATAGATTCATTTTCAGTGAANTACAACACCAAATTGGCTAGTCTTAAATCTAATATGTACGACCGCTCCGGGATCGTGAANGTTCAGAATAATTTAAAACCCAAAGATACCATCGTTTCTACAGATGAAAGTATTCTAACCCATTACAATACTTACGACGCAGCACAAATATCTAACCTGGCTTTGGGAACTGTGAACAGCGCTATTGCCCATCTTGGAATGCAGAAGCAAGAGTTTAAAAACAATATAAAGCAGATCAATAAATTCGAAATNGCTTTACATGAAAAATATGCTCTTGGAATTGCCTGTATCGTACTGTTCTTTGTAGGCGCTCCACTTGGGGCTATTATCAGGAAAGGTGGAATTGGTTTACCTATCGTGGTTGCGATCCTACTGTTTCTTACCTATCACTTTATTGGGATCTTCACGAAGAATTCAGCAGAAAATGGAAGTGTTCCTGCGTTTGTGGCTACATGGCTGCCTACCTGGATCATGCTTCCACTTGGTGTTTTTCTNACTTACAGAGCAACGACAGATCAAGGATTACTTGTCTTTGACAGNCTTACANATCCCATAAAAAAACTCTTCAAAAAAGCCGGAGCGATTCGGAACAAAAGTAAATCATAATAAATATCTTTGCAGCCATAAAATTGGAACTATGGCAGAGGTAGAAAATAACCAGTATCAGGTCAAACTAGATACCATTCAGGAAGCTATTGATGATATTCGCGCCGGAAAGGTGATCATTGTAGTCGATGATATTGACCGTGAAAATGAAGGTGATTTTCTTGCCGCTGCAGAAATGGTTACTCCAGAAATGATCAATTTCATGGCTACTCATGGCCGCGGACTCATTTGCGCTCCTTTAACCGAGCAAAAATGTAATGATCTAAAACTGGAAATGATGGTTGGTAANAACACCGATCCTATGGAAACCGCTTTTACAATTTCGGTTGACCTGAGAGGAAAAGGTGTTACCACGGGTATTTCAGCTTCAGATAGAGCTCAAACCATCAAAAGCCTGATAGATCCTGAAACAAAACCTCAGGATCTTAATAGACCAGGACATATTTTTCCGCTGAAAGCCAAAGAAGGTGGAGTTTTACGTAGAACAGGTCATACAGAAGCAGCGATCGACTTTGCAAGACTTGCTGGTTTCGAACCTGCCGGAGTCATCGTGGAAATCATGAATGAGGATGGAACCATGGCGCGTTTACCTCAGCTGCTGGAAGTCGCTAAAAAGTTNGATCTAAAGATCGTTTCTATTGAAGATCTTGTCGCTTATAGAATGCAGCATGACAGTCTAATTGAGAAAAAGGAAGATTTTGAACTTGATACAAGATTTGGTAAATTCAGGCTTCGCGCTTACAAGCAAACTACCAATTCACAGGTTCATATTGCACTNACCAAGGGTTCATGGAAAACCGATGAAGACATTCTTGTGCGAGTGAATTCTACCATGGTAAACAATGATATCCTGGGAACTCTGACCAATAATGCAGATAAAAAATTGGATGGAATGTTTAAGGCAATCAATGATGAAGGACGTGGAGCCATCGTTTTTATCAATCCGGCTAACCCATCTCCAAACCTTTTATCTCGTATAACAGAATTGAAAGAAAGTCAGAAACAAGGAGAAATTAAAGCGCCTCCAGTGAAAATGGACAATAAGGATTTTGGAATTGGAGCTCAGATCCTTCATGACCTTGAGATCCATAAGATCAGGTTGTTGTCCAATTCCCAGCAGACTAAAAGAGTTGGAATGATTGGTTACGGTCTGGAAATCAAAGAATACGTAGAGTATTAATCCATTTCGATGATCACTTCGTCCAATGGGCGACGCACCTTTTTTAATTCTGAAAAGAAATCATCCTTAGCACGATATCCAACAGGAAGCACAAGTACCGACTGCAGGTTTCTATCGCCAAGTTTTAGGAAATCGTCATATTTTGCAGGCTCAAAACCTTCCATGGGACAGGCGTCTATTTCTTCAGTAGCACATACGGTCAATAGTGTTCCTAAAGCCAGGTATGCCTGATTACGCGCCCAGGCTTCAATTTCTTCTATCGCCTTATTCTTAAAATCATCTACCAGAAAATT
>FUFK010067729.1_pt1 | contig 11626 bp, 7 predicted proteins | sample 1021851 | NCBI WGS metagenome assembly FUFK01 (sample SAMEA51879418, study PRJEB19060) | metagenome
ATTCTTCTAGAGTATTAATACCATATTTCTTAAGAGACCCTAAGTTATCTGCTGATGCAAATGCTATATCGTTAAACTCTTTTACTAAGAAGTTAAAACCGGGTGTATGTTTACCTGTTAGTGCAAGTCCGTTTACACCAGTTCTAGCAAATAAGAAGAAAGGTCTAACATATGGGTTAGCTGTTAATACATCATTAAGTCCCTTAGCAAAACCTGTTAAGTCCTGTGTAAGTGTAACTTCTTTACGTGCAAAGTTAGTCGCTTCATCTCTTATATTACCAGATGAATCAAATATTTGACCGTAAAAATCATCTTGATATGCTCGCATTAATGTAGGAGTAATTTCTGGTAAATCAATACCATTACCCTGCATGTCTAAAACCTGACGCATAGCTTTTTCTCTCATCTTAGCTCTGCCAAGTAAGAACGTAAAGGCATCGTCAGTTGCTGCCATAATTTTAGTAGAGTATGAAAACATATTATTGTTATTAATACTCCTAACCATGTTAGTAAAAGCAAATATAGCACGATCTGTTTTATCAGCTCTACCGCTATCTTCTGCCCATCTACGTATTAGTTCCCAGTTATAATCACCTTTACTAAATTCTGTATATCTAGTTCTGACAGTTGATAGTTCACCACTCCAGTACCCATTTAGTTTAGTAAAGAATAAATCAAACGCTTCTGGTACAGCTTCCATCATACCATTCATGGACGCTAGGCTAGCACGTATTGTAGCACTGTCACCTTCAAATGGATAACGTATAAGTGCACCCATAAAGGTTGATAATGGTCTTAAAAATGTTGCAGTACCTGTACCTAAGAGTGCTCGCATTGGAGTTTTAGGTCCACTTAGTACACTATGACTTACCATTTCCTGTAAGCTTCTTATCATTGCACCAGTACGATCAGGTTGTGACTCATCAAATCGTCCACCTCTTAGTACTTTTCTAGCCCAGTTGTCAAAGTCATCTAGATTATTAACGTTTTTCATCATAGAAAACGCTTCAAACAACGCATTTAGTANGTTGTCATCTGGATCATCTTTAGCTATTTTAAGAATAGACATGATAGATTCTTTAACATCTGCCATATCAGACTTTACTGCTTGGTTTACTGCATCATCTAGCTGTGCTCTAGTTTTACCAGCTCCAAATGATCTAAAATAATCAGAAGCTACAAACCTAGATTTCTTTGTTTGGTACAAAGCTGTAAGCATAGTATCTACTATCTGCTTTGCTGGTCCATCTATATCATCTAGTGATACATAATTCATCAGTTCTCTGCCTGCTATACCTGTATCACGTAGTTTTTTAAGTAAGTCACCTACAACTAAGTCAGCTGTAACGACTGTTTCAGCAGACCATGTTTCAAATACATTATCACCTAAAGGTAAAGTAGCCTTTTGTTTTTCAAATAAGTCACTTAAATACTCTTCTGGTGTCATATCAAATGGTTCTCTACCATCTGTTATCTTATGAAACTCAGTAACAGCATCACGCCANACATNNGCTAAAGCTTTTCTNTCNCCCTTTACAGACTCTAGTTCNACTTTAAACTTCTCATCGCTCATNANNCCTNTCAAAGTAGTCTCAACAATCTCATCTGTAGTACCACCATACCTAGCAATACGCTCTCTTTCGACNGCNGTAGTTACACCNCCTGTAGATCCATCTTCAGATCCCCANTCAGTTCTAGTTTGTTTNANNTGNTCTCTAGCTTGCCCGGGTTCGACAGTAGATGTNTGAGCACCTTGATGCCTTTGAGCTATTACTTTATTCTTTTCAGCACGAAACTCAGTNTCTCCTCTACGTAGCTGTGCTAACGCTTGAGTAGTTGTCTGATCTTCAATGCTTCCATTACGTCTTATAATCTGACGTCTTACTGATTTACNACCCTTACCTAGTAGCATACCTACACCATCAAATGCAAGTCCTATACCCATACCTTCTACGATGTTTTTAAACTTCATCATAACTGGATGGTCAGTATCTCTTGTACTTAGAGGTGTATCAATCCAACCATAGTGGTCACGTAAACTACCTAAAGCATTATGTCCATCGGACTCTTTAGAGATAAGGTCAGAAATACCACCAATAGCCATAGCTCTAGTAATATTTCCCATGTTCATTAAGCCTGCACCACCAGCTGCAAGTATAGGTATACCTGACGCAGCTAGTCCTTTAGCAGCTAGAACAGTTCCTAAAGCCATTGTACCAAAGTGAACTGTTCCTCTTAGTAGCTGCCCCCACCAAGTTTTAGTTACAATAGGATCATCATAATCGTAGAACGGGTCCCAATCAGGTCGGTAATAACCCTGTTCTTCTATTTCTCTTTGTCTTGCACCAGAAAGTGCGTCAATCGTTCGTTCTGCAAAAGTTGTACCAGAGGAGACAGTATCCACTACNCCACCACTGATTGCACTTCCGATTTCCTTACCGACTGCGCCTAGACCCCACGAATCTTTGTTACGTGGATCTTCCCTTTCATCTGTATACCGTTGTCTTTGCTGATTAGCTAGCTGTACACTATCGTTAAGGTTATCTTGTTTTTCTTGCTCTTCATCAAATTGAGCAGCGATCTCATTTACGGAAGGCAGTCCTGATGGATCGTAGATAATTTCGTCTTCCATTATAATTGAGTGTTAATTTTTTCTTGATTTACAACTCTTATTAAATATTGTAAGTTGTTAAATTTTTCTGGTATATTCTTTCCACCTTCTCCTGTTAACTTATCAAACATGTCTTGATCTTCGTCACTTAATTCAAACAAGTCTAAATAGCTTGTATCACCATTCCATTTAAGTTTATTGTTTGCTTCAAGCTTAAGCGTCTTATATATAAGTGCCTTCTCAAAGTTTTCATTAAACTGTTGTCCTTCTTTAAGTAAACCTTTTTTTTGCATATACTCTAATAAAGGAAGTAACTGTTTACCCTTTATTCTGTATTTACCGAACTCAGCATCTGGGTTTTGAAAAGCTAGTTGGAAAATATCTTGAGCTTCTCCTTCAACATCAGTACCTCCGATAAGAACAGGAAATGTTCGTAAATCAATAGTTTCACTAAAATTACCATCAACTTTAAATGCACCAGTACCATCGAAATGTTCTAGAGATTCTGCATTTTCAATATCTTTGAAAGCTTCTTTCCAGTTTGCAGCATTAACTATACCAAATCTTAATGCTGTTGATTTGTCTGGATAATAAGTTAATAACCTAGACTCTAAAATATTTTTGTTACTGGACATTCGTAAACCGTATGCAGCAAACTTAGGATCAGCTGGATTTATCATTTTCAGTGCTACAAGTCTTTCATATATAAGATTTTTAACATCTAGGTTTGGGTATAGTTTTTCTAACTCTCTGTACAGAGCTGGGACTGGTCCACCGAACTCAAGAAAATCTCTGCCTTGAAAAGCATATATTTCTTCACCAAAATGAAGTTGGTCAGATTTTAACCAACCTATATGATTTTTGTCAATCGAATCTCTGTTTCTACTGTAGACTTCTTTAGGGTCTTCATACTCTACGTCTCCTATTGCATTGTTAATAGCATCGTCAAATTTACCTTCTCCTAAAGCTTTTAAAGTTCGTTCTGAAGCTAAGCGATTAATTTCATCTTGATCGCTCATAGTTTGTTCAAGCTCTTCAACTTGCTCTAAAAAGAATCTAGTACCACGTGATTTTAGAAAACCATAGTTATTGGCTATAATAGCATCTTTTGCCTGACTTTTTTTCTTTGGATCAAAACCTTCTAAATTTTTAAAAGCGTTCTGGTTGCCTGCTCTCTCAAGAAACTGCTTGTTCATTTCAGCATTAACTTCTGCATATATTGGTCTGTTTATACCACCTTTTTGACCTAACTCGTAGATTTTTAGAGCATTAGCGTATAAGTCTGGATATTGAGCATAATAATTAAGATCCTCTAAGGACATATATTTACCTCTTTCTAGNTCTTTTACTGCTTTATTGTATCGAGTCTGGGCAACAACTTTATCATCAGCACGTTTTTTCTCTTCTAGTTTATTGATTGCACCTAAAAGAATTTTCTTACTATCGTTGTTCATATCCATGAAAGAAGTTAAACCACCTCCATCTTTTCTCTCGTAATTCCATTCAGTAAATACATTATCTAACTGTTCTTCGTTTATTAAACCAGAATCTATACCGTCGTCTAGCATAATTGATAAATCTTTATTAGCAGCTACCCTAGCAAGTTTTTTATCGCCAAGTCTACCTTCGTGAAATGCTAGTCGTTGCTGATACCATCCACCTGATCCAAACATTTCATCAGATACAATATTATCCTTAACAGAATATGAGTTATTTCTAACTATTGAGTTACTCATGTTACGAATAATACTCCAGCCCTGCATTTTACTATTTTCATTTAAAGCATAATTATTAGCGTCTCGTGATATACTCTGCTGACCACTAAATAGAGTTGCGTCTGTAGTCTCAAATTTTGGAAGCAGCTTCTTAATAATTAATCTGTCGCTTAAATTAGGATCACGTTGACGCCACATTTGAATATACAAAGCATCAGCACTTTGTTTCCACTCTAATTTTTGTGTGTAATCTAAATCCTCCCAAAACAAGCCAGTTTCTGCATGTACTAAAGATTTTTTAGCAACACGAATCCACTCGTCATAATGTCTTTCAGCTTCATTAGCTGTACCTCTACCATTTGTTACATTATAACCTGTAACAAGTTTAGAAAAGTCTTCGTACTCTGTATTATATATTCGTATAGGTTGATCGTTTTCATCAACTGTATCATAATAACCCTTTTCATTGATTGAAGCATTNAACTTACCTAGTTCTTTATTTAGATCAACTAAATTTCTTCCTGTAGCTTCTTCTAGGGATATACCCTCTTCATCAAATTCAGTTTTCCACGCTTTATTTTTGTTTAGGTCTTTAAGTTTGTTTAAATTTGTAAGTTCATCAGAGTAGTTCTGCCAATTTTCTATAACAGTCCTACCGTCTCTAGTTAAATTAGCTAAGTCTCTCCAACGACCACTAGCTGCTTGTCTAGTCTCACTAAACCTAGCAGCGTTGTCTGAAAAAAACTGGGCGGTATCTTTTATTTCTGCATCTATATTATCGTTTACCGCCTTAGTAAGATCAGGCTCAACCTCCATATATGCAATGCCTTTGCCTTGAAATGGATATTGAGTCTGTCTACCAAGCGATTCATAATAAGATTCTTGTGCTTGTTGTGTCATAAATCAAATATTGATGAAGTGTTAATAAAGGACTTACTAAAATCAGTTGTGAAAGCATTACTAAAATCAAAGTCGTATCTAGGAATATTTAGTGAAGAACTAAAATCACCTAAGTCTGCTGTATATAAACCGCTTAGTGAGTTATCCATATTTGCAGGGTCAAAAGGATTCTTCGTTGGCGTTTTATCGGCTGCGCCCAGCTCCTTAAAACCCGAGGCAATACTCGCTACTTGTGAAGCTATCTGTAATGCACCACTTAATCTATCGCTTGGTGGCATAAGTACAGGTGCTCCGTATTCTGGTCGGACTCCTAAAGTATTTATTGCTTTAGCTTGTTCGTTTTGTAGTTTAGCAAGTCTAGCTCGATAACGTCTTTGCATGTTAATACCAAACTCATTACGTACAGAACTTTCTAATGTACCTTGACTTCGTAGTAATCCTAACATACTTGCTCTACCAGCTGTTCTAGATCTACCAGCCTGTTTGGCTGCGGCTGTAGCTTTATTAGTTTGATATGAAATAAAGCCTTTTTCGTATGCTTTAAGGGCTTGACCTTGAACATACCTAGCTCTTTCTAAATCATTAGAGATTTCTATACTGTAACCTCTAGTGTTTTCTCCTTTTTTTCTAACAGCTTGAGCTTCTCTGTTAAAAAACTTTAGTGATTCAGAACGATATTTAGCATCTTTCTGTAACCATCGTTGTTTAGCAGCATTTCTAGCGGCTGCATTAGCATCTACGCACACGGCAAAATTCTATAAAATCTAAATTGTACGGTCCGTTCTTAACTTTACGTAAGAACTTAAAACCTAGAAACTTTAACAGTTTTAGGTGTACTGTATTTCTACAGTCTACTATGTTCCACAATAGAGGCTCTTCACGGCTATCGACAAACCGTTTCGCTTCTCTTGCAAATGTAATTGGATAACGATGTATCTCTGGGGTGCATAGCATCCAGATTGTACCGCCATCCCCGACTCCTGCTAGTCCGGCAGTCTTGCCGTCTGGTACTGTGAAATACACAGCAGAGCCTTCCTGAGCGGCCAAAGGTAGGAAGATCATAGGATCTAACCCGTGACCTTCTACCACCTCTCTGAGGTCGTCTGGACGTAAGTTTGAGGCCACCTCCATGGCAGCCTTTGCGGTAATTGGGTGAATGTATTTAGACACGTTTGTAAAATAATGGTGAATAATCTGCTTCCCATGACATGCCTAGTAAAGTGGCTGGGGATGGGTGGCTAGATTTAAGTGTAATATCTACGTTTGTATTTCTTTCGTAAACAGGTATAGTTTTTATATACTCTTCTAAATATGGTGCATCTGATACTTCATATTCATCTAGCACCGATGATTCATATACTTCAGTATAGTCAGACTTACCAACACGTTCAAGTGTAGTTTCATATAGACCTATCTTACCAAAATGTAATTTGATTCGATGTACTATTAGGGATGAATTTATATCAGCACGTGATCTGTCTCCTTCTTGTTTTTTCGGATAAATCCTAGGAAACTCTACAAGATACTCATATAAATAACCTATTGTAAGGGTTACACCGGACCAATCTCCCGGTACTGTAAAGCTATTCGTGCTAGTTAATGTAGGTAATGCGTACCTACCTATTCTAGAGGCACTCGTATTTACATCAATTAATGCTAAAGAGTAATTAGGTGTTGTAACACTAGGCAGCCATGTAACACTGCTAAATGTAGTTAAATTTGTAGCTGAACTATAACTACCACCACTAATAGTAGTATGATTATCTAGGTGTATCTGATAGCCTATATCATCTTGTGTAAAACTAGGGTCATCATCAGACTGTATAAGTTTTATGCTTTGTAANAAGTTATCTGTATCTAAATAAAAATACTCATCATTAATAATAAAATGATAGAGAAGTGGGTTATTTAGTTTCCATTTAAACCATGCTTGTTGCTGTGTTCTATCTCCTACTTGTAGATATTTGTAGCCAAATACGGTATCAGAGTTAGTTTTACCTATTAATATAATAGAGTTTTCTCTGGAATTAGTCAGTAAATCTAAATCTTTAGGTAATAATGTAGGTACTAACTTACTAATTTCTAGAATAGATGGCTCTCCTTCTCTTGCTGTATTAGCCATTTGGTTCATGCGACTAAACTTATTAGAGTTATCTATGTAAGCTATAGTAGTACCTAATGATATAGGAGGCATATCTTTGTTATAATTATATGTAGATACACTTCTTAACTTAGCTGTGTCTGGATTTAATACAGTATCATCTGATGCAAGCAAAAACTGTTGGTTTGTACTAAATACAAGTAGTCCAGCATTAATTTCTATACCATCAAATATATCAGATGGNAACATAGATGCAGCAGATATGTCAATAGGATCGCTAGCTGACACAGTAAGAGCTGATTCTATAAAGAAATCAGGGGTTCCTAACGTACCCGGTCTTGATGTTACAACATTTTCTCCGGCTAATATGGCTAATCTATTACGGTGAAACAGTACTTTATTAATACGTTTACCTACAAATGTCGGCATAGGGTTAGTATTATCATCACCTACTCGCCTATCTTCATATGTAAATTGTTTTACAGTAAATGTAGTTGCAGCTGTACGCTGTATAACCAATGGCATATTAGTCAAAGACTTAGCTATACCCGGTTTTGCACACTCTGTCCATGATCCTGTACCATCAAGCTGGTTTTCTCCGTCAAATCGTAGGTAGTAATCATCTTCGTCGGACATTCTAGCGTTNTTAACTTGCACTATATATCCATGTNTGCACTGGTTAGGTAGTAAAGTAACCTCGTTAATAGTCTTTTGGAAAACTCTCATCAAGTCTTCTTCTGCTATTTCTACACTAAAAGGGTTAGCACTAGATAAATATATACCGGGTCCTATAACCTTAGCAGTTATACCAGATGGTAACAGAGCTGTAATACCCGCTAAAATAGTATCAGCTGTTACGGCTGTATCAGAATCGAATGGGGTAGGAGCTGGACGTATAAGACCATCACCATTGTTAGTAAGTGTAGCTTTAACAGTTGTAGTTTCAATTTCTGTAACAGTAACTTCTATATATGCTTGACCGTCAGAGCTGTTAGCAGTAGCTGCATGTTCTGGTTCTACACGTATAACGTCACCAACATCCCAACCTTCTCCACCATGTAGTAAAACTACTTCTAGGTTGTAGCTACATCTGTAGTTATTACCACCCGGTCCATTGCTGCTAGCATTATAGTTAGGGCTAACACCTTGCTGACCTAAAGCTGTAACACGGAATGTTAAGTTATTTTTACCTGTAGTTATTGTTGTACCACTACTGTTCTTTACATGTACTACGTTAGTTGTAGCACCATAACTTCCAGCAGCTGTAACAGCATATACCTCTGTACCTATACCGGGGCAGTGACCTGAGCCATCACTTTCGTCATAACTGTTGCCTGTAATCTTAACTTTAGTTGCTCTTTTTACTGTAGTCAAGTTACCTGTAGATGTGCTATCATATAAATTAATACCATACTGACGTCCGTTCTCAGTCCGTAGTAGTTCGATCATAGCACAGTGAGCTTCTGGTCTATCATCTGTTGTTCCTGTAGTACCTACTAGAGTATTAGCATTAGTACTATCACGACTGTTAACAAAGGTAGTGTCGTTGATAGTAAGGAATTGTAAATTTTCTGGTTCACTTGTTGCTAGATAATTTTGTATTGCGGTCTGTCCACCAGTACCGTAAGCTGTAGTCATCTGTTGCCCATCACTGCAACGCCAGACTCTGACTTGACCGTCAGCTGCTACTTGACCTATATAAGATCCTTCTGTTTCATCACGAAAATAATGAAACCAAGAACCCCCACTTTGTACATTAGCTAATGGGGTTGTGCCTATGCGTTTGCTGCCCGGTCTTTTATGTAAACCAAAGGTTACATCAGGGATTGCATTTACCACATCTCTAACTTGCCCTTGGAATTTTAAGTGATCTGCTTGTTCTGAAATCCCTTGAATAAAGCTAGGGATAGTTTGTGTAATGCCTGCCATTATCTTCTAAGGTTTCTCCATGGTTGATATGTATTGTATGCTGTATCGTCTTCAAATCCAAACATACTATGATTACCCTGATTGCACTCGTACTCCATAAGAGCTGCACGACTTAGTGCTTCCTGTTGTCCTAGTAATTGTACAAGTTGTGGGTTAGCTACAAGCTGTGTAGCTGCCATACGTGAGGCTCTGTAAGTTATGTATCTTTTAAATACAGGAGGTAGATCTTCATAGTTATATAATCTAATAACGTCTAACTCGATTGAGTCAGCCATGTCAGTGAAAACATCTGTATGCTTGATTTTATCATATAAGAATCCGCCACGTCTGACAAAGTTATAATGTCTTCTGCTCCAGTTATCTGGTAAATCTATCTTAACTATGTCATCCGATATAGCTATTTTGTTTGTGTTAGAATCTTTGTTAAATGTTACATGACGTTCTCTGTTAAAATGCCAGCCTTCTGACTGCGTGTCAACATTTGCATCACGTAGTAAATTATATATAAATTGTATTTCTGGATTGTTATTAGATACTACTCCAGTGGATGGATCTTTTAATTGTGATATTGGTGCTTGTCCGATAGCTCCCAGTATAGAGTTCACTGCGGATAGTTCGGTATCGGTGTCAATAGTTGTGGTAGCCATAAGAAAAAAGGGGAGCCGAAGCCCCCGTATAAAAATAAAAATTAACCAAATGCTGTTGGTGCTGTGTTTGTACCAGCGTACAATTCTACAGCAGCAGCTGGGTTTAAGAAGTCTGCACCCATAGCAAGTCTTCCGAGGATTACATCACCTTGGTAAACCACTGAGATGTCTCCACTTGTTACTTGAACTTGTGGTCCGATTGCTTCTACAACTCCAGCAGCTTCCTTCTGGAAGATTAGTCCGCAAGAGTTGTTGAACTTAGCCTGTTGTCCGTAGTCGTTAACAGTAACGTTATGATCGTCACCCATTGCTTCTCCTACGAAGTCGCCAGTTCTACCGGGGTCTGTTACACCGGGAGTTGTGCCATCTGTAGCACCGTACTTAGTACCGAATCTACCAAAGAATGGTATGTTCATTGACTTGTAGATCTTGATTCCAGCGATTTCAACGATGCCGTTACCTGTTTGTAATGCGTCACCTGTCTCGTCTCTGTTGATAAGACCGTTAGAACCTGTCTCTTGGATAAGTTCGTAGTACTGTCTTGGGTTAAGTACACCCACTCTACCTTCGCTAGAAACTCCTTTCTCATCTAGTGCAGCAGCTGCATCGTAGAAGGCGTTGATTAGTGAAGTAGCTACATAAGCTTGGTCAGCGTTAGAGCCTGCTGCTCCAACTTTGATCTGAGTTCCGCCGGGCTCTACAAAGTTAGACTTTGTGATTGGGCTAGCTTTTCTAGCAGCCTTAGCGATAGCTCTGAAGATCTTTCTGTCGTACTTCTCAGCTAGTGCATAGCCAATCTTACGAGAGATTTCACCACGTAGGTCGTAGTGAGAAAGTGTCTCATCGAGCTCATAAACAAACGCAGAACTGATTAATAGGTCGTCGCATGTTATGGTTTTTTCAGCTACTGGAGGTGCTCCATCGGAGTTACCTAGTATGCTGTTGCCGGGTGTATGATACTCGGCTGTTGTTCTACCGGTGTAGATGAACTGTAAACTCTTACCGTTTTGTAAGGTTCTCTTCATTACAAGGTCTCTAGCGATTGCGTTACGCTGGAATCCTTTGAACATCTCACCGCTGAACAACTTTAAAAATAGTGCCCTGCGTTCTGTAGTATTAGCAGCCGCACCATTATTAGCACCGGGGCTAGTTAAAGCCGTGGTTAATGTGCTGTTCTGTTGTGCCATTGTTATGGATTAAAAAAAGGTTGATATTGCTTTGTACAAATTTTTCTCGAGATTTTTGTGGTCTATCCCACCGTCTAGACGGCATGAGGTATCCTCCTTGGAGGGCAAATGCCAATGGCAGAGGAGTCCGACTCTGAGGTGCTCCCCTGCTTTTTGTTACTTCACAATTCTTGTGTAAGCAACGCCACGATATACGTAAGTTACTGTCATGAGTATCTCCCATATACCCTAGCCCCGTTCCATGCTAGGTTGTCATGCGTCCCGAAGGATGAACGGACGTGGCTGTTACCCTATAGCTGGTGCTGTTAGGGCTACGTTTGTTGACTCAGTTGATGCTAAGTCTAGTGGAAAGTTGTGAGCATTACGCTCGTGCATAACTTCAAAGCCAAGGTTAGCTCTGTTTAATACATCAGCCCATGTTGGAACGATCTTGCCGTTTGCGTCAACGACGGACTGATTAAAGTTAAAACCATTAAGGTTGAAAGCCATGGTGCAGATGCCCATTGAGGTGAGCCATATGCCAACCACGGGCCAAG
>FUFK010069117.1_pt1 | contig 11625 bp, 12 predicted proteins | sample 1021851 | NCBI WGS metagenome assembly FUFK01 (sample SAMEA51879418, study PRJEB19060) | metagenome
TCCATTCCGACGACGCTGCGGGTGATGCGGAACCTGCTGTTCGCTCACGGAACCGTCTACAAGGCCCTCAAACCCAAACATCCAGAGCTTCAATTCGGCGTGGCCAAGAACGTCACGCTCTTCGACCCTAAGAACCGCTGGAGCCCCATCGATTGGCCGCTTGCACGCCTCATGGAGTGGTTTTGGAACGGCGCCTGGCGAAGCGGCATGCAGAACGGCAGGATGTTCTTCAAGGACATCCCGGAGGCCAAAGGCACGCTGGATTTTGTGGGTTTAAACTACTACACGCACGTGCTGGTGGGCCCGGCTTCCGTGTCGCTTCTCAAAATGAAGTTCCCCAAGCGGCGTCAGGAAGTAGCGACCGAATTCGGCTACCCCATGTACGCCGAAGGCCTTCGTCGAGCCATCGAGTTCCTCGCTCCGTTGAACGTACCGATTGAAATCACGGAAAACGGCGTGGCCGACGCTGAGGACACCCTGCGAACCGAACACCTCCGCCGGCATCTNTGGGTGTTGTCCAACGCCGTCAAGGACGGACACGACGTTCGCTCCTACCACCACTGGTCGCTGATGGACAATTTTGAGTGGGCCGAGGGCTATTCAATGCGCTTCGGTCTTCACCGGGTTGATTTTGAAAGTCAGGAACGAACGCTGCGGCCGAGCGGTGAAGTGTACAAGGCCATCGTCGGGCGTCGTTGATGGACGTCAAATCCACTGATCGTTTTCAGCGGTCAACGCACTGCCCGCTTCCCCCGTGTTGACCACGCCTCGAGGCTCCACAATCATCACCTTGCATTCGGCCTCGGCGTAGGGCTTGTGTCGCGTTCCTTTGGGGACAACGTGCATTTCTCCGGCGTTGAGCGTGATGGTGCGATCTTCAAACTCGATGTTCATGCTCCCCTCGATGACGATGAACACCTCGTCGGTGTGCCCGTGGTCGTGCCACACAAATTCACCTTCAAGCTTGACAAGTTTGAATTGNTAATCGTTCATTTCAGCGATGACCTTGGGTGACCAGTGGTCGGAAAANAGGCTGAATTTCTCGTTCAGGTTGATGACGGTCATGCGCTGCCTACACGACCGTTTTACTTGGCTCTATGCCTCGGCAACGGCGGCACCCATGTTCCGTTGTTTCGTGCAAAATCCAACACGTGACAGTAGACGGTGGTGATCGACGATTGGGGGTCCTCCACCGAGTTGAGGTGGGCTGCTCGGAGGAGCGGTGGCGTTTTCTTCCACGCACGCCGAGCGACGAGCGAGAGCGGAAACCGGAACAGTGCCGGGCCGTTCACGGGCAGCGTCAGCCGAGTCAACCAGTGGCGTTCGATCAGCCCCGCCTCCGCCATGGCGTGACTCACGTCCGACCATCGGGCTCCACCCGCCTTGGATTTCACCAACCACGAGGGATTGATTGAGGAGTCAACGCGAAACCCTTGCTGCACCAACACGGGCGCCATCCACGGCGCAACGTAGCCGTTGGGTGCCCGGAAGTACGGCCGAAACGCCGCTCCAGCAACACGGCGAAGAAGCTCGGTTGAGGTTTCCAGCATGTTTTGAAACCCATCAGGGTCTGCGTCCCATGCCGACCACGACCGGTGCGTGTGGCCGTGGCACCCCACGGTCAATCGGTCCGGAAAGGCGTTCAATGCTTCGGTTAGCATCTCGCAGAATGCGTGCTCCTCGAGGGCGTCGCTGATGACAAAGAGCGTGACGGCTCCATCGTGGCTGCCCATCCAACGAACAAACCCTTCCCATCCCGAGCGGAACGCCTCGGAGGGTTGGTCGGACCTTCCTTTGAACGGAACCGTGCTGCGTGTGGGGTGGCCTTGGTGCTGGGGCAGATGCCTNAGGTCGTCCGCATCGACCGTCATCCACGTTGGCATGTCAGGCCTCCGGCCCAAGGTCAACCAAATGCAGATGATGCGGCACGGTTCGTTCGTTGAACTCAATGCCGATGAATTCGGGGAGTCGCTCACCGCCCCAACGGGCGCAAATGGCGTCGGCGGTGGCCAGACCTGCCTCGTTGTGAGGATGGACGGCAATTTCAACGGTGGTGGACGATTCTCGATTGGTCAACCAGCCAAAGATGGTGTCGACGCATGCAGAAGCCATGTTCTTTCGACGATGAGCGCGTCGCACCCAATACCCGAGGTTGAAGTCAGCGTGGAGGGATTGCAGTTCGTCGCCCAACCCGACCAGCCCAACAAACTCCATGGTGTCGGTCCGGTGAATGGACCAGAAGTGAAGTTGGTCGCTTCCGTTCTGCGCTTCGATGTCGTACAGCATGTCGCGAAGTTGCCTCCGAACATCGTCGTCGGGATTCAACCACGGCAGGGCTGATTGAGCGGCTTCAGGGTCCTCCTGATAGGCATCGAACATCGCCACGAGAACGCCGTTTGTTGCCGGCTGCAAGACCACATGCTCGTTGACCCGAAGTTCAGGCGTCTGGACCATGGTGTTCACCTCATGCCAAAAGTTGGGCTCGTGCTTGTTGAACGTGTGGGTCGTGCGGATGCACGTAGGCCGCCATGTCCAACGTCCATTTCATGTGCTCGTGTCGGCCCAAATGTTGCATCAACACCGAAACGTGAAGGAGCATGTCGAGGTGGTTTTCGAGATGCGGACCGAGCGCATCCAACGTGTTCGCAGCGTCTTCCATGCGACCGTTTTTGATGTGGTCCATCGCAGAAACAACCTCTTGGTAAACCCGAGTGGGTGGCCACGGTTCACCCTCGGGCCACGGCCAGATTCGAGGTTGGGTCTGTGGGTCGGGGCTGCTCGTGCTGGNCTCCACCGCCTGACCGGTTTCCACAGGGTGGTCCGATGCATCGAGGTCGGGCAGTTCAGGGGTTGTTTCGGGCACGGNNACAGGTTGTGCAGCGGGCGGCTTGTCGGGAATCGGTCCGACCCCCATGTCCGGCAGGTCCGGTAGGTCCGGCGTCTCGGTGGCTGCGACTTGAGCCAGTGAGGCGGTGTTGGGGGGCTCTTCGCCGGGAAGGTCGGGCAAATCCGGCAGGGCGTTGGCGGCAGGGCCAACTTCGCCGAGCAAATCGTCGTCGTTGGGTGCGCTGACGGTGGGTGAATAGAGTCCACCTCGGCCGGTGTGAACGGGGTCCGCAACTTCCTTGAGTGGGTCAACCTTCCCCAGTTCAAATTCAACGTATTTTTTGGGCGCGTCGTCGGCCGTCAATTCGACCTCATCGGGTTCTTCCGACGCAACCGTGGAACTCAACGTTGGGCCTTGACCGGCGATGAAATCAAACGATTCGGGAACCGGNTCTCCCTCCTCGTCGTGGCTGGGCTCGGAGAGTGCGTACTGATCGACCTCCACCGTGACCTCGTCGAGGGAGAGCACGGCTTCAACCACCGGCCCAGGGTCTTCTTCTTCCTCGTTGTCGCCCAAAAGAAGACGCATGATGTCGTCGTTTGTGGTGGTCGGCTCGGCCATCGGTTGGTCTCGTGCAGATTTGTTGAGAGCATAGTAGCACTGCTCGCAATTTTCGGCACCTTCGGGATTGAGGTGGCCGCAATAAGGACACGTAACGCCTGCGACGGCGTGGTCCTTTTTCTTGCGACCAAACATCAAGCCACCCAGTCGTGGGCGGTGCATTCTCGGTTTAAGACTGAGGGTTTGTCGCTCGCCAAACGCTTCAATCTTCATACATACGATGATGAAGGGCCGGGCGGTGGTTCCAACATGGCGAGAAAAGGTTCGGTTAAGCGCATGAACAGCGCCAGCGAACCCGAACCACCCCGTCCGAAAGGAGAGCCCGCTCCCGACCGTTGGCGTCGCAGCCAGGATCACTTCGCAACGATGACCGAACTCATCAAGCAGGAGCTTGACGACGAGACGCAACTCGTCGAGGAGCGCTGGAAGACCTGGTCAAAGCAGCGGCTTGTGATGGCTGGCGTCTCGCTGTTTGACCTCAAAGCTCGCATTCAAGGGCGCTTCTTTGGTGATGACATCGTTGTGTTTGAAGCACAGGACGGGGGGCGGCTTCCCGAGCACCGGTTTTCCCACGGAGACATCGTCCTCGTGTCTCGATCTCGGCCTTGGGGTGAAAAGGTGGTTGAGGGCGTGGTCTTGGACCGCGGGCCCACGCGTTTGCGCGTNGTGGTCAGCGANCGGCCAAGGGACGTTCGCAAGGGTGGATGGCGGCTGGACCGAGGCGCCAACCGCGTCGCACACGACCGCATGCACGAGGCGCTGATCGCGTTTCATTCCACCGAAGGGGACGGTGGCACCGTGCTCAGAGAACTCCTCCTGGGGAACGTCTTGGACATGAATCAGAGCGCGGAACTGTCGCCCGACATTCGCGGTCGCCGTCAACGACGAGGACCTGACCCTTCCCCCGGCCATCTCAACGCTTCGCAACAGGAAGCCATTTCATCCGCCATGTCGCGTCGTCTGACGTTGATTCAAGGTCCACCCGGAACGGGAAAAACCACCACGGCGACCCACCTGTTGCATCGATTTGCACAGGAAGGAAGCGGGCCGCTGTTGGCGACGGCGGAATCGAACGTCGCCGTCGACAACCTGCTCGAAGGCCTGCTTGCGTTGGGCGTGAAGGCGTTGCGCATCGGGCGCCCCGTCAAGGTTCGAGAACAACTCCGCTCGGCAACGCTTGATGCGGTCTTGGAGAACCACCCGATGCAGGAAGAATTGGCGTTTCTTCGGGACGAACAGCGGGAATTGCGGAAGGCTCTCCCTTCTCTTCGAGGGAAGGAAAAGGGACTGATGCACCGAGACATCAACATCAACCACAAAGAAATTCGAAGAATGGAAGACGTCATGACGGCCAGTGTTCTCGACGAAGCNGAGGTCATNTGTGCCACCACCATCGGCTGCGGTCATCGTCTTCTGGAGTCCCGTAAATTCCCCATCGTGCTCATGGACGAAGCAACCCAGGCCACCGAGCCCAGCGCTCTGGTACCCATCGTCAAGGGGTGCCGTCAACTCATCTTGGTGGGCGACCATCAGCAACTACCGCCCACGGTCCTGAGTCGGCAAGCCGAGCGCGGTGGTCTCAACCGGTCCCTGTTTGACCGACTCATCGCCTGCGGGCTCGAGTCCAACATGCTCACGACCCAGTACCGAATGCACCCAATCCTNCGGGAGTTTCCGAGCGCACGGTTCTACGAAAATCGTCTCGAGGACGGGTGCACCGCCGACCAGCGGCCCTCTCCGGCCGGATTCCTTTGGCCCGATTGGGACCGCCCGATGGCCTTTGTTCCCGTTGAGGGCGTTGAAGAAAGCGACGAGGAAGGGAAGAGCCGGTACAATCGAGACGAAGCGGCCAAGGTGCTGAGCGTGGTCAACGATTTGCTGACACCGGGCGACCTTCAACCGGAGGACATTGGCGTTATTTCCCCTTACAACGGTCAGGTTCGAGAGTTGGTCCGGCTGTTTGAATCGGCGGGTGGACGTGAAGCTGGCCAGCCCTACGCTGGTCTGGAGATCAAGAGCGTTGACGGCTATCAGGGGCGAGAAAAAGAGGTCATCGTGTTTTCCACGGTTCGTGCAAACGAGCGAGGAGAGGTGGGTTTTCTCGCCGACCATCGNCGACTGAACGTGGCGATCACCCGNGCACGACGAGGTCTTGTTTTGCTCGGGCACCCCACCACGTTGCGCCACGATGGAAATTGGAAATCCTACCTTGATTGGGTGGACGAGCACCAGTTGTTTGCGTGGCACGTGACCCACAGTTCGTGATGGTGCCAACGCGCCATTTGACAAAGGAGAAGTCGTGCCGGGAACCATGGCCGAAGACCCTGTGACCATCGTCAAGGGCGGAACGCTGGCTCAGAACATCATCGGTTCTGCCCCCGAGGGCATGCTNATCGCTCCGTCCTGGAAGCGCGTGCTCGCCTTCATGCTCGATGTCATGCTCATCAGCATCGTACTCGGTTTCTTTACGGGTGGGAGGCTGATGATGGGGTTGTACAATTTCGAACTCATCACCGCAGGAGGTCGATACACGGCGGAATTTTTCATCAACTGGTTCGTCTTCGTTTCCGCTCTTTACCTGTACTTCAAGTACACCGGCCAAACGATGGGTCGCTCGCTTGCACAACGAGGGTTTCGCATCGCCATCGTCCACGACAACGGTACGATGCTTGAGCACCACCACTGGGGCCCTCGCGCCGTGGCCAAAATGGTGTATCTAATTCCCGTCCTTGGCCCTCTTTGGTTCGGTCTGCGAGACACCTTCAGCGCCGGCTCGACCGACGCCGAATATCGAACCGCCGTGGACCGTAAGCACCACACGGTTGCGGCCGTCGATTGGTCGTTACCCTCCGAAACGCGTCTCCGACTGCGTTGATGCCAATTCGCTGGAGCAAGCCATTGAAGTAGAGCCACTCCTCAGTCCAAACAGGTGAGCCTGCATGACCGATGACCACAGCGCCCGTGCCGGCTCCCTCAACGCTCACCTGACCTCGGTGGTCATGGAGATCGACGACGATGACGAGGACGTGATCCAAGTCGTGGTGGACGTGGTGAACGAATCCTCCATCCCCGTCGGTGGTCTTGCCGCTGCGCTGGTTGATTCCAAGGGCAATCGTTTCGAAGCCACGGAGGGCATCAGTTCAATCGGCCCCGGTTTAACGCGGCAGTTCAAGTTCGAAGCCCGCATTCAATCCGGCACGTGGTCGTTTGAATTCAACGGCGGAGGACAGTCGATGAACCTCGGCCCCTACGATGCTGATTTTGAATTTCAGGCTGAAAAAGGGCGCGTCCTCGGCAACGCCATAGGGTCCAGTTTGTTCAGCGGCGCCTTCGACAACCACCTTACCGATTTCGGAAACACGGAAGAGCGGGGCATCATCGATGCATCCACGGTGGTCATGACGTCCTACGTCGGTGAAAACATCGAGGGCGGTGGAACAATGATGACGCCCGGCGAGGCCGAGGACGACGACGGTCCGCGCACACCGCCATGGGCTACGAGCACGTCCGACCCGGCCCCGCTCACCCCGCTTTCGCCGCCGTCCACACCCGAGCCAGCGTCCGAACCCCCGGTCGCCGACCCACTTCTCGCACCTTTGACACCCGTCAGCACGCCTGCACCACCGGTTGAATCCGAACCCGAACCCGAAACGACTCCAACGCCACCACCGGTCCCTCCGACGCCCCCACCGTCTCCGCCCTCGGGTCCTCCGAGCGGTCCACCTTCCGGTCCACCCTCGGGTCCTCCGAGCGGTCCACCNTCCGGTCCACCCTCGNGCGGTCCACCTTCCGGCCCCCCCAGCGGCCCACCCTCGGGCCCTCCGAGCGGTCCACCTTCCGGTCCACCCTCGGGCCCTCCCAGCGGTCCGCCCTCCGGTCCTCCGAGCCGACCGCCTGAACTGTGAGTGTTGACCATGACCGACGGATTTGCCATGGAATTGTGCGGAACCCAAGGCTCCTACCAAATCGTTCCNGATGACGTGAGCAGCGTCGATCTTGAAACCGTTGGAGCNGCCATTGAAGCGGCGGGNTTTNAGGTGGGCGTACGCTCGAGGTTGTGCTGGACCTTCTCCGGCCAATGCGAGATGACGCTCTACCCGAGCGGGAAGCTCATGGTTCGCACCGAGGACAAGGCCTTGGCCGCTGAAGTCGCTCACAAACACGTCAACGAATGGGTCAGCGCATGAGGCGTCTGCATGCTGTCTACATCCCTTCAGACGCACGTTCACAACAACGGTGTCGTCGCTTATCCAACCAGCACCCTCCCGGGCTTGGCGTGCCTTCCGACCAAAGATGCGCTCGACGCACTGTTTGAATTGAAGCGCCGCTCGCCGGACAAACCCGTCAGCTTAGGGGTCCTCTCCCTCGACCAGGCGACCTCGCTGGTTCGAGTCCCTGACAAGGTGCGAGCGTTGGAGGCTGCGTTTCCTCGCGGTGTGTTCACGTTCATCCTTGATGCGGTTGAACCGCTCGACCCCCGACTGGGCGGGGCGCGAGTTGCCGTACGGTGCCTGGCTCACCCAACCGCTCGAGCGCTGGTGGAAACCTTCGGACCCATCACGGCCACCAGCGCCAATGAATCCGGGGAGACGCCTGCTTCCACCAGCGAGGAGGCCGGGGCCGAACTTGGACTCCCTTCCCATGCTGTCCTTGCAGGTGAATGCCCCGGAGGTGTTGGAAGCACCATTCTCAACGTCGTGGAAGGGACCGACGGTGTGGAGGTAACTGTTATGAGAGAGGGCATGGTACCNGCGCACAGCGTGGTCCAATGGTGGAAGAATCCAACCTGAAGTATTGGCGGGACGCGGGTCACGTCGCACGACGGACCCTCGAAGCCATGAAGGATGAACTTCAGCCCGGGAAGACCTTCCACGAGATCATTGAGGCGGCCGAGCGATTCATCCACCGACACGGCGGGAAACCAGCGTTTCCCGGAACGATTGCGGTCAACGACCTCGCTGCTCACTTCACGACGAACCACCAAGTGTTGGGCGTTGAGGGGTGGGACGGCGACATGGTGCTCCAAAACGGCGACTGCGTGAAAATCGATTTCGGCGTTCACATCAAAGGGCACATCGGCGACAACGCCCTCACCCTCGAGATTGGAAACAGCAACCAGCACACGGAACAGATCAAAGCTGCGAAGGAAGCTCGCGACGCAGCGGTTGAAATGATGCATCCAGGGACGCCGTGGTACAAAGTCGGTCAGGCAGCCGCCCAACCTTCGCTCGATGCCGGCTTCCAACCGATTCGTAACCTGTGCGGCCATCAACTCAAACCGTGGGAACTTCACGCAGGCGTCTCGGTTCCATCGTTTGCATGCGGAAAGGACAACCGTGGGTTTTCAGGCGTGGTTGAAGAAGGAGGCGTTTACGCCATTGAACCGTTCAACACCACCGGTGAATCGGGCCTCATCGAAAACATCGGTCGCTCAAACTCGTCCAACATCTACCGTGTCACCGGACTCACAACCTCACGAAAAGCTCGAGCGAAGAACCAACTCAAGCCGCTGGGCGCACAAATGGCGCGCAACCTGGAGGAACGCTACTCCACCCTACCCTTTGCCGAGCGCTGGGCTTTCCCCATGCTGAAGAAACCCTTCCCGGACGCCGACGAAGCCAGTCTACAGAGCAAATGGAACGCTTTGGTCAAGAAACTCATCAGCATTCGGTTCCTTGAGACCTACCACGTCCTGCGATGCAGGGACGGTGGAAACATCGCCCAATTCGAGCACACCGTCCACGTCACATCGGGGGGTCCGGAGATCCTCACCGTGGAATAATCGCCGCTTTTAGCATCAAAAACGGCTATAAACCTCATTCGTCTACGANTTAACGAACAGGGCTGTTGAAGTTCTCGTTGAGTGCATCCCATCCCCTCTCGTTTTCTCTCACCCTGTTCACCCAACTTCTTCACCCCAGCGTGAGCGCCGCAGATATTTTTGCAACATTTTTGGTATTTACAAACGGTTCGCACCACTCGCTGGCGCGTTCAGCAGCAAAATGTTACATGGGCATTTTTTCCGAAAAACGGCCATTTCTCGCGCGGAGGCGAAGAAAAAAGGCAGATGGGTTTAATATGAGGATGGACATAGGCAGGGCTACCCCGAATGGGGAAAGGAGGACAAAAATATGCAAAACGAAAACCGAAACGAAGAGGCTGTCAGCCCCGTTATCGCTACCATCCTGATGGTTGCGATCACTGTTGTGCTGGCTGGTGTGCTGTACGTGTGGGCTAGCTCCCTCGCAGAAGGCAACACCGACGGAAACCTTGCGCTTTACGCTTTCAGCGGCGAAGACGCAAACGGTTCCCCCACTGCTGAGGGCACCGACAACCTCGTTCGCGTGACCATGGACCAAGGAAGCGACATCAACTGGGCAGCCATCTCTGTGAAGCTGACCATTGATGACGGCGCTCCCGTGACCTGCGACAACCCTGGTGTTGAAGGCACCGGCGTCTGCAAGCTGGTCGAGTTCGGCAACACGGACGACCAGATGTGGTCGGTTGGTGACGGTGTTACCGTCATGGAGAACGGAAACAACCTCTGTTCGTCCAGCTGCAGCATCGATGTCACCATCACGGACACCCGTGAAGGTACGACCATCGACCGCACCAACGACTTGGTTGCTGAGTGATTTCAATCACTGAGTAGCCGAACCATCCAGGTCTTTGATCTGTACAACGCGCCTCCGGCGGCCACGGCCGTCGGGGGGGCCTTTTCTTCAATCTTCTAAACTCATCAACCGTTCACGCACGTCGGTGTGTTGCTCCCACATGTGGAGGGAACGCCCGCGGGCGGTGGCGATCAGCGAGCGGCCGAGAAGTTCCATGCTGGCCAACCACTGGCCCGGTAACGTGAGCAGGCCGTTGGACTTCCCCCGTCGAGCACGCCACCAAAGCAACGTGCACGCCGCTTCAAGCATGCAGAATCCGAGGTGAACGCTGTTGGCCAGGGTGAACGTAGCCGGCCATCCATAGAGCCCGATGAATCCCCATCGCAAAACCGCACAAATCAGGGCGACGGTCAACGCCAAGGGTGCCACAATGTGAAAGTGAAATTGGCGTCGGAAGATTCGTCCAAAGACGCCTTGACTTTTTGCAGCCGCCTGCTCCCGTTGCCGAATCAAAAGACGTTGGAGTCCTTGTGCTCGGCGAATCTTTTGCCGTCGTTGCCCTTCCCGCGTGTGCGGAGCAACGTCGCTGAATTGAGCCATGGGGTCCATGAGCGTCCGCCAACCACGGCATCGGATGGAGGTTGCAATTTGGGCGTCGTCGGCGTTGGCGAGTGGATTCAATTCGTTGATGGCCAAGCAGGAAGGCCGCCACATCATGCATGAACCTTCCAGAAACGGTGTGCTGTCAACCATCGATTCTGCTAAACGCATGGCCTCCCATGTGGAGCGGTGGAGTTTCTCGTCGTGCTGCCCACCCACCCGGTTGGGAACCGCGCCTACCGCCCCCACCATCGGATCGGCAAACCACTGCACCATGCGATGCAAGCATCCGCGTTCCAACATCGCATCTGCATCCGTCATGCAAATCAATCCCTCAGCATGTTGTCCAAGGTGCTGCAGGGCGAGAACGACAGCGGCTGTTTTCCCTTTTCGTTCGGGCATGCGGATGGTTTCTACCCCTGCAAACGTTTCCGGGTGCGATGCCGTCCAAGCATCAACCAATTTCATGGTGTCATCGGTTGAGGCTGAATCAACGACGAGAAGGTGAATGGGAAGTTGTTGTGCGGCAAGGTTCGCTAATTTTTTTTCAATAACAAGGCCTTCATTCCAGACAGGAAGCAACACCGTCAACCGTTCCGAATGATTGGTGCCTGCGGGTTTATGCCGAGTTCGATGGTCTTTGTCCCATCGGTGCATGTCCCAGCGATGAAGGAGAAAAGGGGCCATGGCAGCACCAAGTGCCGCACCTTCGATGAAGGCGGGCACGACGACCATGACGGTCACGGGTGAACGGTTGGCCTTATGCTCTCCCTTCAACGGCCTGCCTCACAGGCAGAATTCTCCCGTGGATTCATCATCCCGAACCCTCTGGCGAACCACATGCGCAAGGTGTTGCATGTCGGCCCTTGTGACACCCCAGGCGGCATGGCGACGGTCATGCAACACGCTGGCTGAGTTCCCTCCCGAAGGCTGGCAGGCGGAACTCATCGCTTCGCATGCACC
>FUFK010044628.1_pt1 | contig 11624 bp, 15 predicted proteins | sample 1021851 | NCBI WGS metagenome assembly FUFK01 (sample SAMEA51879418, study PRJEB19060) | metagenome
CGACATTTGTTGAGGGTGCCTTGTGGTCTATTGAAATGATTGACTGCAACCGCGAGCCAATGAGCGCAATTCCGGACTTTGTGCGTATCGTGGTAGCGATTGATGCAGGCGGCAGCGGTGAAAATGCCGACCCGACAGGCATTGTGGCTATGGGATTGGATGCCAGAGGCCGCGCATGGATGCTGGAGGACCACACAGGCAGACATACGCCGGAGCAGTGGGCGGCAAAAGCCAGCATGCTCTACCATAAATACGGAGCTGATGCGATTGTCGCAGAGAAAAACCACGGTGGCGACATGATCGGCAGCACGTTGCGCATGTATGATGCGCGATTAAAGCACAGTATTATTTTAGTTTCGGCCACCCGGGGCAAAATGGTCCGCGCTGAGCCTATCGCATTAGCAAGCGGCAAAGATGAAGTAAAGTTCGCGGGGCATTTTCCGGAACTAGAAAGCCAGTTGCTGACCTATACCGGAGCAACCGGCGAAGCATCGCCTAACAATTTTGACGCGTTTGTGTGGGGCGCTACTGAATTATTCAGTCCGACACGCCGAAAAAGCAGCATTGCAATATAACCCGTGGCACTAGCGCGGCGAATTGCAAGCACTAACATACGATAACCGAGGGGGCGATATGGTATTTTGGCGCAAGAANCAGACGGCACCGCGNATNNTNAANANNGCTTATGCATTAGCNGGNGGCGTTGCGTCATGGATGAAGCGAGACGGGCGCGTCTTTGCTGATGAAGGCTTTAATCGCAATGCCTATGTTGCTGCNGCTGTGAACCTNCGAGCAGGTGCTATGGCTCGCGTGCCCTTAAAGGTGATGCGCAACGGTGAGCACATTAAGGACCATCCATTGCAGCGATTGCTTAAACGACCAAGCGCAGGCCAGAGCGGGATTGCATTGCGTCAATTACTGGCAGCGCATCGCATAGTTGGCGGTGATTCGTTTATGGAGATAATCCGCGGTGGTGCTAATGCCCAAGGTGAACCGGTGGCGCTCTATTGCTGGGCACCCTACAACATAAAGAGCATAGAAAAACGCGGTGGCGGGCGCTTGCCTATGGCGTGGTGCTATGAAGAAGGCGAAGTAAAACACACGTGGCCAGTTGATCCGATCACGGGCCAATGTGACCTTGTGCAATTCAAAAATCTAAACCTGTTGGACTATCGGCGCGGGTTGTCATTGCTTGAGCCGGTAGCGTATGCGGTCGATCAGTACAACAGCGCAGCGGAATGGAACCAAGCAATCTTGCAGAACAGCGGCAAGCCAGCNGGCATGCTCAAAACGCAGGGCTTGGACCCAGACCAGCGCGAGGAGATGCGCAAGCAGGTGCAAGACAAAATGGCGGGGCCGAAAAACGCAGGCAAGATGTTTATCGGCGATGAAAACATGGATTATGTGCAGATAGGACTCAGCCCTAAAGACATGGATTGGAGCGAGGGCGCGAAACGTGCCGCTACTGATACGGTNATCGGCTTGGGCGTGGCTCCGCAGTTGGTGGGCATTGAGGGCAGTCTGACGCGGGACAATTACCGCACCGCACGACAAGCACTCTATGAAGACACCGTGCTGCCAGACCTTGATGCATTTNTCGAGGAGCTAAACAACGCCCTTGTGCCGCTATATAATGAGGCGGGGCTTACTATCGAATATGAAGCAAGCGACATACCAGCCCTAGCACTGGCACACCATGAGGCTATGCAAGAACTGGACGGGATTAACATATTAACGCCAAACGAAAAGCGCGAAAAGCTAGGGCTTAAACCACTGCCAGATGCNGAAGCANACCANATATGGATACCGCAGGGACTGATGCCGATGACCGAGGCAGACGAGGCCGGAAGCGAACCGCCACAGCGTGAAGGCGATGACGAGGGCGCATTGATTGACGACGGGGAGCAGATCGACCCGAAATCAGCACTTGAGGAAATCATGCGCACACAGAAGGAATTGAATGGCTAGAACCACGGTAAGCCATCGCCGTTTGCTGGCACTAGCAGCACCACACGAGAAGCTGCTGGCCAACCAGATAACACGCGAGTTTGGCCGGTATGGGCGCAGGTTGTTGCGTATCGTGCGCGGTCCTGTTGATGCGACCGCTGGCGGCATGCGAGCCAATGCGCTGCGAAATGAACACAGCCAACGCATGCGGGAGATCATAGGGCGCAACGTGGCGCGAGTATCTGCCGATTTTGCCAAGGCTACGCTAAAAGATTTAGGGGTGCGACCGACAAGCCGCAGGGGTGCCGCTATTGTGGCGACGATCAAATCACGCAGCGAGTTGNTNGCGGGNGATGTGGTNGCGCAGATAGCAGGGCGCACAAANGATTGGACCGTGGGCGGGCTTGCATTGTGGGCGACCNGAGACCAGCAAGGCGCTATCCGGTATTTGCGNGANCGNTGGGTGGGCGCTATGGCATCACGCAGGGCGGCCAAGATTGCAGGCAACACNATACACCAAGCGGCAAGCATNGCACAGCAAGCGACAGCAGAGACCGTGGCACAGCAGGAAGGGCAGCCGCTTTATCGTAAATGGATGACGCGACGAGATAGCAAGGTACGCGACACACACAGGGCCATGCATGGCATCGTAGCAGCAGCGGACGAGGTGTTTATGGTGCCTCGTGAATCGGGTGGACATGACGAGATGCGGTTTCCGCGTGACCCACGNGGCAGCATNGANAACGTGGTGAACTGCCGTTGCTATCTCAAATATACCAAACGCAAGCCGAAAAGTCGCAGTATGGGCTAGCGTGGCATTTTTGCGGCGTAATACTGATACTATGCAAACCAATCTGACTGTACCCTTTGAGACGAAAAACCTAGACCTCGCAACGGGTGAGTTTGAGGGCTACGGATCGGTTTTTGATTCGGTAGACCTTGGCGGCGACACTATCAAGCGCGGAGCCTATGCCGAGACGCTCGAGGAAATGCGCAGAAAAAACACCATGCCCGCTATGCTATGGGCGCACAATGCCACCGAGCCAATCGGTGAATGGTTGGAGATGCGCGAAGATGAGCGCGGGCTTTATGTGCGCGGCATGCTTTGGGTTGATGGCAACCGCAGAAACCGTGCCGCAGTAGCTAACGCAGAAAAAGCGCGGAACCTCATGCTAGCCAATGGGCCAAAAGGTCTATCTATTGGCGGCAACATTGCGGCGGGTGGTGCCGAGGACGTAGAAAAAGACGGGCGCATGGTGCGACAGATTAGCAAGTTTGATCTGTGGGAAACCTCGCCTTGTGTTTTCGCTATGGAGCCAAAGGCGGCGGTTACCGCGGTAAAGAGCATTACACCGCGCACCCTAGAGAAGTTTTTAATTGAAACAGGCAAGTTTACCAGAAACGAGGCTAAGCAGTGCGTATCGGAGGCATTTAGCCAGCGGGATGCTGGCTCTAATGATCAGCGGGATGCTGGTGATGGTTCGCTGAGTGCAGCGGATTTGGCGACGATTTACGACGAAATCAGCCGCAACTTTTAACAAACATCGCACATAGGAGATAACCAGATGAGCGACCTTACCAAACTGACCGATCTTATCGAGGAAAAAGGCAAGGCGGTGCACGCTTTGCAAAAATCGCTTGAGCAGCGCGACGAGGACATCAAACGCCTCGGCACTATTCACACCGAAACCAAGAGCCAGTTGGACAAAGCCAACGAAGCAATCAGCGAATTAGGCGAGCAGAAAAAGGCACAGGAAGCCCGTATTGCTAGCCTTGAAGCTGCCGCTCGTTCTGCTGCTGAGAGCAACCTCAGCACCAAGGGCGCAGATGCCGTTGCAGAATACAAAAGCCAGTTTGCTAGCTACTGCAAGCACGGTGGCAGCCTGCACGCTGTGCAGGAAGCAGCCACTAAGGCCGCAGCCGCTTGCCCAGAGTTTAAGATGCTGGCCAGCAACAGCGAAACCAACGGCGGCTTGCTGATCAGCCCCGACACTACCGGCCAGATCGTAACCGTAATTCACGAATCCAGCGTCATGCGCCAACGTGCCAGCGTTCAGCAATCGGCCAGTGGTGTGTTGCGTGGCCCTGTGCGTGAAGGTCGTTCTGGTGCAAGCTGGACCGGCGAATTGCAACAGCGCAGCGGCACTAATACCCCGNTGCTTGGTCAGTGGGAAATCACCGCACACGANATCATGGCATACCCTAGTGTNTCNCAGATCGTNCTNGANGACGCAGCCGTCAATGTTGAGTCGATGCTTGCTGATTCTATTGCCGAAGAATTCGGACTGATGGAAGAGGAAGCGTTCTATGTGGGTGATGGTGTGGCTAAGCCTCGCGGCATTATCACCTACACCAAGGACTACACGACCGACAGCGGTGTGATTGCTCGTGGTAGTGTTCGCACTATTAAGAGCGGCAGCGTGAGCAGCATTGGTGATGCCGACAAGATCATCGAATTGGAAAAACGCATCAAGCGCGGCTATACTCGCAACGCGGTGTATCAAGGCACCCGCGAAGCNATCAANCAGATCCGCTTNATGAAGCAAGANNATAAATTCGTNTGGACCGACGGNNTGCAAGCTGGNGAGCCTGACCGCTTNAACGGCTACGCNATCGACGAATGTAACGACCTGCAAGCTATTGCTAACGGGGCGGTGCCGTTGATTTTTGGCGATATTGGCCGCGCATATCAGATCAGTGGACCGCTTAGGCATNCGCACGATCCGCGACGAAGTGACCGAGCCTGGCTTTGTTAAGTACAACACTAGCAAGCGTGTCGGTGGTGGTGTGGTCAACTTTGACTGCTTCGCCATGCTCGAAACTGCCGTGTAATAACCCCGCGCCCTCGCAAGGGGGCGCACTATCCATACCCAATAAGGAGAAAACAAAATGGCAACTAAAGACCTCAAAAGCCATATCAANGTNGTAACCAGCATCAAACCNGACGNNCANGNNACNNACGTNGACGGCGCAGCNGTNGACACNCGCGGCTTTGANTCTGCNACNGTGGTNGTGACCTATGGCGCAACCGTCAACGGTTCCACAACTGTCAAAGTGCAGGCTAGCGTTGATTCGGCGTTCACCTCGCCGGTTGACCTCACCCCTGTAAGCGGTCCCGAAGTCGGCGCACTGCTCTATGGNGATGCCTACCTTGTCGGCCAGACTGACAGTGTGGAAACCTTCGCCTTTGTTGGCGAGTATTACCGTTACATTCGTGTAGTTGCCACTATTCCCGGCAACAGCGATGTTGGCGCATCGGTCATCCTTGGCCATCCGCACGACGTACCAGCGGTTTAATGACCACACAGCCCGCCTCTGTAATGGGGGCGGGTTCTTTTTTTGGAGATGCATATGCGCGTACAACTCACACACAGCCACCGCTATTACCTAAACGGCCAGCTACACGAAGGCAAAGCTGGCGAAGTGGTAGACCTGCCGGAGTACATGGCAAGGGGNTGCGTAGGTGTGGGNCANGGGCAGTTGCTACCAGAAAAAGGCAGNGNNNTACACGCCAGCATGAACAAAATGGCAAGCGTTGAAGAAACCAAGGACGACGAACCCGACGATTTTACGCTGCTGCCCCATATCGGCAAAAGCAACGCGGCCAAGATCATCGACGAGGGTGTGACTACTTACCGCCAGCTATGGACATGGATGCGCACCGATGCAGGCCGATCCTTTCTTTTGGCGTTGCCTCGCATCAATGGCGGCAACTTGCCAGCTATACGCAACGAAATCATAAAGCTATTGGAACGCTAACACATGACACCGCAGGAAGAAAACCAGCAGCTTACGCGCATGTTAGATGCCGCTTGGCCGATCATTGAGGCTGCGCGATTGCTACGCGCCCGTTATGATGGCAGCAAAGATGGAGTTATGCGTATTGCACCGGATGAAGCTGGGGCGGTAATTGAGGCACTCAATAACATGGAACAAACCTGCAATTTTGAGCAGGTGAAGGGCTAGGCATGCTACACTATGGCCGGAACTATCAAAACCGCGAGTATGCGCCATTTGCTCGCAAGGTATGGCAGCAACAGCGCGTTGAGGAAAGCACGCCAGCAACCGCGCTTGTAAGCGTCGACGACATGAAAAACTGGCTCGGTGTGCCGCTTTGTGAACTCGGCGACGACGACCAAATAACCGGACTTATTGAGGGGGCAACACAGCAGGCCGAAAAGTTCACAGGCCGCGCCTTTATCAATCGCACCGTAAAATCTTATTTTGATTATGTGCCGTGGCTTGAGAGTACCGGCATAATGGGCACCACGACCAGCCAAGGACAAACCACGGTTGAAGGTGGGCGCATTATATCGCTAAGGCGCTCGCCATTGGTAAGCGTGGAGCGTATCGCATGGCATTACATCGACGGCACCACGACAGATAATTGGAGCACAGACAACTACTTGGTCGATACCACATCGCAGACAGTGCGCGGACGTGTGGTGATTAAAGAGACCGTATCCATGCCGACAGACCTACGCGAAGCAAACGCACTAGAGATCGAATACACGGCAGGCTATGGCGCAAACGCAGCCGATGTGCCGTATACGGTTAAGCAAGCGGTACAAATGCTGGTTGCGTACAACTACAACAACCGCGGCGACTGTGGCAGCAATGGCGCAAACCCAATGCAGGCAAGCGGAGCGCAGGGCTTGCTTATGCAGCATCGACTTGCCGAGGTAATCTGATGGCATGTAGCAAACCCCCAGCGTGCAGCGGATCATTGCGGCACACGATCACGGTCCGCCGACAGAAATACACGGACAACGGAGCCGGAGGGAGTACCGTTGAGTGGCAAGATATTTACACGCTCAAGGCGCAGGTGCAGCAACTCAGCAGCGGCGAACAATTCACACGGCAGCGCATTAGCTCACCAGCAACGCACAAGTTTGTTGTTCGTTATGTGTCAGACCTACGAGCTGATGATCTTATCGTGTTTCGTGGCATTGATTACAACATAGCAGGGCAGCCGGAAAACTGGGAATACAAGAATCGGTTCTTAACTATCATGGCCACTAGTGGGGTTGTGCAGTGAGCCTATCGGTAAAGGTAAACCCCATAGGGTTCGATAAACTGCGCGAAGAGTTGGGCAAACTACCCAAATCAGTGACAAACGCAGCGAACAAGGCAGTCAATAAAGCGGCAGCAGATATGCGCACAGAGGTGCGTCGGAGTATCCGCGTGAGTAGTGGCAAGTATCGGCAATATGGCGACCACTGGTCATCACCGCCAAACACAGCGCCCAACAATGACACCGGCAACCTCATGCGATCAGTTGCCATCACACAGCGGGCGACNTTAAAAACGCGCATGCTTGCGGTTCTGTCGGTGGCTGCTGAATACGGTNTGCANCTTGAATATGGNACGNNGATAATGGAGCCGCGCCCATTCATGCGGCCAGCGTTTAATAAAATATCGCCACAGTTACGGACTGACATTGAGAACGCTATTGAAGCAGCAATGCAGGCGCTAGGCAGGAGTAGCTAACATGGTTGGAATCAAACAGGCCGAGGTTTTGACCCGATTAATTCAACGATTAACAAGCACAACGGCACTNACTGACCTTGTACCGGCTGCCAGTATTCGCAACTATCTGCCACAGGTAAGCGCAGCGGATGCATACCAAGGGCTGCCATATATTCGCGCACGCTTGGACGATCTTTCACAATACGACACCAAGAGCAGCACCGGCTACGATGTGAGAGCTGTCATTGATTGCTGGACAGGACCGCCGGACCTTGGCGACCTCAAAGCGCATCAAATAGCTGATGAAGTCATGCAGGCACTACAGGGAGCGCCTTTGGTGTTTTCGCAGGGCCAGTGCATACTAGCGCAGCATATTGGAACCATTACCATAACCGAGAACGATGGACGCACGACGCATGCCGTTGTGTCGTTCCGGCTATTAGCAACAGATTAAGGGGCGACACCATGACCACGAAATACAACGGTAGCGATGCTATCATAAACATTGAAACCACTCCAAGCAGCGGCACATACCAAGTAGTTGGCTGCCAGCGGGCGCTTTCTTTGACTATCAACAGCGAAGAAATCGACGTAACCGGCAAGTGTGACATGCCAGACAAAGAGCTATTGACCGGCGGCGTTAAGTCTATGGCCGTTAGCTTTGGTGGCTTGCTTGATGATACCGCAGGCATGGACCAGATACTAGGCGCAGTTGGTTCTATTCTCAACTTTGAAATTGAGTTTGGACATGGCACCTACACAGGTGCGTTCCACATTGCCAGCGCAGAACTGACAGGCGAATACACAGACGCGCAGCAATTTAGCATGACGCTCAACAGTAGCGGCACCATCGCTTTCGCTTAATCTTTTAATTATTAACCCAGCGAGGCGCTATGCGGTGCCTCGCTATTTTTAGGAAACGGAACATGCAACAGATACACAGCCCGCGAGAAATCTTTCTAGTCATTGCGGAACATCGCTTTTCATTTCGTCTTACGTTCGACGCATTGCAGACGCTTGAGGGTGTGCTTGAAGGTGGCTTATTTGCATTCGCTACAGCATTAGCTCGCGGAAGCTGGCCAGCGGTNAAGCTGAGNGATGCCGCTTTTGTATTGTTNGCAGGCTGCCAGCATTTAGGCGTCAAAGCCCCGTCGTTAGATGAATGTTTTAATGCGATAGTGCAGGAGGGCGCAGACAGCGCGATTCCNAAGCTATTNGAGCCGTTGAGCGTTTACATTAGCGGATCGGGCAATGATGACGACCAGCAGGAGGAAGACACCGAGGGAAAGCCGGAGGCATAGGGGATGCTTGGTTTAAGAATTACACCCCTTGGACGTTATACAAAAGTTTGTTGATTACTGACTACGGCATTCAGCCAAGCGAGGCGGGGCAAATGACCGTGCCGGAGTATTGGGACTTAGCCAGACTGCGCGAGCAGCGGCAACGTATGGCGCAGCGGTCGAATAGTAATAAGGTGACAGATGAAGAACGCGAGGCATTAGAAAAAGCCATTGCGGAGCGTAAGAAGCGGAAAGCACAGCAGGGGGCAGCGTGACAGACTACGAACTCAACGCCAAGTTTTCAGCGGATACGTCGGGCCTTGTTGGTGGTGTAAAGAAAGTCACCGATGCACTGGACAAAGCCGAGAAAGACACCAAGGCCGCAAGCGATGGCATAGCTAAAGGCGCTAAGAAAATTGGCGACTCAGTAGAAAAGGCCAGCGACGAACTCAAGAAAAGCGGCAACGAAGCGAGCAAGGCAAGCAAGAAAATAGCGGCATCAATGAAAAAGGCAGCGGGCAGTGTTGCCAATGATGCGCGTATGATGGCAGATGCAGCAAGGGACGCAGGCGGGGCTATTGCTGACAAGGTAGGTGGGGCCGCGGCGAAGGCTAAGGGACCGCTTATTGCGCTTGTTGCTGCGGTAGGTGCAACAGCTTTAGCTTTCCAACAGGCAGGGCGCAGGGCTAAAGAGCTAAATAATATCTTGCTGACTGCGCAACGCACGGGCATGAACCCGCAGACCTACCAGCGGCTATCAGTGGCGGCTAAGAAATTCAACGGCGATTCGGAGATGATGGCCGATGTGCTTAAAGATTTAAGCGAGCGCATAGCAGATGCAGCAGCCAATGGCGGCAATTATGAGGAGGCATTGAACCGCATTGGGCTTAAAGGCGATGAGTTGGTATCGCTGGGCATGGAGAAGCAATTTACCAAGGTAGCGGGCGCTATTTCCAAGCTAAAAACGCAAGGCGATAAGGCATTTGTTAGCATGGAGCTGATGGCCGATGCCGGCTATAACCTCGTAACGATGTTTGACGAGGGCGAAGAAGGTATTAACCGCATGGCGAACCGTGCCGAGGCGCTCGGGGGTGTGTTATCTGATGATCAGCTAAAAAACATCAACCAACTAGCAGCGGGTTATGATGACTTTACGACCGCGCTAGGCGGGGCGGTGAATGCCATGCTGGCAGACTTTGCGCCAGTGCTAGCNAACATCTCAACCGCTATGGCTACGGCAATCGCTCGCGCTCGCGGCCTGACAGATGAAAAGGCCGAACTGGCAGCGCAGATGCGCGAACTGAAAGAGCTATCAGATGGTGCTAGGGAAGAACTGCATAAGTTAGCCAAAGCACAGCGCGAACTCGCAGACGCAAGCGCGACAGGCAGCGTGCAAAAGCACAACGAAGCACTGGGCGACAGCATACAAGCCGCACAGCAATACGTTGACACGCTCAAAGAGCAAAAGGCCAAGGGCCAAGAGACTGTCAATCTTACTAACGAATTAATCCGCACGGAAACGAAACGGGCACGCAACTCAAAGACTGCGCAGACTATTTACAAGGCAGCGGGCACCGAGGCGACCGAACTAGGCAGGGCGCTTGAGGATTTAGGCATAACGACGGAGGACGTTGGCGCGAGAAGTCAAAAGGCGCTCAAGACCTCGCAAGAGATACAGGTTGCGTCTATTGATCGTGTCATTGAAGCAGTAGAGCGTGAGATCGAAGCCAAGCGCAAACTAAAGCAACAAGCCGACGAACAGCTAGCACCGAGTGACCCAAACAAGCCGCAGGAAAACCAAGCAGCAACGCCATTGCCTACTGACGTTTCGCAAATAATTGCAGATGCAGCTATTGCCAATCAAACAGAAGCAGACTTGTACGAGCAAAAACGCCAGCGGGTGATTGATTACCATGCATTTTTAAGCGAAGCAAACGAGCGGTTCAAAGAGGCAAACGGCGAAAACAACGCGGCAATTTTAGCACAGCAGCAAGAACTAGCTGACGCTGAGCGCACGCTGATGGTGCAAAAAAATGCCGCCATTGAAGACGAGGAAGCACGCAGCACAGCTAAAAAGCTACAGATGCAGCAGCAAGCGGTGGCGGCTTATGCTGGCATATTCGCTAACATTAGCGCGGCAATGAACAAAGAAAGCCGGACGCAATTCGAGATAGCAAAGATAGCAAACAGCGCACAAGCTATCATGAACTCATATAGCGCGGCGAATGTGGCTATGGCATCGCCGCACTTGGCCTACCCGATGAACGTAATAGCAGCCGGAACAACGCTTGCAGCGGGCTTGGCAAATGTTGCATCAATTCAGAGTCAAACATTTAGCAGCGGATCGGGCGGCGGTGGCGGGGGTGGTGGGGCAGCACCAGCGGCAGCAGCACCAGCAGCAGCACCAGCACAGCAGGAAGCAGCGCCACAAATTACCCAGTTTGACATTGCATTGCAGGGCAATAGCTCTTTTTCTGCCGAGCAAGTAGACGCTATGATGATGGCGATTGATGAGCGAACAGATGATAACGTAAGATTTAGGACGGTGCGATCATGAGCATGGTTTTTCCAAGTATGCTATGGGACAACATAGCCCGTGATGCAGGCGTGACGATTAACTACAGCGGCACCACAACAGCAGGATTTGAGCCAGCAAACACTAAGGACTGGCGCGATTATACGCTGTTCAAAGCGGCAAGCGGAACCACTACGCTTGATTTTTCTATGGTTCAAGATCGGCCACTAGACAGCGCGAGCATCTACCTTGCTGCTGATGTGATCGGATCGGTGCAAATACAAGCCGAGACCACAACCAACAACTTCGTGACTGTGGCGACGTTTACAAATCCGGCGGGCATTGTGCATTTTGCCAAGTTTGCGCAGGTAACAATTCCACTAGGCAACCGGCTGCGCGTTCGCTTTGTGTCG
>FUFK010053909.1_pt1 | contig 11618 bp, 13 predicted proteins | sample 1021851 | NCBI WGS metagenome assembly FUFK01 (sample SAMEA51879418, study PRJEB19060) | metagenome
CTTCCAACACACATATGTGTAGTGTCACAATTTGATACCCAATATCTCATACACTCGCTAACAGCATCGACTAACGTTTGACTGCCTGAATATACAGGAACGATTTCAGCACCATTTTTTCTCATAGCATCACAATTCGGTTTTTGTCTCTTGATGTCTTTTGCACCCATGAAAATTTTACATTTAAGACCAAATTTCTTCGCAGCCATACTTAACATTTTACCTGCATAACCAGCACCAGTGTCTCCAACTATATATTTTTTCCCCATAGCCTTGCAAATTAAGGCATGAACAGTTGCATTATATATTTTGTGAGCACCGCCATTAGCCTCTGATACAACTTTGGCCCATATTTGAGCACCACCCAAATGAGTAGATAAATTTTTTAATTTAACAAATGATGTTGGTGATCCTATATAATTCTTAAAATAATAATCTCTTTTTTTTAAAAAATTTTTATTATTTCTTAGTTTTGAAAATTCTTTAGTTAAATCTTCTACAGGTTTTTTTAAAGTTTCAGGAATAAAACTTCCTCCAAACTTACCACCCCAAAAACCATATTGATCATGTTGATCAATCAATGGAATGTTCTTTTTAAGTTTCATATTTTAATTTATTTAAATTATTTAAAAAAATATCTATTTTGGATTTATCTTTTAATCCAGAAGTTTCCACTCCTCCAGATAAATCTATAAAATCAACAATTTTTTCGTAATTTTCGAGATTATCATCAAATTTTATATCACCAGCTAACATTAATTCTTTATTCACATTGATATTTTTAATTAAATCATGATCAAATCTCTGACTTTTTTCATAGCCTTTACTATCAAACAAATAAATATCAGTTGTATCGTGAAATAATTTGTATTTTTCAACATCAGATTTATTTTTTATTGTTAATGCTGTAATAATTTTTTTTTTGTATTTCTTTTTAATCATTTTTATTTCTTGTGGCGAACAGTCATACAATTGATAGTAATCAAAAGGTAGACTCTTTATCTCCTCTAAAATTTTATTATTTGGTTTAACTAAAACTGCGACGAACTTGCTTTTATTTTTGTTAATATTTAATAAATTTTTTAAATTAATTGTTTCAATGTATCTTGGGCTTTTTGGGTAATTACAAATGAAACCAATAAACTCAGGAGGATATGGGTGATTGATAAGAAAATTTAAAGTATCATGGTCTTTTATCCCACAAATTTTACAACCTTTGATCATTTTTTTAGGTGATCTAAAAGTCTTTTTGTATTATTTCTTATATTACCTTTTGTGAGAGATCTTCCTATAACAACTCCAGAAACTTTATTTTCAAAAGCATCTTTAGGAGTCATTATTCTCTTTTGATCATTAGAGCTGTCTCCTGGTAATCTTATTCCTGGAGTTATAATTAAAAATTGTTTGTACTTTCTTCGAACTATCTTAGCTTCTTGAGCGGAACAAACTATTCCATCACAACCTGATTTTTTTATAAGTTCAGCTTGTTTCAAAACAAGATATTCAACTTTCTTTGTATGACCTATCTGTTTTAACAACTTATTATTAAGGCTTGTTAAAATTGTAACACCTAATATCTTTAAATTTTTATTTATTTTTTTTGATTGATTTTTTACTGCTTTTAACATTTCCAAACCACCATTGGCATGTACAGTTATATATTTACATTTTTTTAAATCTTTTAAGCTATCAATTGCTGATATAGCTGTTTGTGGGATATCGTTTATTTTTAAATCTAACCAAAAGTCATATTTGATTTTTTCTAAGTAATCCCTTCCATGTTTAGAGTAAAAAAACTGAAGACCAAATTTTGGAATAATTTTTATTTTATTTGTTTTTGTTTGAATGATTATATTTTCAATTTTTTTTAAATCTGAGGTATCGCAAGCTACAAAAACAGTTTTATTCTTCATTATTCATTTTTTTAAACAAGTCTTTTGACATTTTAAAGTGAATAGTTTTCTTTTCAGGTGTATTGACTTTTTCACCTGTTTTTGGGTTTCTAGATATTCTGGCCTTTTGTATATTTGTGGAAAAAACTCCAAAATCTCTTAATTCCACTCTATCGCCTCTTTTCAGGGCTCTCTTTATTTCTTCTAAAATAATATTTGTAAATTTCTCTAGGTCTTTTTTTAAAAAGTTTGGATAATTATTTGATAATTGTTTTAAAAGCTTAGATTTTACTATAGCCAACTTAATTCTTCTTAAATTATTCTTTTTCTTCTTCTTTTTTTTTTAGATCCTCAGATAATGATGAAAATGGAAGGTTTTTACCTGATCCTTCAGAGCCATATTTTTCTAAGGCTTCTTTTTTCTCAATTTCCTCTAAGAGCCTGATACTTAAAATCACTTTTCTTTTGCTGAAGTCAATTTCTGCAATAGCGCAATCAAGTTTTTCTCCACCTGTCCATCTACTTGGACGAGCGTCTGCCGCATTTATTGCAATTGCTGATTTTTTAATTTGAAAATCCATTTCACATCCCTCTGGTCTAACAATCAAACCCTTGTTATCAGTAGATATTACTTTAACTGTTATTGTTTGATTTTTGGTTTTGTCTTTAAACCAATTAAATGGATCAGATTGTGTTTGTCTTAAACCAACTCTAATTTTTTGTTCTGATAATTTTATTTCTAAAACTTTAACTTTTATTTTATCACCTTTTTTATACTTGGATAATTCTTCTTCACCATTATTTAAATATGTTAAATCATTACAGTGCAAAAAAGCATCAATATCTAAATCTTCCAATTTTACAAATAAAGAATATTCATTTTTGTTTACAATCTCACCATTCACAATTGTTCCAATAGGATATTTTTTTTCAAATGTTTCAAATGGATTTTCTTGAGTAAGTTTATGTGAAATAGCTACTCGTCTTTTTTCTTTATCAATTTCAGTTATAATGCAACTAATTTCATCACCAACCTTAAACATTTTTTTTGCAGATATATTTTTTTTCGTCCAACTAAGTTCGCTCGTGTGGAGCAATGTAGTTAAACCTGGCTCCAATTCACAAAATGCCCCAAAGTCCATCAATTTAACTACTTTAACTTTGTAGATCTTATTTAACTCATAGTTCTCAATGTGCTCAAATGGATCTGGAGATAATTGTTTAACTGAGCAACCCACTTGCAATTTTTCTTTGTCAACACTTATCACTTTTAAATCATGTTTTTCACCTATATTGAAAACTTCATCTGGATGATTTACTCTAGAGTATGAAATTTCTTGTAAATGTACTAGGACATCCAACTCTCCGTTTACATTAAAGAAACAGCCAAATGTGCTATAGCCTTTTACTTCTGCTCCTTTAATTATATCTCCCACTTTATATTTTTCTATTATTTTTGCTTTATCTTCTTTTTTAAATGAAGAGATAATTTCTCTTCTGGATACACATGCATTTCCTCTAATTTTATCGAGCTTAATCAAAGCAAATTTTTGAGGTTCATTCATTAAATGACTAATATCTTTGAGAGGTTTATCACTTATCTGTGATCCTGGCAGAAACATTAATGAGCCAGTATCAATGTGTTCTACAATGCACCCACCTTTACATTTAGAAGTTATCTTACCCATAATTGGCTCATTTTTTTCATAAGCCTCAACTAACTTATCCCAACCTTTTATTTTTTGTGCTTTACTAGCCGAAACTAAAACTTCTCCATGTTTATCTTCAATCTTTTCAAGTAGAACAGGTATTGTTTCGCCAATTTTAATTTTATCAGATAGACCCATGCTTTTTAGCTCATTGATATCCAAAACAGGTTCTGACTTTAGGCCTTCAACAAAAAGAAATACAAATTTTTCTGTAATTTTATTTATCTTTCCTTCAATGATTTTACCTTCTTCAATTTGGATTTTAGAAAGTTGACTGTTTAATAGTTTTTCAAATTCTTTAGATGCGGGGCTTGATGTATCTTTATAAATTTCCATTAAATATTAATTTTTTTGTCTATTATTTTTTTTATTTTTAAAAAACATGCCCTTTTATTAAGGTTTGTCGTATTAATCAATAGTGAATCTTTTGTTTTCTTCAAAGGAGATATTCTTCTATTTAAGTCACTTTTGTCACGTTTTTTAATGCTTTTTAGTACATCTAAGTAAATAACATTTTTCTTCAATTTTTTTAATTCCAAGAATCTTCTTTGTGCTCTAGTTTTTATATTAGCAGTTATATAGAATTTAAAATCTGCATCAGGCACAATTTTGTATGTTATGTCTCTTCCATCAAGACATGAACCAGCATATCTTTTTGGTGGATTGTAAGCAAAATTAACCTGAATTGAATGAACTAGTTTTCTAATATTTTTGATTTTTGATATTTCTGATGCCTCTTTACTAATTTTTTCAGATATTAAATTTTTATTAGATAGATCTTTAATTTTTAGTGATTTAATTTTTTTTTTAACAAAACTTTGATTAAATTTTTTTGGATATTTTAATTTTAAATAGGCTACAAACCTATAAATTTTTCCAGTATCTAAATAAAAGAGATTATAGTGTTTAGATAAAGCTTTAGCTATAGTACCTGCACCAGCTGCTGCTGGAGAATCAATTGCAATTTTAATTATATTCTTTCTTCTTAACATTAATTCTGCAATTGTTTAATAATTTTTAAAAAATTTGGAAACGATGATTTAATTGAATCTTTATCATGAATATTCCATTTACCACCAAAGGTAAGACCAGCGACTACGCTCGTCATAAACACCCTATGATCTTTTAAATAATTTTTAATGATTATATTTTTTTTAATTATTAAATTAGGATTACCATAGATTTTTATAGAACTTTTTGTGGATTTAGTTTTTATTCCCATTTTATTCAATATAGTTTCACCCCATTTTAGTCTTGGACTTTCTTTTTGATTTAATTCACTCAGATTACTGAAGTAAGAAACTCCTTTTGCTTTAGCTGCAATTAGAAAAATAATTAAAAATTCATCTATTGCGCTAGAATTGAGTTCAGGCGGGCAATTGATCCCTTTCAAATTATTTGTACTTTTAACTTTAATATCTGCCACTTTTTCGCCTTTATAGTTTTTTCTATTCTTAATTAAAATTTTAATTCCCATTTTTTTTAAAATAGTAATAATACCAATTCTTGAAGGATTAATATTAATGTTCCTAATTGTTAACTCAGAATTTTTACTTAGGACTGTCAAGACCATAAAAAAAGCACTTGAGCTAATATCCGATGGAATTTTATAATCAAAATTATTAATTTCTTTTACTTTTTTTATTTTTATTAAATCAAATTTTTTTTCTTTTTTTATAGTAATTGGTAGCCCCAAATATTTTGACAAAAGCTCAGTATGATTTCTAGATTTTTTTGCTTTAATTGTTGTTGTGCCATTAATTTTCATTCCTGCAAAAATTACTGCACTTTTGCATTGTGCCGAACCTTTTGTTTCATTATAGTAAATTGGTTTTAATATTTGTGATCCTTTTAATATTAAAGGCAGATTTTTATTTTTCTTTAATTTAAAATTTACACCACATTTACTTAAAGGATCGGCTATTCTTTTAAAATCTCTTTTTGAGAGACTTCTATCGCCAATCATCTTAATTGGGTATGGTGTGTCTATAAGTAGACCAAGCATAAGTCTACCTAGAGTTCCAGAATTTTGAGCATTAATTATTAGATTTTTTTTGTATCTATAGCCGTCAATCCCTTTGCCATANACCTTGCAAAAACTTTTATTTATAGTTACTTTTATTCCTAGTTTTCTTATTGATTTAATCGCGGCAATAACATCTTCTGACATTAATAAGTTTTTTGCTTTTGAAACTCCATTAGCAAGAGAGGCAAATAATACCCATCTTATGCTTAAACTTTTATCTCCACCTACTGAAATAGTTTTATTAAAAGAATTTATTTTTTTTTTAATGATTACAGAATTAGACATTAGTGAATTTAATTAAATTTGAAACTNTNACCAAAGTATGCATTTTTAGCATTAATATCTTTAACAAGATTAGAAGGTGTATCCTGTGCTACAATTTTTCCGTTACTAAGTATCATAGCCGTATCAACTATTTGAAGTAAAGAAGATGCAATATGATCACATATACAAATTGTTATATTGTTTTCTTGCTGTAAGCTTACAATTAATTCTTGTAACATCTTTATTGTTAATACATCTAATGCGCTAAAAGGTTCATCAAGCAGAAGAATTTCAGGCTGACTTAATAGAGATAATGCAATCACAAGTTTTTTTCTTTCTCCGCCAGAAAGATGTTTTGCTTTTATATCCTTTAAATTATCTAATTCTAGCTTTGAGATTAAATAATTAATTCTCTCATTTCTTAAATTTTTATTATCTATGACAATTTCACTAATTGCTCTTAAATTGTCATGTAATGTTAAATCTGAAAACGAACCGCCATATTGAGGTACATAACCTATTTTGTAGTTTTTTGTTCTAACGTATGCTGGATAGTTGGTAACATTTTGATTTCCAATTTTTATTTTTCCGTTATTAGGTTTAATTAAACCAGTAAGTAAATGATACAGAGTTGATTTTCCCGCACCGTTTGGTCCTAATAAGCCGTGAATAGTTTTTTCATTAATTTTGAAATTTATATTATTCAAAATTATTCTATTTTCATATGATAGAGACACATTTTCAAACTCAATTATAGATTTGCTATTTTTAAATGACTTTATTCTAAATTTTTTTATTATTCCCATTTTATTTTTTACTTTTTATATTTACTTTTTTGTCATTTTCAAACATTGAAATTTTTGAATTTTTTGTGTCTATCTCCATTTCAATAATATCTGCTTTTAATATGTTATTTAAATTAGTGTAGACTACATCTCTTGACATTATTAAAGAATTTCTACTTAAAGAAAAATCAAGATATTCACCCTGAATTTCATTAAGTAGATATTTTATAATTACAGATTTTGAAAAAATTGTATCAAAATTAATCGTGTTATATTTGCCAAATTTTGAGACAATCGTAACTTCGTTAGAGTTAGTTAATTTTATAATAGCTCTTACATCAGTAAGAAATATTTCATTTGGTTTTGCGTAGTCTATTTCACCTTCTGATGCAAAAATTATATATTCGTTCCCTTTGGAGTCTTTTGATGAATAGTTAACATTTTTAATTATATTAGAACTATATACTGTTTCTTCAACTATTTTACTCTCTGTTTTTAAAATTTTTTGCTCTTGTTTTTGTTTATAAATAATAAAAAAAGTTATTGTTATCGCAAATATAATTATAATAATTATTACATTTTTTTTCATCTATGAAATATTAGATTGTAAAACGTGATGTATATGAAGGACTCCAATGGTTCTAAATTTATTATTATTATGAACACACAAAGAAGTAATTTTTTTACCATTCATTAAAGCCAATGCTTTAGCAGCCAAAGAATCTTTTGTGATACTTACTGGGTTTTTTGTCATAACATCTTTTACTTTTATTGAATGTAAATCATTTTTCTTAAGGTTAAATCTTCTGATCTGTCCATCTGTAATGACGCCTTTTGTAAGTTTTTTTTTATTTTGAACTATTAATACTCCAAGACTTTTTTTACTTAAAATTTTTAATGCTTTTTTCATATCTACATTTTCATCAACAAAAGGAATTTTGTTACCTGTTAACATAAGGTCTTCTACAGTTTTAAGTTGTGCACCTAAACTTCCAGCTGGATGAATTTTTTTAAAATCAAGTTTACTAAATTTTTTATATTTCATAGTGGCAATTGCTAGAGCATCCCCAATAGCCAATTGTGAGGTTGTACTTGAGGTTGGAACAATTCCACCAGATTCTAAAACTTGAGGTATTAAAAGTTTTATATCAGCAGCTTTATATAGAATAGAGTCTTTTTTTGATACAATTCCAATAAGTAATATTTTATTTCTATTTGCATATTGAATTATATTTTTTAATTCAGTTGTTTGTCCTGAGTAGCTTATCAAGATTAATATATCTTTTTTTGATATACTTCCAAGATCACCATGAGAAGAGTCTCCTGCAGAAAGATTAAAAGATGGCGTTCCTACCGAAGATAAAGTTGCAGCAATTTTTGAGGCTATTAATCCGCTTTTACCTACACCACACAAAATTACTTTTGATTGGCAATTTGCAATTTGGATTACTGCCTCATCAAATGAGTTATTAATACTTTTTTTTAATTTTTTTAAAGCATCAATTTCAAGAGCAATTACTTTTTTTGCGATAGATAAAAATTTTTTGTTTTTCATTAATGTGACCAGATATCATCTTTAAATAAAGCTAAATCAAGATCAACTCTTGTTTTTAAAAACTTTAGACAATCTTGATATAAATTTATTCTATTCTCTCTTTTAAGTATTTTATTTAATTCTTCATGAATTTTATGAAGATAAATTACATCATTAGCACAATATTTAAGTTGTGCGGAAGTTAAATTTCCTCCAAAATCCGAATTTTGAAACTGCTTACTAATATCTATATTTATGAATTCTTTTATTAAAGTTTTTAACGAATGGTTGTCTGAATATGACCTAGCTAACTTTGATGCAATTTTTGTATCTAAAATATTATTAGTATCTGTTTTTAAATAGTATTTAATATGAGCAATGTCAGCTCTGCCATAATGGAAAATTTTTGTAATATCATTATTAGATAATATTTTTACTAAATTTGGTGCATTATAATTATCTCTATCAAATTGAACTATATGAGCATCAGACTGTCCTGAGGAAATCTGAATTAGACAAAGTGGGTCACGTCTGACATTCAAACCCATGAACTCTCCGTCAACAGCAATTATATTGCCTAATTTTAAATCATCTGGTAGATCGTTTTTGTGGAGTTGAATATTATTATTCATTTTAAATATATATTATGAAAGCAAAAAATTGTCTAATTTTTGGTGGTAGTGGTCAGATTGGCAGAAGCTTAATAAGAAAACTAACCAAGAAAAACTACAAAGTAACTGTCGTGACAAGAAATATTCATCAAAAGAGTTATATTATCAAAACACAGGCTAATGCTGGATATATAGATATAGCTGAGGCAAGTATCTTTGATGAAAATAAAATTAGAGAATTAATTAAAAAATCTGATGTGTGTATAAATTTAATAGGAATTTTATATGAAAAGAAAGGTGGAAATACATTTAAAAATATTCATTCAATTTTTCCAAAATTATTAGCCATTTTATGTAAAGAGTATAAACTTCAACATTTTATTCATTTATCTGCATTGGGCGTTAATGAAGCTAAAGATTCTGATTATGCTAGAAGTAAACTAGAGGGAGAAAATGAGGTCTTAAAAAATTTCCCACTTGCAACAATACTTAGACCTTCAATTGTTTATTCAGTCGATGATAATTTTACAACAAATTTCATGACATTATTAAACAGACTTCCTTTTTTTCCAATTTATTATAATGGCAAAACAAAGTTTGCTCCAATTCATTGCTCAGATTTAACTAATGCAATTTATCATGTGATTTCTAATAACGTAAAATCTAAAATTATTGAATGTGTTGGTCCTGAGACATTTAATTTTAAGGAATTATTAGAAAGATTGTTAATATTAATAGGAAAAAAAAGAATTATATTACCTTTACCGTTAAAACTTGCTGAAATTTCTGCAAGTTTTTTTGAATTATTTCCAAATCCATTAATAACAAGAGATCAATTGAGGATATTAAAATATGACAACATACTTTCAGGAAAATATAAAACTAATTTTGATATTGGCGCTCCTAGTAAAAAATATTTCAATGAAGAAGTTAAAAAATATTGTTATATGTGGAAAGAGGGTGGTCAGTTTTCGACAGAAAAATATAGCCGTAAGAATAACTTAGAGAAAGAAATTAGTTAAGGTTAAGCTGATTTTATTTTCTTCTCAATAAATTCTGGAACTTCGTCTTTATCAATGTTTTCGTCTTTTTTATTTTTGCTATCTCGGCTTTGATATGCGTATAAAAGGTGTAATTTGCAATAACTAAAGTCTTTTAAAGAAGTTCTTCCACAAAAATAAAAACTTTTTTCGTTTGGATGACCTATAGGATATTTACAATCATTATCACTTAACTCTTCGAGTTGTTTAGGATTTTCTGGTTCAAAGTTTTTTTCAATAATTAAAGATTTAAATTTACTTCTTCGACTTTTTTTAGTTTTTTTTTCTTCTATTGAATTTTCAAAATTTTGATTTGAAGTAGCACTTCGAGTTTTTATTTTTGCTGATAAATTTAGTCTATGGGCTTTGCCGATAACAGCATTTCTGCTTATTCCACCAATAATTTCTGCTATTTGGCTTGCGGTATTGCCTTTGCCCCATAGCTCTTTTAATTTTGTTACTTTTTCCTCAGTCCAACTCATATCTATATATTGTATGTTAAATTTATTTTACAACAATATACTGATATAAAATTAAATTAAACAATGAAAAAATTAGAGTTATCAACAATAATTAAATTTTTTGGAGGTAATTCATTTTCAATCATAACTTGTATCTAATTATTAAAATTTATAAAAACAAATAAAACTTATGAGTTATTTGGCAAAAAATTATAATAGAAAAAAAATTTCCTTTAAGTACGGAAAAGGAAGTTATCTATTTTCTACAGACGGAAAAAAATACTTAGATATGCTATCTGGTATAGCAGTTAATTCATTAGGTCATGCTCATCCAAAATTAGTTAAAGCTATAAGAGATCAATCAAAAAAACTTTGGCATGTTTCTAATGCTTTTGAAATTCCTGAGGGTGAAAAATTAGCTAAAAAATTATGTCAAAAAACTTTTGCTGAATATGTTATATTCCAAAATTCTGGGGCAGAAGCAACTGAGGCGGCAATTAAAGTTGCAAGAAGATATTTTTATTCAATTGGAAAACCAAATAAAACGAGAATTTTATGCATCAAAAATTCTTTTCACGGAAGAACGTTAGCTACAATATTTGCTAGTGGTTCAAAGAAAATGACTGAAGGTTTTGGGCATGTAGGCGGTTTTGATCATTTTAATTTTGGAGATCATAAGTCTTTAAAAAAAAAAAATTACAAAAAATACCGCAGCAATCATGGTTGAAACTATCATGGGTGAGGGTGGTATTAAAGTTATTCCAAATTGGTGTTTAAAAGAATTAAGAAAATTATGTGATAAAAAAAAAATATTATTAATTTTAGATGAGGTGCAATGTGGAATTTCACGGTCAGGTGATTTTTTTGCATTCGAAAAATCTAGAGTAAAACCAGATATAGTACCAATTGCAAAAGGTATTGGTGGTGGATTTCCAATTGGTGCTGTTTTAATGAATAAAAAAGTTGCCTCTGGAATGACACCAGGTACGCACGGCTCAACTTTTGGTGGTAATCCTTTAGCTATGGCTGTTGGAAATACTGTCATGGATATAGTTTCTACTAAGAAATTTCTTAACAATGTAAAAAAATCTTCTAAATATTTTTTTTCAAATTTAAATAAATTAAAAGAAAAATATCCAAACATTATTAAAGAAATACGAGGAAGAGGTTTACTAATTGGAATGCAACTTCATATAGATCAAACTAAGTTTATTAAAAAATTAATGGATAATAGATTGTTAACTATCCGCGCAGCTGAAAATGTTGTTCGTATTTTACCTCCATTAAATGTTAAAA
>FUFK010058692.1_pt1 | contig 11618 bp, 8 predicted proteins | sample 1021851 | NCBI WGS metagenome assembly FUFK01 (sample SAMEA51879418, study PRJEB19060) | metagenome
ACTTCTGCTCCGCGACCCCTTCTCAATTTTTTTTCTATACCTTTACAATCTTGGATATTTAAATGAAACAGTCCTAAACATTTTGCGAGTTCAGCAGATTCCTCAGCAGAGTTAACGGTTTTTTTTGAAAACCCTCTAATGAATTTTAACAAACGCCAACTATCTGAAGATACTCTTGAAACTAGGTCTCCATTATTAGCTGGTATTATTTGTGGCGCATCGATCTTCTTGGAGATTAGATGTTTAGACACCAGATCTATTTTTTCAGTTACCGTGCTTTCAAAGTGATTGCTTATCCTTTGCAGTACAAATCGTGGTTTTCCAGAGACCTTAACTAAAAAGGATTTATTTATCAGGCCACCGTCCAAAGAAGTTATATTACAATCACTAATGTTGTATTGATCACTTAAAACCGATCGGCACTGTTTTATAACTTCATCCATAGGCTGAACCGTCATAAGAGCAGCTCCATTTGCAAAGAGTTAAATTTTATCAAAAACAAATTTATTTTTTTTCAATTCTTCAATGTTAGCATCATGGGAAATAATGGAAATATTCGGTTTTTGACCTGCTAAGTTTTCTGCCACTTTTATCAACTTACTAAAATCAGTATTCAACACATTGTTTCTAAAATTTGCTAGGCTATCATCGGATTTACCATTAAGAATACAGTTAAACGACCTGGAAGCTTCTGCGACTGGTCTCCTTGAGCTATCTAAATTTCTTATAACTCCTAAAATGGATTCCTCCAAACGGCTTGGATTATGTTTTGAATCTAGAAAAATATTAATAGAATCCTGAAAATCATTTATTGTTCCAGAAAGTCTGGGATCCCTGTAGGAAAAAAACTTGAATGATTCCCCAGAAGGGGAATAGACTGCGCCTGAACCATAGGCACCCCCCTTCTCTCGAATTTTTGAGTGTAAATATTCATCCTGAAGATATTTCCCTAAAACAGAATAAACAGCTGCGTCTGGGTCATCTTCTAAAACTGCCTTAAAACTTGCAGCACAAAAGTTCACGTTTGACTCTATAAGCCAACTCATGGGTTTTTCAAATCTTTTTTCTTCGATTGCAATTTCACTAAAGACAGATGGTGAGGAATTGTAAAAAGACTTAATAGTAGTAACCGATTTTTTCAAATTTGGTCTATCAGTTGTTGACATAATTAGTGGCTCAGATCGCAACACTTTGTTTCTGATAGATTTAAAAATTTCGAATACTGTTCCGCACTCTATTTTGTCTTGGCCGCCAAAAACAACTTTTTTTAAATCGTTAATAAAACTGCAACCACTCCACATTTCTTCAAGACCGCTCGATTTATTTAAATGTCTCGCACTTGAAAGCATCGCAAGATAGTGACCTCTTTGCACCATGGAGTGCTCGTATTCATTACTGGTTTGCTTGAGCAAATCAATCAATCTTTCGTTTTCATCAAAGCGCGCGGTCTGAACCAAAGTTGCCGCGACCGAAACGATCTCGTCAATTTTTCTATTTAGACCTTTTGCGCTAACCGTTATAAATCCGCATATCTTACTCGTTTCATCTGTTCTTGGTGAAAAATGGCAATTTACTTCAAATTCTCCAACAGCCGCTCGTTTCTGCTGAACCAACTTATAACTGTCTTTTCCTGCACCAAGCTGGGTGATAAATTCACACCAAATTGGTAATAACTTTAATTCTTGCTCATTGAGTTCGCTGAGCGGAAAGGCTAGTTTAAGTCTGAAGACATTATTAGTCAGGATATCGAATGCTTTTATGTTTTCTTCGCTTAAATCAGAGGGTTGCATTAAGAGCGCCCCCGCTGGAACATCATTTAGGGTGAGTCTTGGCAGAACATCATCATTACATTTTGCGTCCTGTCTTTTTTCCAGAAGATTGGATTCGGATTTAATCTTTTCTTTTTCCAATTCTGAAAAACTTGAAACGACCGCCTGCAATTTTTCATTAATCAATCGCTCCGGATTAACGTCCATACTTGCTCGCATTGTAATTCTGGTCCAGTGCTTATTATTGATAAAGAATTTTCTAATCAAGTTTGGAAAATAACTTTTATTACCTAAACGCAATCTTAAGTCTTCAATGATTGTTTCTAACCGAAATAAGCTTATAGGGTCATCCCGATAAACCGCGCTGGGCAAAATTCTCCCAAACAACTGGAGTCCAAGTGGGTAGTTCCCAGCACCCAAATCGGATTGATCTAGCTCCAATCGATCAAGTGATGCAGTCAATGTTTCAATATTCGGTGGATTGTCGACTAGTGATTGGAATATTTCAAAAATCTTATCCTCATATATATTGATTTTCTCTTCGCTGGCTGAAACACCCTCTAACCCACAAGCAAAAATAAGTTGTCTTGAAGAGTCATCAACTCCACTTAATTCTGAAGGAGATTTTGATTCTTTTATTGATTCAAGATAAGCCAATAACGGACTGCCGCTGTGCCCAATTAGGATATCAGTTATCAAATTCATCTCTACGATTTCTATAGGATTTGTAACAGAGCCACATACCCATGCCCATAAAACGAAGTCAGAACAATCATCCATCTTCGACTGATAGTATAAATGTTCGGTTTTAGAAGGTTCGTCAAAAGAAGCTTGGAAATCAATTTTTGCAATTTCTGTCGAAGACTTAAATTCTTTAAGCACTAAATCTTCGAATTTTTCCTGATGTTTCTCAAATGGCAAATCACCATAGGTCAAGAAAACAGCATTAGCAGGACTATAATATTTTTTATGAAATGATTTAAGTTGTGCATAAGTGAGGTTAGGAATCTCCACAGGGTCGCCACCACTATTAAAACGGTAGTTGGTGTCTGGAAATAGAGAAGAATGAAGATGCTGCCAAAGTTGCGAATTAGGGGAACTCATTGCTCCCTTCATCTCGTTAAATACTACCCCCTGATATAGGAATTTAGGTTCTGTTCCAGACTCTTCCAAGTCATATCTCCAACCCTCTTGCAAGAAATCAAGCTCTTCCAGTAACGGGAAGAATGTAGCGTCCAAATAAACTTCCAATAAATTATAAAAGTCCTTTTTATTTTTCGTAGCAAATGGATAGGCGGTCATGTCAGGAGCAGTAAAAGCATTCATGTATGTATTAAGTGATCTCCTGAGCATCATAAAAAAGGGATCTCTAACCGGGTATCTCTTACTACCGCAAAGAGCCGTATGTTCTAAAATATGAGCAACACCTGTAGAATCTTCCGGAACTGTTGGGAATCCCACCATAAAGGCGTTGTTATCATCTTTTGCTTCTAAATGATAATGTCTAGCTTGGGTAGGGTTATGCGAAAATTCTCGTATCACTATACCAAGGTTATCTATTTTCGTGTTGTTTTGTTCAGTAAAACCGCTCAATACGTTCTCCTAGTCAAGATACCTTACAAAAATGAAAGCTTCGTCATTATGAATGGTAACTAAATTTAAACGCTCATTCTATAAAAGTTGATCAATAATTTTTTACAATATACCAATGGGATTTCAAACTGGAGACAAAGACCAAATTTTTTGGCATTTGCCACTAAAAAAAAGACTATTAAATAAATAAGCCTCATTGGGCAAGAAACATTTCATATAAGAAGTTAAAATTGTAAAATAAAAAGTAAGTTAACCATTAGGCGCGAAGAATATGTCAGAAAAATTCACTGGAAGCGAAAAATATGTAGCCACAGAAGATTTAATGGTTGCCGTTAACGCTGCTGTAACACTAGAAAAACCTCTCCTAGTAAAAGGAGAACCCGGCACAGGTAAAACAATGCTAGCAGAAGAAATGGCAAGAGCACTCGGAAAACCTTTAATTGAATGGCATATAAAATCTACAACAAAAGCGACCCAAGGACTGTATGAGTACGACGCGGTGGCTAGATTAAGAGATTCTCAGTTAGGCGACGAGAAGGTCAACGACATATCAAATTATATTGTTAAAGGAAAACTCTGGGAAACGTTTATTTCTAAAGAGCAACCTATTTTACTAATTGATGAGATAGATAAAGCCGATGTTGAATTCCCCAATGACTTGCTTAGAGAACTAGACAGAATGGAATTTTTTGTCTATGAAACTAAAAAACTAATTAAAGCGAATAATAAACCGATTATTATTATTACAAGTAATAACGAAAAAGAGCTCCCTGATGCTTTTCTTCGCAGATGCTTTTTTCATTACATAGCATTTCCTGATAAAGAAACAATGCTCGAAATCATTAGCGTACACTTCCCAAAAATAAAGAAAAAATTAATAAATGAAGCTCTCGAATGTTTTTTTGAGCTTCGTGAAATTCCCGGATTAAAAAAGAAGCCAACTACTTCAGAACTACTTGACTGGATTAAATTGCTTATCGCTGAAGATATTCCGCCAGACGCTCTTAGAGAAAAAGACACCCAAAAAGCAATTCCAAAATTGTATGGAGCACTTTTAAAAAATGAGCAAGATATGCACTTATTCGAAAGATTAGTTTTTTTGTCTAGGAGGAATAGTGCTAACTAAATTTTTTGATAATTTACGGCATGCCGATATTCCTGTATCCATTACCGAATTCCTCACACTCTTAAGAGCACTAGAAAAAAATATTATCAGTATCAATCTTGATAACTTTTACTATCTGGCGAGGAGCTGCCTAATCAAAGATGAAAAACACTTTGATCGTTTTGATATTGTGTTTTCTAATTATTTAGAAGGCAATGAATTCACAATTGAAAAAATACTTGAGTCAATCCCTCAAGAGTGGTTAGACAACCCCGAACACCTTCAACTTAGTAAAGAAGAAAAAGAATTAATAGAGTCCTTNGGGGGACTAGAAAAACTTTTGGAAGAGTTCAAAAAAAGACTTGAAGAGCAGACTAAGAANCATAAAGGTGGCAACAAATGGATTGGCACTGCTGGACGCTCTCCTTTTGGTAATAAAGGTTTCAATCCAGAAGGAATAAAAATCGGGGACCACACTAATGGTCAGAAAACAGCCGTAAAAGTGTGGGATAGGAGAGTTTATAAAAATCTCGACGAAAATGTCGAGCTTGGAACCAGAAATATCAAGGTTGCACTTCGCCAATTGAGGAGATTAGCGCGCCAGGGAGTAAAAGATAAGCTAGACCTAGACACTACAATCAGTTCTACCGCAAAAAATGGGGGATTCTTGGATCTTAAACTTGAAGCAGAAAAAACAAATTCCATAAAAGTCTTATTGTTTTTTGACATAGGTGGCTCAATGGATCCGTATATTCGTCTGACTGAGCAATTATTTTCAGCTGCAAAAAGTGAATTTAAATATCTGGAATATTATTATTTTCATAATTTCATTTATGAATCTTTGTGGAAGGACAATAATATGCGTATGAATTCTAGAGTGCCGACTGCCGAAGTAATAAACACTTATAATTCTACCTACAAATTGTTTTTCGTTGGTGATGCAACGATGAGTCCCTATGAAATAGGGTCAATCGGTGGAAGTGTTGAACATTGGAATGAAGAAGCAGGAGCAACGTGGGTCTCGCGTATTTTAAACAATTTTCCAAAAGCTGTATGGCTCAATCCTCAACCAATCCAATATTGGAACAGTATACAATCTATAGCTATGATAAGAGAGCTGTTTTCTGAAAGAATGTTCCCTTTAACAACAGATGGGATTACAAACGCGGTGAATAATTTACGCCGATAGAACATAGACCGGAATCGAAATGCATAGAAAATGCTATCCTTTTTTAATTCTATTTTCGGGGGTTCCCTGGCTTTGGGTGGAACAATTGGAAATAACTTTTTTTGGCCTGCCTTTGTGGGTTCTAAATGGCATCGTAATGTCTGTACTCGCTTCAATCACAATAGCAATTTTGCTTAACGATAAGAACAATGGATAATCTTCCTTCTTTGGGGATAGGCGGTTCACTCTTTATTGCCCTTTATCTCTCTTCTTTGCTTGTTTTAGGTTTCATTGCAAAAAGATCCTTAAAAGAGAATACTCTGGCAGACTTCTATTTAGCGGGAAAAGGTTTTGGTTTCGGAATATTATTTTTAACATTATTTGCTACCCAGTACGATGTGGCAATACTTTTTTTGGATTCACTGGCGCGACATATCGAAACGGATTTAGTTGGATACTTTGTCTACATTTTATGACAGCCGTGGTTGCAGCTTACCTCACATTTGCTTTAAAACTTTACAGGCTATCCGATGAAAAAAAATTTCTGACTCCCTGCGACTTCATTCAACATCGTTACAACAATCAGTTATTAACCTTATTAGTCTGCCTAATTATGATTACTGTACTTTGCAATTTTGTAATAGCTCAGCTTATAGCAATGGGACGCGCGGTAGAGGGACTCTCCCCAATAGAAGGAACTAATACATTTGAATATGGTGTACTTGGTCTTGCCGCGATCATGGTAGTTTACGGTTCTCTTGGTGGAATTAGAGCAGTTGCTTGGACAGATGCGATACAAGGGGTAATTTTGTTTTTCGGGTTCTTTTTTTTATTAATTTTAATGTTTGAAAATTTTGGTAGCTTAGAACAAGCCACTAATATTTTAATCAATAGAGATCAAGCAACAGGGACAAATTATACAAAAATACCAGAAACGAAAACCTTAATTTCATGGGGAAGTTACATTATAAGCGTGGGATTTGGAGTATGCCTTTACCCACAGGCTATTCAAAGAATCTTTGCATCGAAGAGCGAAAAGGACTTGAGGAGGAGCTTATCTGTCATGGCTTTTATGCCTATCCCAACCATGCTTATAGCAGTTTCAGCCGGCATATTCGCATTAGCTTATTTCCCAGGGTTAGAAGGACCACAAACAGATAGAGCGTTTGGATTAATCCTCAAGGAAATATCGACTAAATCAGGCGTGGGTTACGTGATGGTCATTGTAACTTTATCAGCAGTGTTAGCGGCGATGATGTCGACATCTGATTCCGCCCTATTGTCGATATCTTCTATGTTAACGAAAGATATTGTTCAACGTTTTTTTTTACCACTGGAAACTCAGTCAAACTTAGTCAAGACCTCTAAAAAGATATCATGGAGCATAATTTCAATTCTGGTCTGCCTTTGTTTCATCCTTAAAGATAATACATCTTTAATTCAACTTTTAGACAGAAAAATTGACCTCCTAGTACAACTTGTCCCCGCTTTTATAATTGGACTTCATTGTAACAAATTGAATGGACAGGCCGTTTTAATAGGGATTGTATTCGGTTTGATAGTGTCCTTGGTTTTACCGTTTAGTGGATTTGACTTTGTTGAAAATGGTAAAGTGTATGGATTACACCCTGGATTAATTGGCTTGATACCAAATACCACCGTAGCTTTGTTAGGCTCCTACATTCCAAGAAACAGACACGAATAAAGGCTCTTGAAGATGACAAAACCCATTTCATTGGAACCGTCGGTTAAAAAAATAATCGCAGACACAGAAAGTCCACTTAGTGTTTATCTGAAGCTAGCTAATAAAAAAAATACGTTCCTTTTAGAGTCGGTAGAGGGCGGGGAAAAGTGGGGTAGATATTCGGTAATTGGACTCGCTTCAACAAAATGCGTTGTCGTGCGCGGCAATGAATTCAAAATTTTAGAGAATGACATCGCTATAAAAACTATACAAACAAAAGATCCCTTGAAGTTAATTGAAGATTACAAAAATGACTTTACCGTAAAGAACGCTGAAAATCTTCCTAGATTTTGCGGTGGACTCGTTGGTTACTTTAGCTTTGATACAGTGAGATTTACCGAGAAAAAACTTGGTTTTAAAAATCATAAAGATAGTTTAGAAACACCTGACATATTATTATTATTCGTAGACAACTTTGTGATTTTCGACAACCTAAAAAACGAATTAACCATAGTCAAATATTTTAAAGAGGGTGATCTTAGTGCAAAAGAGGATTCCGAAAAAGCTATTGCTGAAATAAGCCTGGCATTGAGTCAAAATGCCAGCCCAATTCAAACTTTAAAGACCCAAATTGAAAACGAATCATTAGAATCATTAAATGTCGAGTCTGAGTTTAAGAAAGAAGACTTTAAGGCAGCCGTTAACACCATAAAAGACTACATAACCGAGGGCGATGCAATGCAAGTAGTTTTGTCGCAACGTTTTTGTACAGAATTTCGTGAAAATCCAATTAATCTTTATCGAGCTCTAAGACACTTAAATCCATCTCCTTATCTTTTTTATTTTGATTTTGGTGAGTTCCAGATTGTCGGCTCATCCCCCGAAATTCTCGTAAGATACGAGGATGGTGTTGTTACAACTAGACCGTTGGCGGGAACACGACCTAGAGGACAGACGCCAGAAGAGGACGATAAATTAGAAATCGAGCTTTTAAACGATCCAAAAGAACTAGCTGAACATCTAATGCTAATAGATTTGGGTAGGAATGATATAGGGAAAATATGCACAACCGGTTCAGTCGAGGTTACCGAAAAAATGACGGTAGAACGTTTCTCTCACGTAATGCATATTTCATCAAATGTGGAAGGCCTTCTGAGAAAAGATAGAAATGCATTTGATATCCTGCGAGCTACACTTCCCGTAGGCACACTCTCGGGAGCCCCAAAAATTCGTGCCATAGAGATTATAGACGAACTGGAACCATCGACACGAGGAATCTATGGCGGTGCAGTAGGTTATATCTCATGGAAAGGTGAAATGGATACTGCAATAGCAATTAGAACAGGAATAATCAAAGACAAGAAATTATTTGTGCAAGCCGGGTGCGGGGTAGTTGCTGATTCTCAACCAGAATCTGAATGGGAGGAAACAGTTAACAAAGGTAAAGCTGTGTTCCAAGCAGCGGAATTGGTCATAAATAATTTAAAATTGAGCCGTCAACGCAAATAATGAGCCTAACATTTGAAGATAAGATTAAATTACTCACGACTGGTGAAAACAGTCGTTTNCTGAATAAAGGTCTTAAAGGGCTTGAAAAGGAAAGTCTAAGAATTACGCAAGAGGGGTTTATATCAAAAAGTCCACATCCAAAAAAATGGGGATCGGCTCTTACCAATCCACATATAACGACGGATTATTCAGAGGCTTTGCCAGAATTTATTACTCCCCCGTTTGAAGAAACAGATAAGACATTCAATTTTTTGAAAGACATCCACACTTTCGCAATGAGTACGATTCCGGGAGATGAAATTCTATGGAATAACAGTATGCCTTGCCGGATAATTGATGACAAAGATATTCCTATTGCAAAATATGGTAAGTCTAACGCAGGCAGAATGCGGCACATATACAGAGTCGGTTTAGACTATAGATATGGAAGAAGAATGCAGGCAATTGCAGGGATACATTTTAATTATTCTCTACCAAAAAATTTTTGGGAATTTGGGAAAGAATTATTTCCAGTCACCAAAAATTATCCAATCGACTTGGAGAAAAAAATTTTATATACCTGAGTCTAGCGAGAAATTATCTTCGGTTCGGATGGTTGATTTTAATGTTATTCGGTAGCTCCCCTGCGTGCTGTAAATCATACTTACCCCAAAGAAGCAGTAGATTCAAATCTATTATGAAAAATTCACTAGCTGCGCCCTACGGAACTAGCCTTAGAATGAGTGATGTTGGATATAAAAATAAAAATCAATCTCATTTAAAAATCAATTTTAACAGTCTAGAACAATACATTGATGCATTAATTAAGGCGATGAACACGCCTTACCCTGAATATGAAGCAATAGGTATCTATGAGGAGGATAACCAAATCCAGCTAAGCGCCAATTTATTACAAATAGAAAATGAATACTACTCATGCATCAGACCAAAAGGGATTTCTTTAGAGGGGCAGAGGCCGACTGTTTCACTTCAACAAAACGGAATAGATTATATTGAAATGAGAAGTTTGGACGTTAATCCTTTTGACCCTTTCGGGATTGAAAGAGACTGTCTGTTATTTTGCGAGATTTTTTTAATTTTCTGTCTACTTGAGGATAGCCCACTAATTTCTGACTTAGAGTATGAAATGTTAGAATATAATGAGTTGTCAGTAGCCCTTAGAGGTAGACAGCCAAATCTAACGCTTTTAGAAGATTTAAATGAAAAAAAAATTTTTATTAAGGATTGGTCAAATGATTTATTAAGTAAAATGGTTCCAATTGGGGAAGCCCTCGACAGCGCAAATCATACAAACCAGTACAGCCAAGCCTTGAGAAAGCAGCAAAACTCAGTGAATAATCCTGATTTACTTCCATCAGCAAAATTTCATCAGCTTTTGATAGAATCTAATCAAGAATACCAAGATTTCAATTTTGATCTTGCAAGTAAAAATGTTGAGCAGATTAACGAAGAATATTTGGCACCTGATAAAATCGCATACTTTGAATCTGTAAATAATCAATCACAGGAAAAACAATATCAGCTGGAAGCTGGAAGCGAAGGGTACGAACTGGCCAAATATATCGAAACTTACCTTTCCGGTGAATTAAAAAAATGACATTTTTTGGACGTCGGACATTTTTAGTGAGAATTTTCTTTTTAATCTTAAGTGTCACTGCAATCATTTTGAAACCATTTAAAAATTTGAATGCTAATGAAACAGAAATAACAGAAAGAAGACCGAAGCCTTTGAGTAGGGAGGCTGAACAAAAAAAGATTTTAAGCGCAGAGGCAAGAGAAATACTAGAGCAAAATGGTACTGAACCTCCGTTTTCAAGCCACCTTTTATATGAAAACAGAGAGGGAACCTATCACTGCGCCAAATGTGATAACTTATTATTTACCTCAGCCATGAAGTACGATAGCGGAACTGGTTGGCCCTCTTTTTATGACCATGTTAGAGGAAGTATTGCAAAAAAATTAGATTTTAAACTCGTTTTTCCCCGTACGGAATATCACTGCCGTAATTGTGGAGGTCATCAAGGACATGTATTTAAAGATGGACCGAGTCCTACTTTTTTGAGATGGTGCAATAACGGTCTGGCCTTAACGTTTAAACCAAAAAATAAATAACCTAAACCCCTTGCAACAGAGGTAGCTAACATGTATATGTAACCTCTCGGCATCATTGTAAGAGGTCTTTGTAGATGGCAAATTTTAAGAATACCAAATATGCGATAATTGGAGCAGGAATCCACGGGTTGAGCACAGCGTATCATCTGGCCCTAGAATTAAAACAAAACGGTAAAGGAAGCGGGACAGATATCCTTGTAATAGATAAAGGAGGAATAGGAGCCGGGGCTTCAGGCATTGCATGCGGAGTGGTTAGAAACAACTACTATCAACCAGCGATGAGAGAATTAATGGCTCAATGTGTAGAGGTATGGGAAAGCGATCCGGAAGCCTTTAGCTACCATCCAGTTGGTTATATGCAAATATCTCCAGAGTGTATGCGGGAGGATGTCAATTCTATTTTCGAACAACAGCGAGCAATAGGTTACGAATCGGAATTTATAGAGGGAACACATGATTCTTCCGAATATATGAAGTCAATTTTTTCTGATTGGAGAGCACAGGGAATTACTTCAGTACTTCACGAAAAGCGCGGCGGATACGCAAATAATAGTAAATCCGTCTACGGTTTAGCAAAGAAAGCAGAGAATGAAGGCGTCAAAATTCTCACAGGAGTAACAGTTACAGGATTTAAATTCGACGATCAATCCGAAGCAATCAAAGCCTTAGAAACAGATA
>FUFK010043414.1_pt1 | contig 11617 bp, 11 predicted proteins | sample 1021851 | NCBI WGS metagenome assembly FUFK01 (sample SAMEA51879418, study PRJEB19060) | metagenome
AACAACAAGACGTTCAGAAATGCCATTTATTATCATTATTACGATTTTCCAGCCTTCCATATGGTGAAAAAGCACTACGGAATAAGAACGGACCGATATAAACTAATTCATTTTTACGATGATATTGACGAATGGGAACTTTACGATCTNNAGACAGANCCAAAGGAGATGAAAAATCTATATGGTGTTCAAAAGTATGCTGACGTTCAGAAGAAACTACATTTAGAGCTAGAAGAACTACAGAAGAATTACGAGGTGACCGAAGAGGAATTCGCCACTACNCCNAAAGCTCAGGTNAAAAAAGCCTATGAAAATTTTGCCCGTCTNGCTGATGAGNAGCCNGATTCNTATGAAGGNTATCAATATTTGAAAATAAANTAATCTTTTGAGTTAATAGTTTATCGTTTAGGAGTCAGTACAATTATGGAATATTTCCTATTTTTGGATAAATTCCTAATTATGGATTTCGATCGAATAAAAGAAAAATTAAATATTCTTGCAGACGCTGCTAAATATGATGTTTCATGTTCCAGTAGTGGATCCAAGCGATCCAATANCAAGAAAGGTTTAGGTGACTCATCAGGAATGGGNATTTGNCANTCCTATACNCANGATGGCCGNTGNGTNTCCTTANTNAAGATCCTTCTTACGAATCATTGCATATTCGATTGCGCTTATTGCGTTACCCGAAAATCNAATGATATTAAAAGAGCTGCTTTTAAAGTACAGGAAGTTGTAGATCTTACCATAAGCTTTTATCGNAGGAATTACATTGAAGGTCTTTTTTTAAGTTCNGGAATCTTNAAGAGTCCAGATCATACGATGGAAAGANTGATTCGGGTAGCCAANAAGTTGNGGGAAGAAGAGAACTTTAATGGCTATATACATCTNAAGAGCATTCCNGGAGCCAGTGATGAATTAATGNGAGANGCTGGACTCTATGCCGACAGGCTAAGCGTNAATATTGAGATCCCAACAAAATCAGGTCTTAAACTACTAGCGCCCGAGAAAAAACATGAGGACTTCATGAAGCCCATGGAGAAGGTAAAGAATGAGATCATTCAATATAAATCTGAGTCGAAACTTATCAAAANCACTCCTAAATANGCNCCTGCNGGNCAAAGTACCCAGATGATCGTTGGAGCTACCGGTGAAAGCGATCGGGATATCATGTACTCATCNGCATTNTTTTATAAGAATTANAATATGAAAAGGGTTTATTATTCTGGTTATGTCCCAATTAGTAATGATCCTCGTTTACCTGCTTTAGGAACTCAGGTTCCCATGATGCGTGAAAACCGNCTCTATCAAACAGATTGGTTGATGCGCTTNTATGGNTATGATGTTCGGGAACTTTTNAATAATGANTTCCAGCATCTNGAAATGGANATAGATCCTAAANTGAGTTATGCACTNCGTAACCGACATTTNTTCCCTGTAGATATNAATAANGTNGACAAACAGCTANTNTTNCGCGTTCCNGGAATTGGNTTAAANTCGGTNANTAANATCCTTCAGGCACGAAAATTTAGAAAATTNAANTGGGANCATCTTCANAAGATCGGCATTTCTATGAATCGCGCTAAATACTTTATTACATGTGATGCNAGAGAAAAGGAACTNAAAGATGTAAGCAGTGAAAACTTAAAGCAGTTAATTATTCAGAATTCCTTCAGTAAATATCGAAANGAATTTANNCAGCAACTTAGTTTATTTTAATGAAAAGCGTTGTACTGAAATATGATGGAAGTTTTCCGGGATTTTTGACCTGTGTTTTCAATGCCTATGAGCAGAAGCTGGAAATTACCGAGATCATTCCTGAAGGAGAAGATCAAAAACGACTTTTTAGTGATACTCTGGAAGTAATTACTGAAGATTTCAAGGTACAGAGAGTTTTAAAATCATTGAAGAAAAAGTTGTCATCAAATGGTTTTACGAGGTTATACTATTCCTTCCTGAGTGAAATTCCCGGGATCGAACTGAAGATGTATGATATGATTCGATATGTCTATAGTTCTCAGGAGAAGGCAGAACTGGATTACTCTCATCCATCAGTGCTGGATATTTCCAAAGCAGCAAAACAGGTTGGACGCGAAAAGCATAGAATGGAGGCATTTATAAGATTTAGACTTACTAAAGATGACCTATATTTCGCGGTGATCGAACCAGACTTTAATGTTTTGCCTGTGATCACGAAGCATTTCAAAAGCAGGTATGCAGACCAGCGATGGTTGATTTATGATCTTAAGCGAAAATTGGGAGTGCATTATGATCTTCAGAAGGCAGAATATGTTTCGATGGAATTACCTGAAGATATAGGTATCTCAGGCGGAAATCCCGACTATTTTGCTGAAGGAGAAATCTACTTTCAACATTTATGGAAAGAATATTTTGACTCCACAAACATCAAAAGTCGAGTAAATATGCGGCTTCACATACAACACGTGCCTAAAAGATATTGGAAATATTTAAGTGAAAAGAGTCCTTTTGCATAATAAAATTTTGTTTAAATTTGTGTCTTCAACTAATTAAACATTTTACAATGAAAAAATTTTTATTATTATTTGCAGTTGCATCAATGAGCCTTTCTATCTATTCTTGTAGAGAAACTACTGAAGAAAACATGGAAGAAGACATGGAGCANGCAGGTGAAAACGTAGAAAACGAAATGGAAGAAGCTGGTCAGGAAGTAGAAGATGCTGCTGAGAACGCTGAAACCGAAATGGAAGAAGAAGTAGAAGGAACTGACGATATGAACGGTGATGATGATATGTAATCATTTTCTTTCTTAATATGATTAAAGCCATTCATTTGAATGGCTTTTTTTAGTTTAACCCTAAAATTATAAATAATGAAAAAGACTGTAATGATCCTGGCCTTAGCTGCAATGAGTNTTTCTATGTATTCCTGCCGAGAATCAACCCAGGAAAAGACTGAAGAAGCAGCGGAAGCGATTGGAAATGATATTGAAGATGGTGCCAGAGAAGCTGGAGAAAAGATCGAGCGTGGAGCTAAGAAAGTTGGTGAAGAGATNGATGAAGAAATTCACGATACAGACGATGTAAATAATGAGGAAGAGACAGATGACACTGTCCAGTANTACAAAAAGCGGCACGATGTGTCGCTTTATTTTTTTCGTTCTATAACGTAATTTACCATTAATTCTAAACTGTCCCGGTATTCAGATGCTGGGTAGTCCTGCAATAATAGAAGTGCTTCTTTCTGAAATTNCTTCATACGTTTTACCGCGTAATCCAGTCCTCCATTAACCTTCACGAAATCAATCACTTCTCTTACCCTTTTACGATCCTTATTGTGATTTTTGACAGAATTGATTAACCACTTCTGATCTTTTTCAGAAACAGTATTTAAGGTNTANATTAAGGGTAANGTCATTTTTTGNTCCTTNATATCNATTCCCGTAGGNTTCCCNATCTTNTCAGTACCATANTCAAAGAGGTCATCNTTGATCTGGAAGGCCATACCTATAAGNTCTCCAAATNTNCGCATNTTTGCNACATCANNNCTNTCNGGNTTTACAGAAGCNGCACCAAGACTACANCANGCNGCNATNAGCGTTGCAGTTTTCTGTCNTATAATATCATAATAAACNGCTTCGGTNATATCAAGTCTTCGGGCTTTCTCGATTTGCANNAGNTCACCTTCNCTCATTTCGCGAACAGCTACAGAAATGATCTTCANCAGATCNAAATCATTATTATCAATGGAAAGTAACAAACCTTTACTCAACAAATAATCACCCACAAGAACGGCGATCTTATTTTTCCATAAAGCGTTTATACTGAAGAAACCTCTCCTTCTGTTGGAATCATCTACAACATCATCATGTACGAGCGTGGCAGTATGTATTAGCTCAATTACAGAGGCGCCACGATAAGTTCTCTCGTTCACATTACCTTCAGAAACCATTTTGGCAACCAGGAATACGAACATGGGACGCATTTGNTTCCCTTTCCGGTTTACGATATAATGAGTGATCCTGTTTAGAAGNGCTACTTTGGAAGACATGGATTCGAAGAACTTTTTTTCAAAAAGTTCCATCTCTTTTTCTACCGGTAGCTTTATTTGAGAGATGACCTTCATTAAGGCTGTAAATATAAAAGTTTTAAAGAGGTTTTGTCCTTTATCATTAAGCCGATTTATTCGCCAGCTGCCCACAGGCGGCATCAATATCCTTACCTCTTGAACGCCTCACCGTTACTGTAATATTGTTTCTTTCCAGCATTTGTTCGTACATTCTCGTAGCTTCCCCAGCTGCCTGCTGGAAATTACCATCATCAATTGGATTGTACTCAATAAGGTTCACTTTACATGGAACATACTTACAGAAACGCACCAGCGCNTGNGCATCTTCCCGGGTATCGTTAATATCTTTCCAGACAATATATTCGTAAGTAATCCGGCTTCCGGTTTTTGAATACCAGTATTCAAGAGATTCTCTAAGATCTTCCAGCGGGAAAGTTTCATTGAATGGCATGATCTGCGTCCGCACTTCGTTTCTAGCTGAATGTAGGGATACTGCCAGTTTGATCTTAGCTTCATCATCTGCCAGCTTTCTGATCATTTTAGGAACGCCAGAAGTTGAAATTGTAATTCTTTTAGGTGACATGCCCAGACCTTCCGGAGAAGTGATCTTTTCAATAGACTTCATTACGTTATTGTAATTCATCAAAGGCTCACCCATTCCCATAAATACTATGTTGGATAAAGGTCGGTCAAAGTATAACCTGCTTTCATTATCGATCGCAACCACCTGATCGTAAATCTCATCTGGATTGAGGTTACGCATACGTTTTAACTTGGCAGTGGCACAAAACTGGCAGTCAAGACTACAACCTACCTGTGAAGAAACACAAGCCGTAGTCCTCGTTTTTGTTGGGATCAATACAGATTCTACTGTAAGTGAATCATGTAATTTCACAGCGTTTTTTATCGTACCATCGCTGCTGCGCTGCATACGATCCACACGAATATGATTGATCACGAAGTTCTCATCCAGCATTTGCCGGGTAGACTTAGAGAGGTTTGTCATATCCTCAAAAGAATGCGCTGCTTTANTCCANAGCCATTCATAAACCTGAGTTCCACGAAAGGATTTATCTCCCTGTGACACAAAGAACTCCTGCAATTGCTGCTTGGTTAATGCCCGTATATCTTTTTTCCTGTCTTTCACGCTGCTAAATTACAAAGTTATTACCGAAGCTTCAGTCTTTTACCAGACAATAGCTTACAAAAAAGGCCATAAACCGAAATCGGATTATGGCCTTTAAATTTTATTTTCGACTTATTAGATGATCAGCATTGCATCACCATAAGTATAGAATCTGTATTTTTCCTTTACTGCTTCTTCGTAAGCCTTTTTCATAAAGTCATGACCGGCAAATGCAGACACCATCATCAATAACGTAGATTTTGGCGTATGGAAATTAGTGATCATACAATTTGCAATATTGAAATCGTATGGAGGGAAGATGAACTTGTTAGTCCATCCACCAAATTCGTTTAAAGTCTGATCTGAAGATACAGCACTCTCAAGAACCCTCATTACAGTTGTACCAACTGCACAAACTCTACGCTTATCGCGTTTCGCCTGATTGATGACATCTGTAGCGTTCTTCTCAATAAAAGCTTCTTCACTATCCATCTTATGTTTGGAAAGATCTTCAACTTCCACCGGACTAAATGTTCCTAGCCCAACATGAAGTGTAACCTCAGCAAAATCAACACCCTTAATCTCCAAACGTTTTAGTAAGTGCTTGGAAAAATGAAGTCCTGCAGTAGGAGCTGCAACTGCACCTTCGTTTTTGGCGTAGATCGTNTGGTATCTTTCTTCATCTTCAGGCTCTACTTCTCTCTTTATATACTTCGGAAGAGGAGTTTGCCCAAGTTCTTTTAATTTCTGTCTGAAATCACTGTAAGATCCATCATAAAGGAAACGAAGCGTTCTACCTCTTGAAGTTGTATTATCAATTACTTCAGCAACAAGACTTTCGTCTTCGCCGAAGTATAATTTGTTACCAATTCTTATTTTTCTTGCAGGATCAACAAGTACGTCCCACAATTTTGTTTCAGGATTCAGTTCTCTAAGAAGGAAAACTTCAATTCTGGCCCCGGTTTTCTCTTTATTTCCGAAGAGCCGCGCAGGAAAAACTTTCGTATTATTTAAAACCATCACATCTTCCGGCTCGAAATAATCAATTATATCTTTAAATTTTTTATGTTCAATCGTCTGCTCCTTACGGTTTAGAACCATTAGCCTTGCTTCATCCCTGTTTTCAGAAGGATATTCAGCCAAAAGTTCCTGAGGCAGTTCAAAATTGAAATTAGAAAGTTTCATTCCCATAGTTCCTGTTTTAAAAGCTGCAAATATACAATCTCAANATAGGCGTTGTCAAGTAAATGGCGGTTTATTTATAGAATAATTCTATTCTNNNNAGGNGTAGCCAAGTTCTTTAAGATCTTCCCAGAAATCTGGATAGGATTTAGAGACGACCTCAGCATCCAGAATGCGCAGATCTGTCTTTAATGCAAGTGGAGCAAAAGCCATCGCCATTCGATGATCATTATAAGTTTCGATCTCAACGCCCTGCCTCGAATCAGGATTNGGAATTAGTTGTAAACTATCTCCTGTAATTCTCACTTCTGTACCAAATTTNTCAATTTCATTNTTGAGAGCNTGCAGCCNGTCNGTTTCTTTGATCTTCAGAGTATGTAAACCTGTGAGCATACACTCGGTTTTAGTCGCGAGACAGGTAACGGCGATAGTTTGAGCGATATCTGGAGAATTGCGAAGATCTTCCCGAAGGCTTCGCGCACGAGTCTTTCCTGTCTTCTTCAGCGTGATACTATTTTCAGAATAAATGGTTNCCACACCAAAGTGNTTNTAAATTTCAGCAAGGGAAGAATCTCCCTGCCTGCTTTCCTTTCGNTANTTANTAAGTTTAATTTCCGCAGTTTCAGAAATAGCNGCAAGACTATAGAAGTAGGAAGCAGAACTCCAGTCTGATTCCACAGGAATACTNACNGGTTNTACAGATTCCTGAGGNTCAATAAANATNCTGTCNTTTACAAATTTACCATNGATNCCNGCCTGTTTGATAATNTCCAGCGTCATAAATATATATGGCGTGGAGGTTACGGGACCTTCCAGAATGATCTCGAGCCCTTTCGGTAAGGTTGCACCTATGAGCATTAATGCCGAAATGTACTGGCTGCTCACATTAGCTTCCAGCTTAACTGAAGATGCATGTAATTTTTTTCCCTTGATAAGTAAAGGCGGGTAACCGGTCTCATTTTTATAAGTGATGTCGGCGCCCATACGTTGTAAGGCATCCACCAGTAATCTAACTGGTCGCTCCTTCATTCTTTTACTTCCGGTAAGCTCAACTTCACAGCCTTCCTTCACCGCGAAATAAGCCGTTAAAAAACGCATTGCCGTTCCTGCGTGGTGTATATCTATGATCCCGTTCCCTTTTTCAAGGGCCTTCTTTAATACTTCAGAATCATCACTATTCGAAAGATTGTCGATCGAAATTTCAGGGTATAATGCCTGAAGAATGAGCAAACGATTCGATTCACTTTTAGAACCGGTGATTTGAAGTGCTGCTTTTAGATTCTTTTCTTCGGTATGTAGGGATAGATTCATGAGAGTTCGTAAAGATGAATTACGAAATTACTCTTTCTTTTCTTTACTGCGAAACTGTCCAAACGACAAAATAAACCCATACAGGAACGAGGCGATCAACTGTCCAATGATAAAACGAGCTAACTTCCCATTTGCCGTGCGCTCTTCAAAAAACCTCGTAAATTCGAAACCGCCGTATTCAAATAGCATCGTGATCACATTATATAATACAAGAAAAGATAGACCTAACCAGAAAACCGACTTCCAGAAAGGACGTTCAGAAACCATTTCTTTGAACTTCATTATTGCAGTTTTTCGTTGTTCTTATGTCTGTCCTTATCCCGTTTTGTCTTAAGGTCGAGCTTTTTATCAAATGCATCCTGCAAATTAATACCAGTCTGGTTTGCCAGGCAAAGCACTACAAATACCACATCTGCCAGCTCCTCACCCAGGTCTTTATCCTNATCGCTTTCTTTCTCACTTTGCTCCCCATAACGACGGGCAATGATACGGGCAACTTCTCCAACTTCCTCTGTTAACTGAGCCATATTGGTAAGCTCGTTGAAGTATCGCACTCCGTGTTCCTGTATCCAGTTATCTACCGCTGTCTGCGCGTTCTTCAAGTCCATCTGCTGAAATTTTCTTCAAAACTATGCTTTCATTTTGTTTTTTGATAATGTTGTCGTAAAACTTTTGAATGTATTCATAGTCTGTCGCAGCAAAAATTGTTTGCGCCAGGTTCACTTCAGATTCTATTCTAATTACATTGTTCATGTGCTTTACAAGATACTTGAACTCTCCGGCAGCATCTTTTAATTGTACGATAGCACTCTGCGGAAGCGATTCCACCTCATAGCCTTCAGGAATCAACATATTCACCTGGTGGTGCTTCTTCATTGGAAAATCAAAGTATACTGGTAATGTTCTGGTTTCAGCTTTAAAAGGATTTTCTGAAGTTACATTGAACAACATAGGCTTTACGTAGATCTTATCTCCAATTACATCCTGACCACTTTGGGTATTAAACTCATAAGTATTTTGTATACTTTCTCCAAGTTTTTCAAAGTTTTCAATCTTTACTTCGGAAATGGAATAATTGCTCAATCCCGATTCCAGGTTTGCCGTAGCATCGCTCAAATTCCCATGATTTAATCTGAAGTTTCTGGCATAAAGAGCATCTAGATTATTGAAGTATTTACCTGAAATTCCATCTTCTGCCAGCTGAACATTCAGTCTGGTTTTATTTTCTGAAAAATATAAAGGTTGCAGGTTTACCCATTCTGAAGTTCCATCTTCACGAATCAATCTACCCTGCCAGTTTCTTGCTCTTTTAGGCAGTTCCCCTGGAATTGCCAGTGGATCACTAGCATCCATCAGGATCACATTATCACCAATTTTAGCGGCAGCAATCAAGTAATTAAACCCATTTTTTGTTGGAAACANCGGAGTTCCATTGCTAACGGTACTTACCAGAACTGGATTTGCATCGATATTAGCATACTTCAGCATGGAAACCAGTAAAAGNTTNATATCACCGGTATTTCCCNTGCCTTCCTCGTAAGCATCACGTAGCCCATTTTCAGCTATATAACCCACGTAATCATTCCAGGTCATCTTCTGCTTCACAAAATTAAAGATCTTNTTCATTTTTTGTTCCTGGTTGGTCAANGTGCCAAGCAAAGCATCGATATCATCATCAAAAAATCGCTGATTNCGCAGTTCTGTGTTGAATCCGCTATCATTATAAATGGACTTGGAAACACCTTCCCAGGTTTGAGAATAATTATCAATAGGAGAATTTGGAAACTTGGTAAACTTTAATTCCCAATCTAAAAATGCTGCGTAATTCTCCATATAATCTACGTGACTTTCAGTCTTCAAGGCAGGAATATCTTCCTGGTCGATCTCATAAGTATTCTGCATATAATCTAACACACTGTTGCTAGTGGAATGACTAACTACTTTTCCACCGTACGAACTATTTCTTTGATTATTGGAAAAGGATCTTTTAAATGGTTTGGTTCCCTGATTGATTTTAGCATAGAAAGCTGCTTTTGGATTGTTATAAACTCCAAAATTTAAATATTCCGGGATCGTCACGCTTATATTAAGCTTGTCAATAGGAATCGTATACTGTAAATTTATACGATCCATCGAAGTCGTGATCCGGTCGCTGATTTTCTTATATTCATATTCGATCACAGTTCCCTCTTTTACCGCCGGCATGGTGAACGTAGTAAGCTCGCGATATTTGCTTGCCTCATTCTCATAAATATCCTTACGATCAAGCTTGGTTTCCTTAATTTTTCCATTTTCCAGGTTATAACTAACTCCCCTCACTCCAGAAATGTTTTCCTCGTAACCTCCTTTATAAGCACTAATCTTATGCGTTGCCCAATCAAAACCATCTTTATTGTAGATTTTGATGCGCTCGTGATATTCGGTTACCACAAAGAATCCGGAGTTAGGCTTGTAATCGTAGTATGTACGCTGATATTTATATAAAACGGCAGCGTTCGCATCTGGCTCTTTGTCGTGTTGTTTTTGGGCAACTTCACTTTTAGATACTTTTCCATATTTATAATTTTGCGCATAGGTCGTGCTACTCAGAATTAAGAANCTGAGGATAAAAAGGTATTTGGTCATGGTTAGGATTTTTCGGATTTGGCGATTACTGCTTTTAGGTTATTTAAGGTGTTTACTTTGTCGATAAACTGGGTGAANTTCTGGAATTGCTCACTTGGCCACTCCCCTTCGCGAATAATGAGAACTCTCTCTACTTCTATACTTTTATCTTCTTCGGAAGCGCTAATGTTTATACTGAATTCTCCAAATTCTGAAGCGATCTCGTCACTTCCAGGTAATGCTTCGATCTCATAACCTTGCGGAATCTTAAAGCTGAAGTGATCTTTGTAGGTTTTTCCACGTTCGAAGACAAAAGGCATGGTTCGCTCCTGCGGAGTTTTCTTCATGATGTTCCCCTGCTGAATAAAATTGAGTGGAACCAGTAATCTTTCTCCGGCAGGACTCGCCAGCCTGCTACCACTAAACTTCAGTTTCTCCTGAAATTGAATAGCTACCCGATCATCTTCAAAAGCAATGTTCTCAAAATGCAGATTCTGAAGTCTGCCCCACTCATTTCTATAGTATTTTTTAAGATCATCTTCAGTTTCTCTCTTTAATCCGTAGCGATCACCGTAAGGAATACCTTCTGAGATTCTGGTGAATTCCGCATCGAAATTACCATTTTCGTCCAGCTGAATCTCGCATTCTATCGCCTGTACATTATCTGAAGCTGTATATTTTCTGGTACGTATGATCTCTCCACCGTCTTCTGATACCCTTAGCGCGTAACGGTCATCTGTGAAGTCTCCCATATAGTTGAAAGGAGTAGTCTGGCTCGTACATTCCAGCCATAGATCTGTATCATCTTCTGAAGGAATATTCAGGATCACATGATTTCCCTGCATGATGGTGAAATCAGGATTGATATGACGCTTTGAATCGCCACCATAGATTACGGTATAATAAGATTCGATACCCTGACTTTTAAGCAAGGCTTTCGTATAATTCGTTAATCCCTTACAGTCTCCATATCCAAGTCTATCCACGTTCATGGCAGTTTCAGGTTCCCAGCCACCAATACCATACTGTACAGAAATATAACGGGTATTTTCCTGAACGTACTGGTAAATAAGTCTGGCTTTTTCTTCTATACTATTGGCAGAGCTGGTCAAATCTTCCATTTTTTTAATGGTGCTCTCTGGCAGGTGATCATGTTCTGCAACCAGATTATCATACATCCATTTACCAAAATGTTTCCAGTCTCTGGTTTCTCCGGCAACACCCTTCAGCTCAAATTTTTCCAGGCTAAATAGAAGGTTGGGTGTAGTACTGCGTAAAGACGGTTCGAAATCTTCGTGTTTCCTCGCTTTCATATTCCGAAGTTTATAAAGAAAATGATTCTCAACT
>FUFK010067139.1_pt1 | contig 11617 bp, 33 predicted proteins | sample 1021851 | NCBI WGS metagenome assembly FUFK01 (sample SAMEA51879418, study PRJEB19060) | metagenome
TCTAAACAACTCATTACTTTTGAGAAAATAAATGCACGATCGTTTGGAGATATAGATTGAGTTAATACTGGTTTAGCTTGTCTAACATAATCTCTAGCCTGTTGAATGCTTACACTATATTTAGCAGCAAGTTTTTTACTGATGTCCATAGCTCTTTTACCTTTAGCTAATTGATCAGCAGCGTAATTTACACGCTCTTCCATTTGTTCATTGTTTGATCTGGTGTTTGTCATGATACCTCTTGTGTTTGTGGTGTGGGCATTGGGCAGAATCCATCTTCGCATTTTTCAAAGATGTCTTTTGGTTTTGCTTTTTCGTAAGTTACTCTAGCTTCTTCTGTGGAGATAATCTCACATCTTATAATTTCTGCTTTGTCTCCATGATTTGGAAACAGAGTAGATAATGCAGCCTTAGCTCCATAAGCAGCTCCTTCNAGATCTTTATAGACCCCATGTATCTCTTGAACATTATCTCCAGAACTGGAGAAAACTATNTAAGAAAATTCTTTTTTAGTCATTTGGGTATTCTAGTTCTGTNACNGATTTATTGTAAGGAAAATCAGGAGTNAAAGTCCAATGAGTATGCTTCATAGCNACAAACTGTATAGCTTCAGAATGTTGAATGATAGACCAACCAACATCTTTTCTCCATACCATAATTTTCATCCAAGGATCTGCGTCTGAAAGTGTAGGTAAAGAGTCTTCATTTAATGTAAAAACATTTTCTGGAAGAGGTGGACTTTTTGGTTTAAGTTTCATGGTGTTTGTGGTGGTATGTGAGCCTTAGCAAAATCAAGATGTTCATCAATATATTTATTTATACTGATGAAGTGTTCTGCTATATGCAATCTGTGAAGTAAAGCTTCATGAAAATCATCATCATTTTCATAATCTCTTGGAGTAAGAGCAGTCGCATTGATTAGTTTCTTTGCGTCCGATAAGCATTTCCTGGCTTGCCATAGATTGGCAGAATAGTCCTTAACATCGTTAGGAGCAGTTGCATTGAAGTTAGGTGGTGGGTTCATAATAACCTCTTTGGTGGTGGAGGAAAGGATGTCGTACTCTTTAATGAGTTGATTAGATTCTTCTTCAGTAAAGTTAAAAACCTGAGTCAGATGTAGAACAGCATCTTCATATGTCCATTTAATTAGATTGCTGAATACATGACTAATGATTTTGTCTGCATCTTTCTCAGGCATCTTTTCAGATAATAATCTTCTAAGAAGTTTCTCGTCCTCTTTGTCCGTCTGAGTCTGAATGTAGCTCATCAATTTCCTCTGATGTGTAAATTCATACTCATTAAATAGGAATGCATCAGATTTGCAAGCCCATTGTTGAGGAGTGTTAATAGATTTCTTGGTTTCCTGATTCATTTTGTTTTTCCTTTAATTGGTTTTTTAATTTAATTTTGATTGTTCTCATTTCTTTAACTCTTGCTCCTAGTTGAAAAAAAGTTATAGAACTGATTAATTGTTCAAGTTCAGAGGTTGTTAAATCATTCGAACTCATCTTCTTCTCCTTTGTCTATCTAATCTTTTTCTTTCTGCTCTAATATCCATCAGACCAGCCATTAGATAAAGATAATAAATAGTTACTGTGATACAGGCTATTCCGATTAATACTTCCATTAATTTTCCTCCTGATCTTCAACGATCTCGAATTTTGGTTTGTACATTTCTAAGAATCTTTTGTCTTCTATTAGCACATGAATTAAAGCTCTAGCCATAACTCTTCTGTCTATATCTTTATCGTGTTGCATATCAGTAAAGATATTTAAAAGCTTTACATCACCTTTAATAATCTTTTCAATCTCATCACGAAATCTGACAGCTACAGATTGTCTCATTAATGTTCTAGCGTCATCTTTGTCTCCTCTTTCAGAGCAAGTTAATGCTTCATCAAGTAGAACTCTAGCTAGTTTATCTCTTTGATTTTGGTTCATGGTTGTGAAATACGAATTAGGACTTTAGCTTGAATAAGATTTAAAGTTTCAGTAAGATCTGAATCCATCTTTGGTTTACGATTATTTTTCACATCGTTAATCATGTCATCTAATAAATAGAGTTCATCTAAATTAAAGTCTACAAACTCTTCCAAGCTGCATCCTTTATGATTGTCATTAGTGATGATTGGCATTAGTTATCCTCCTTAAGACCTTTAATATCCATAAAGAGATCAATAAGTTCTTCATCTTCTACCTCTTCTGGTTTTGAACAAAATTTGTTACCTACAATCTCATATTTTTTCGAAATTAAATCAAATTTTTCTTGATTATTTTTCATTTCTTGTGCTTCTTTTAAGCATGAGATTAAAAATTTATTTCCAAAAATTTTACCAACAATCTGTGATTGTTTGTCAACAATATCAGGGATCATTACTCCTGTTTCCATGTCTTTATTTGTCTGATATAAAGCCATGATGGATGCTGTTCTAATTTCTTCAATAGTCATGATGTTTGTAAAAAATAAAGTGAATAATAGAAAGGGATTTGGAAAACTCCAAACCCCCTGGAATAACTAGCCTTTGAAGCTAACAGTAAATGTTTCTTTAGTAAGCTCGGCTTTATTGTGCCTTACTTCTTTTGCTTCCTCATCTTTTAAGTCAGCCATCTGTGCTTCAAGCTTTAATCTCTTAGCTGTAAGTTTGTCAGAGTATTTGTAAACTCTTCTCTTACTTAGATAAACGTGAACTCTTTCGTTCTCGCTGTGTCTGATCTTAGGATTCTCTTCATTGTCATCTAGGGCAGCCTTAAGGTCATTTGTAAATGATCTGCGAAGATCGTCATACTCAGACTTCTTATCTTTGATTGCTAAAGATAGCTCAAGCATTTGCATTAACCTGTTATCTTGGTCAGCAACAGGATCAAACTTCTTAGTTTGTGGAGCATCTCCAGTAACTACAGGCTTACCTTGTGTGATACCTGATAGTGTTCTGACAACTTGCTTTGCACTTGTGTCGTTTGATGTTGTGTGACTTTGTGTCATGGGTTTTAGTAGTAGTAATGGTGTACATTTAGATGAGTTTTAGGACTTCCAAGGTCACATAATTAATTACCAGTTAAGGCTAATGTTCTTTGAGATTCTCCTGTTTGTTTATGTAATCCAACAGACTCTGCTTTGGATCTTCCGTCCGCATATCCTACTCCAGAAGTTGCTCTACGTCTACTAGATCTTCTGTTTGGATACTTTTCATCCATGAATGCTAACGCAGCTTTCTGTTCACTAGAATTTCTATTTAAAACAACAAGTGCAGGTTCATTCATTTCTGGTCTACCTTTTCTTTTCTGTTCATTTTTCATAGCTAATAATCTATTAGCAATTTTCATAGAAAATCCTTTTTTCCAATTAGTTTTATAAGTACTAATTCCAGTACCAAAACCTCCAGATTTTTTAGCTTCATCAGCTAATTTATTCATAGTCTCTATAAGATATTCAAGATACAATTCGATCTGTATTTGATTACCTTTAGATGCAATAATTTTCATGATTCTTTTGTTGCAATAATAATCATCTGGATTTGCATGAGTAATTATTGTCTGACCATTAAAGTATTTAACTACCCCATGAATTAGATTTTGTTCTGGGATGTTTGCTTTNTGATAAGANTTACCAAATTTAAATTCAACTACTTCATCTTTCTCAGGATCATANTCCTTACANTCTGTAGAAGAAACATTATATTTAACGCATAATTTTTCTACNAATGCAGCAGCATTAGCAGCTTCCCCTGCGTTGTTAGATGTTTGAAGACGCAATAGCTTTGCGATCTTAGATTTAACTTCATTGATGTTCATAGTTCAACTCCTTTGTTTTTTAAATAATTGAGCATGGCTGTAGCCGAAAAAGATTCTACTTTGTCTTTAGAATTTTTTGCGATAATTAATTGATAAATTAAATTTTTATCATTTTTTGCTTCCTCNATAAANGTGGGATGCATNCGGTCAAAGAAAGAATAAAGTATGGCGATGCCATCATCNTTATCCCCTCGACCAAAACATTCGAAAGCTTCTTTTACAAGTGCTTCGAGAAATTTAATGTTTGGTTCTGTCATGGGCAAAAATGGGGGTTAGCGTTATACCTAGAAGTTTTTTCAAGCCCCTTCTAGGCGATTCTGANAGGGCAATTTTAGGAACTTTTTAAAAATTTTCCCAAATTCCAGGAGGAGACTAGGTTTTCACGATTTGCTCCTAGTATTATGCCGAGGAGGTAAGTCGACCCAACCTTTTTTATGTTCTTCTTCAAGTTGGGTATCAGATATCTCCCACTCCTCTACCCATTCCTCAACATCTTCAAAGCCATTTACATTGGCAAGAAGTTTTTCATTAGCTTCATCCTCTGAGTTAGCTTTCACTTCTTTAACAAAGTAAGAATACTCTCGGCAAGTGATTCGGTAAGTGTTCATAGTTAACTCCTAGTAAGACCTAACTGAAAGTTATCAAGATCATCATGAGCCTTATCTAAAACCCATCCACAATCCTCCATCAGTTCGTGATCAGGTAATTGATCAAAGATACAGGAGATACCATCATCTCCCATATATCTGAGAATCTCACATCTATGTAAGATCTTTTCTCTGATCTCATTTCTTAAAAGACCCTCTTCAAGCCATATGCTTTTAGTTTTNNAATCCATTGAATAACCTCCTAAGTTTTTGAATAAATAATTTAAGTTTGTTTTTTCTAATTTTTGGAGTGATCATTTTGTCTCTCCAGAATTTAAATATTTTTTAAATAAATCGATGATTTCTTCTAAATTTTTATCTTCAAACATTTTTGATTCGTAAGAACTTTCTAGCTCTTCGATAACTTTTTTCATTTGTTCTTTAGATAGTTCCATTAGTTGTTTTCCTCAATTGAATGAAATTTATAATCATATCTATCTGTGCCATCAACATCAGTTTCCTGATAATCTCCATCTTCATAAAGTTTGATAGCTTCCTCCTTAGTATTAGCTATCACTTCATATTCCACATAACCTGTGTATGACTCTGTGATTTTAAAAGATTTCATAATCTTTCCCTCATTACAGGAATAGTTTCAACTTCAACCTTTTCACCCATACAGGCAATAGACCCAGCTTCATTACCCTCATCATCTGACATAGGACAAATTGCTGTTCCATCATCAAGTATTAAAAGGATAGGTTGATACGTCCAATAACTTGATTCAGCTTCTTCTGGAGTCATGTAGCGGACAGCCACAATCTTTTTTCCACATAGTTGCTTTTCAATTTTTTTCTGCCACCTATAAGTTTGTTCGGCAGCATCTCTGATTTCTTTTGTTGTTTTGGTCATTGTTTTACCTCAGATAATTTTTTTCCAATATTTTTAAAAATTTCCTGATCTTTTTCAAACATATCTTCAACTTGAAAATAGTAATAAAAGTCATTCCATTTATCATCAAGCCATCTAGCTTCTTCTTTAGTTAGTTTCATTTACATACCTCCTTAAGTTTTTCTTGATCTAATTTTCCTTGTTTTTCCAAATCAAAATAGATTCCACAAACTTTTTCATAGATAGAATGTAATGCTTCTTCCTTTGGATTTAATGGTCTACCCTCTGGGTAATCATCATCATTCATTCTTGACTCTTGTATGCATTCTGTCACTCCTTCTAAATGACGTAACAACATAAAAGTTTCTATTTGATTTAGTTTTAAATAATCAGTTCTCATTTTTATCCTCCTTTACTTTTGCTAAGATTACGCAAATTTTGTCATAGGTTTCTTGTCCTGATGAAGAAAATCTATCGTAATCCCATCCCATGTCATCAATTAATTTTAGTAACTGATGACCATCTTCATCGCCTTTAAAAACAGATTGTTTGTTTGTTGATTCTATGTGCATGATTAAACCTCATTACTGTTGAATCCGATTACATTAGCTTCCATTAGCATCCATAATCTGCTGTAATTTTTTAGCCAATCTTTTTGAGTTTTAGTCAATTGATAATTGCTATGCATCAAATCATCTGCTGATAAGTAACCCTTGAATGGAGAACTCTCAGGATGTTTTGGCATATCATTTTTAAGACAGAAATCAAAATAGATTTCCTGTAAAAAGTCGTGCATGATTTTAAATAAAATGAGTGTACAAAGATCAGTTTTATGACTTGATAAGGTCAATGATTCTCCCTAATGGGATGGNAGCTTGCTGTGGTGTTACAGCATTNCCTAAACAGATTATTCTTTCTTTTCTGTTTCTCCAATTTGNGTCCATCCTACTGGAAANCCCATCATTTCTTCGAGAAAGGCAGGATTCAGAGTCNTATTNTCTCCAGTCAGGTNNGAGTGTGTATGGTTGAGTACGCCAGCGAGCCTTTTCTTCTCCGCAGCTTTCTTGTANTTCATGTTGTCTCCCGAATCTTTCCAATCTCTGCAAGTCGGGGAGGGCAGTCTGAGTTGCTGTAGCTCGTTGAATAGTTTTACTGCTTGAGGATTCATTGCTTCTCTCAGGTTGGCTAATTTTGTTCTGCCTTTTCTGTGTACCTGAGTTTGTTTTATCATTGAATCTAAGCCTCTTGGGGGTAGGTGATCCATTGTGTTGGGGGTAGGCAATGATCCACACACGTTCTCGAAGGTGACAGCCTCCCACATCTCTTGCTGAAANAACNGACCATTCAGCANCAATACCCTGCTTNGGCAATTTGAAAGAGGACTTCTTGGAATACNNTCCCTTCTTCAATGGAGAGTAAATTTCTAACGTTTTCAAAGATGGCGAACTGAGGTCGAATTTCCCTAAGTAACCGAATGCACTCGTAAAATAATCCTGATCTAGTTCCTTCTCCGATTCCTTTTTGTTGTCCTCCAATACTAATGTCTTGGCATGGAAAACCGAAGGTGCAGAGATCGAATGATCCTCTGGGTGCTGTGAAAGTTTTGATGTCTTCATGGATTGGTACTCCTTTAAAATTTTTTGATAATACTTGTTGGCAATAAGGATTAATTTCTACAAATTGCTTGGTTTCGAATTGTCCTTCAAAGAAGGATTCAGCTAATGCAAATCCTCCTATGCCTGAAAAACAATCTAGGACTTTTAATGGTTTAGTCATTTAACCTCCCTCCGTAAATCTATGTAAAGCCATATCTTCCCATTCTTCTTGAGAAAGATTAGGAAAGTCTTCTTGAACTTCTTCATAAATAGTTTCAAGAATTTCTTCATTAATTAAATCTTCCATTAATTGTCCTCCTCAATGATGTAGTCCATAGATTTTTGTGCTTGGTAAATTATTCCTAGTTCCCATTCTGTTTCTTGTTTTAAAACAAAATTAAGTTCATAGTCTTTACCATCATCTTTTCTTTCATCTAATAGTCTTTCTCTATCAGCTAATAGATCATTAATGTATTGTGCGATTTCTTTATTCATTAGTTTTCCTCCTTAATTAAAAAGTTTTCTAAAATTGTAATTTGTTTTTGAATATGTTCTAAATCTTTTTTTAATGGATTGTCAGCATATTCATCAAGTAAGCAAGCAATAGATATACTTGCTTCTTTTACTGCTTTAAATTTTTCAGATTTATTATTCATCATTTTCATTCCCCCAACATAAATAGCAAGAACCAAAATCGTATAACTGACCTTCCATAGATACAGAATAAGAGGACTTGTTAGTCTCTTTATCCATAAATTCTTTTAGATCGTTTATTGATTCTTTAGTATTAGTTTTTTCATTGCCATAGTAGGCACAAATCTTGTCGTATGTTTCCTCATTAAATAAGGGTGCATACCAACCATTCCACCTTTGGTGGGGGTTGTACCATCCCTCAAAGGATGGGGGCATATCGTCAACTTGGTTCGGACATGGTAAATAAAATAATCCTTTTTCGAAAGGCATTTTGAGTAGTCTCCTATGAATAGAAAATGTGTGTGAAAAGGGTGGTGTCCTTTGAAAGTAAGCCTATACCAGATCGGTGTCATTGTCAATGGTTTCGGCTGAAAAGTTACTTTAAGTTTGAACTTTAAAAAATTTTCGCACCAGCCAGGAATTGGCAGGGGTATCCCTCAGAATGATTTGTAAATTTCTGATTTGAAAATTTTATTTTGGGAGGTTGGTTTTAGCTTTGCCTATCCCCACCTCTCTCGGTTAGTTCCTTATGGAGGTCTACCAAGGGAGTACGACCTCGTTGTTTAATTTTGTGGAAGGTAACCTCATAATCCTTTGCCTTTGCAAGATGCCCTATAAGGTCATTAACTAGGTCAATGTTCTCCGCCCCTGCGGTCACATGAAATCTAATTTTTTGCGGTTTAGTGTTTTGATAATCGTTATTCATAATCCTCGTCATAGTCATCTGATAAGGTCATGGCACAAGGATGAAAGCAATTAACTAAATTAGTTTGCTCATCATTAAGATCAACAAAACCATAAGAAAATTTTTCTGCATGATTTTCTAAATCTTTTAAAGTTTTAAAATCTTCCTCATATAAGAAAAATTCTTTTTCTAATAGGTAGGCACTACCATCATCTAATTTATATTCCATTGAAATAAATAGAGTCGGTATAGTGCAGCGAATGCCCTGCCTACCGTAGAAGTTAGTAACGACATTGTCATTAAGATCGGTAATATGATCTTTTAAACTGCCATCATCATTTTTAAGATCGGCTAAAAATTCCATACAAAAAGTTGTAGGAATATTTTTAATTTCCGATCTACTATTAACGAGGTATACCTCGCCATAATCGGTTAGTGTAGTCACTTGATTTGTTAGGTAAGTGTACAAAGTGAAGGTATATAAACCCTTCAGTATGCCCACATATAGAGGGCATAGGGAAAGGATTAAAACACTTACTTAGTTTTAATTTCAATCATAGAGAAAGGGACATGGTAAGAAGTATGACCAATTTTTACTAAGGCTCTACTCTTATTTATTTTTTCAACTATCCCATCATCCTTTTTGGATTTTTGGACTATATAAACTTCATCCCCTATGGATAAAGAATTTTTAATCTTAGTCAAAATAATTTCAGATATAGAATTTTTAACTTTGTTCAAATCTGATACAGGCAAAGACCAAAGTTGATCGCTAATAGTTGAATAATTAGACATAATTTTTTAAAAAATAAAGTGTAAAAAGAAAGGTATAAGCCTTTCATAAAACCACCCTCAAGGATGGCTTTAAGCAAGGATTAAGCAACTGTATAAAAAGTATCTGTGCGATAGTATTGTTTTTCAGTTTTGTTAGCTTTAGCAAGGGTCATTTTGCCGTAACAAACATGATCATAAATTTTTTGCTGAAGTCTATAAAAATTTGCATTTTCATCAGTAGGATTATTAGCAAATATTTGAATTGCTAACTCATAATTGATTTTAGCTTTTTGTAAATCTGACATGATAATAAAAAAAATAAATTGATTAATTTTTAAAATTTACATTCTTTTTTCATAAATTGGATTTGATCTTTAATCAATTTCATTAGATTTAAAATTGATTTATCTATGTCTATGTCCCCACTAGGTAAAAAGACATTATCAACTATAGGAAGAATTCCCGTAAGGTTACACAAATCGCTGTAATTAGCTTCTAGTTCTTCTAATAGGTTATAAGCTTTTGAATGATAAGGGTCATTTAAAAAGGGCATAATTTTTTAAAAATAAAGGACATTTAAAAGGTTTTTAAGCCTTTCATATAACGCCTAATAAATAGACGTTATAAGCAAGGATTAATTTATAGACTCTAATTTTTTTATAATTAATTCCATATCTTTCAATTCTTCATCATTAAATTCTATTTGCTGTTGCTCTAATGAATAAAGAATTAATGCTTTTTGATTGTCGGTTAATTCCATTTTTATTAAACCTCTAAAGCTACATATTTTGCTGTTGATCCATGTGCATTTATAACAACATCCTTTTTTGAGCCTGAGCAAAGTGAACATATAGAACACTCACTTTTTTGACCCATCTCAATAGAGGCAGGGCAATTTATAAATAATTTCTTATCTATTTTTGTATCCTTATGTTTAACGTAGAAACATTTAAAACCTAAACCACTTGCAAGTAAATAGTCGTTAAAACTATCGCATGATGCCTGAACTATTCCCTTATATTGTTGTGCGAAATTCTCACGCCATTGATGTGTATAACCTGTATGGTTTTTGCATACGTCTAATAATGGTTTCCAAACTTTTAAATCTATAACAGTAGGGTCGCCCGCTGAACCTAAACGTAATGATCTCCCTTTAATTAGTTCTAAGTCAGACTTTTTAAAATAATCGTATCTATTATTTTTATATGACTTCCAAACTTGTAAGGGTGCTTGAAACCATTTAACGTAACAAGAATTGTTATTGTAACCAGCGTGGGGACAATTTCCGCAGATAGATTTGTTTAATCCGTTCTTATGACTAGTGTTTGGGGCATGATTTTTTAAGAGAATCCATGACTGAAGCATGTTACCAGTCTTTTTATTTGATGTTGCATTATCAAAACCAGTAATGATAACTACGATATCTTGATTATCTATATTAGATTTGCCCTCAAATAAAATACGGCCGTTAGTGTTGAATTTTTGCATGATTTTTAAAAATGAATTGGTTTATGAATTAAAAAAAGGATGGTTATTTAATACCATCCAAATTATCGTTTTTGTAAGAAATCCAATAGAAATCGGTTAAAACTTCATTAGCTTCGATTTCATTTAATGTTTTACCTTTAAATGGTTTAGTCATATAAAACTCTTTCATAGTCTTATAAAACTTAGTTGTTTTGAATTGGTTTAAAGTCACTTGATTAACCTCTAAAATGAATTGTTTTATGAATAGAGAATGAACTCTATATTTATATATTAGCAAACTTATGTAAGTTTTATCAAAGTTATTAATTAATCAATATAAAAACCATAAAAAGTTTTAAACAAGTTTTTCCACAATTTTAATTACTTATCTTATGGCCGTCCCTCTACCTTATAAAGCAAATTTTTCTACGATATGGAGCAAAAAAGGGTTAAAAAGTACAATATTTTGTACAATTTGTCAAATTTTTGCCGAAATCTTTACAAAACCAGGAAAAACTTAACATTTAGTTGTAATTTCGTGTTGCAAAATGAAATATTACCGTGTCCAACGAACTGTCTCTAAGACAGTACTGCAAAATCTGTAACAATTGACCTAGTTTCGTTACATTTTCTAGGGCGGGCTTAATATTTCCTTAATATTCTCAATAAACAATTAGTTTTGCTACAAATTTCCGTAACATTTCCGGGATTTTTGTCAAATTTTTTCACAAACTGTAACAATTCCGCCTTATATGACCATATATTTCTTTTTTTTGTTCACACAAAGTAACAATTTGCGGCTTCGCCTGATGTCTCACGATTTTTTTTCCCCAAAATGACCCTTTTTAAGGCTTTTTAGGGGGTCGAGTATATAGAACTTAAAATTATCTTTATATATCTATAAAGAGTTATAAAATGCCTGCTTCGCCCAGAGATTTCTTGTTATATTCCCGTATGACTGGCAAGCCAATGCCTGAAAACGCTATGGAGCGTATGAGGATGGCTCCTGAAGTGTATCAATTCACAAAAAATTTCGCAAAACAACCAAATTTATTAGAAAAAACAGGAAATTTAGCTAGAAGTATTGGACGTGGAGCTGTAATGGCTATTGGTGCACCAATGGTTGCAGAAGC
>FUFK010042578.1_pt1 | contig 11615 bp, 10 predicted proteins | sample 1021851 | NCBI WGS metagenome assembly FUFK01 (sample SAMEA51879418, study PRJEB19060) | metagenome
GCCAGCAAAGTTGCCATTCGAGCAACATTCCTATTGTCTTCGCCAGCCTGGTTTGCACATCCAAATATTACCTCATCTATTTCAAGTGGATCGATATTTGGGTTTTTTTTAATTAAGCCACTTAAAACGGTTGCAGCAAGATCGTCGGCTCTCACGGAGGAGAGTGCTCCGGCGTATCTACCAATTGGTGTTCGAACTCCATCGCATAAAAATACATCTACCATTGTTCTACCCTATCAATCCCTTGCCTTTTGTCCAAATAAAATCTTTTGAGCTTCAAGATCTTTTGATAAATCATGATTAATATCTGCGCCAATACTAACACCTTTAATTACAGCGGGTCTTGCCATCATTCTTTCGAACCATAATTTTAAGTAAGGAAAATTCTCCAAATCCTGCCCCTTCCTTTCAGGATTCCTTACCCAGCCAATACAAGCCATATCCGCTATTGTATAATCTTCAGCTATATACTCTCTTCCATCTGATAATTTTTTATTTAATACACCGTATAAACGATTAACCTCATTTGTGTATCGATCAATTGCATACTGAAGTTTTGTCTGAGAATAGTTACGAAAATGATGGGCTTGGCCACCCATTGGTCCTAAATTACCAACTTGCCAAAACAGCCATTGGTCAACCTCAATCTGTTTTCTATAATCGGAAGGATAAAACATTTCAGTCTTTCTACCTAAATACTGTAAAATGGCTCCAGACTCAAAAATTGAAATTTCTCTCCCATCTGGACCATCAGGGTCAATGATAGCAGGCATACGATTATTTGGTGATATTTTTAAAAATGATGGTTCAAACTGTTCTCCTTTTGAAATATTTACATAATTTAAATTATATGGGTATTTGGCCTCTTCCAAAAAAATAGATATTTTAAAACCATTTGAAGTCGGCCAATAATATAGCTCAATTGGCAACTTATTTGAGAAGTCATTCATTATATAACTCGCTTTACGATAATTATTGATATATAGATAAATATCACTATTACGAAAAATTTGGAAGCAGAATGGGTCTTTTTGACTGGATAAGATTAATCATACTATCCCTTTTATGGGGCGGTTCATACATTTGGATCGAGATTGCGCTTCTGACAATATCACCTCTAATGATTGTGTTCTTTCGAGTGTTTATGGCATCAATATTTCTGCTGAGTGTGTGTAAAATATTAAAGTTAAGTTTTGTGATCAATAAGAGGTTATTTATAATTTTTTTAATGATGAGCTTGTTTAATAATGTTATCCCATTCAATCTAATTGCTTGGGGACAGTCACAGATAACAGCCTCAGTTAGCTCAATACTTAACGCAACAACACCATTATTTACAGTAATACTGGCACACTATTGGCCAAAAGGTGAGAAAGCAACCTTAAATCGCATTATTGGAGTGGTTGTTGGTATATGCGGTGTCTCAATTCTTATGGGCTTCAGTTTTGATGACCTAAATAATTCAATAGATGGGCAAATTGCAATTCTCCTAGCTTCTGTTTCTTATGCGATATCAGTACTATTTGGTAAGCAAATTGATAGTTCAATTCATCCAGCGATATCCGCTACAATGATGTTGTGCATTTCGTCGATAATATTAATGCCAATTGTAATTTATATGGGTGTTNANTATCATNNCNGTATTAAAAATAGAATCAATGATTCCATTGCTTGGGCTATCTATATTTTCAACAGCCGTAGCATATTTGATATTTTATAAGTTAATAAAAAATATTGGCTCGAATGTAATGTTAGTAACATTGCTTATGCCAATAAGTGCGATATTTATGTCTATTATTTTTTTAGGTGAGTCAATCGCTACTCAACATATCATCGGACTCATTTTGATTCTAATTGGTTTGATATTAGTAGATGGACGAATTTTGCAGAGATTTAGATAATAATTATATCCCAATTTTCTTCTTTACTAGATTATTAACTGTTGCAGGGTTTGCTTTACCCTGACTTTCCTTCATTACTTGACCAACAAACCAACCGATCAATTTCGGTTTTTCACGTGCCTCTGCAACCTTATCAATATTAGACTCCATAATTTTATCTACAATCTTTTCGATAGATGACTCGTCTGTAATCTGCGACAAATTTTTCTCTTCTACAATTACTTTTGGATTTTTTTTTGTTTCCAGCATAATTTCAAAAACATCTTTTGCGAGTCTTCCTGATAAAGTTCCATCCGAAATTAAATCAATAAGCTCGCCAAGTTGTTCAGAGGACACCGGGCTATCGTGAATATCAAGATTTAACTTATTCAGTGCGCTAAATAATTCCCCCGTTATCCAATTAACAGATATTTTAGGATCTCTACCATTTGCCACACTCTCAAAATATTCAGCATAATTTTTATCTGACACAAGAATATCAGCGTCATAGGAATTTAATCCATAAGTTCTAACTAATCTCTCTTTTTTATGATCCGGCAGTTCAGGTAATTCATTAATTATCTCCTTTATAAAATCATCCTCGAGGTTTAACGGAAGGAGATCAGGATCAGGGAAATATCTATAGTCGTGAGCTTCTTCTTTACTTCTCATTGATCTAGTTTCACCAGTGGACACATCAAAGAGTCTAGTTTCTTGGATTATCTCCCTACCATTTTCTATTTCATTTACTTGCCTTCGGGCCTCATATTCTATTGCCATTCCAATAAACCTAATAGAATTAACATTCTTTATTTCACATCTTGTCCCAAGGTTATCGCCAGGTCTCCTGACGGAAACATTTATATCTGCACGGAGAGACCCCTCTTCCATATTACCATCGCACGTTTCTAGATATCTGAGTATTGTCCGTAGTTTTGTAACGAATGACTTCGCCTCTTCTGCGCTTCTGAGATCTGGCATTGTAACAATTTCCATAAGCGCAACTCCCGACCTATTCAAATCAATGTATGAGTTCTCAGGATCTATATCATGAAATGATTTACCAGCATCTTGTTCTAGATGCAGCCGTTCTATTCGTACAATTATATCTTCTCCATCCTTCAGAGATACCTTTACTTCCCCTTCCCCAATTATTGGATATTTGAATTGAGAGATCTGATAACCTTGAGGTAAATCTGGATAAAAATAATTCTTTCTATCAAAAACAGAATAACTATTAATTTTAGCATTGAGCCCCAAACCAGTTTTTACTGCTTGCCGGACGCAATGTTTATTGATTACCGGAAGCATTCCCGGCATTGCAGCATCTACCAAACTTACATGCGACATTGGAGCGCCACCGAAGGAAGCCGATGATCCTGAAAATAATTTTGACTCTGATGTCACTTGAGCGTGAATTTCTAGACCAATTATTATTTCCCATTCACCATTTTGACCTTCAATGGTATGCCTAACTTCACTTGTAGTATTTATATCATTCATTTTTCTAAAATATAGCTAATCTTATTCGAGCCACCACTCTGATTGATTTGTAATAGATGATCTTGATTTTTCAACAACCGTTCCGAACTGGAATAATTTTCCTTCATTGAAGTGATTTGCAATTAGTTGTATGCCCATCGGAAGCCCTTGACTGTCAAGTCCACTCGGAATGGATATTGCTGGGAGCCCAGCAAGATTTACGGGAACAGTCAAAATATCATTTGAGTACATTTTTAAGGGATCTGATAAATTTTCTCCAATACCGAATGCTGTGGTTGGCGTTGTTGGAGTTATTATCACGTCTACTTTTTTAAATGCTTCAACAAAGTCACTATGTATCAATCTTCTCACTTTTTGAGCCTTTAAGTAATAGGCGTCATAATACCCGGCGGAGAGCACATAAGTGCCAATTAGGATTCTCCTTTTAACTTCAGGACCAAAACCCAGACCACGTGTATTTTTATAGAGATCATCTAGGTTATCTCCTGTCATTCTGGTTCCATATTTTACGCCATCGTAACGTGCGAGATTTGAAGATGCTTCAGCTGGTGCAATGATGTAATATGCAGGTAAAGCATATTTAGAGTGCGGTAGACTAACAGATACTATTTCTGCTCCTTCGAGCTTGTACCAATTGATCGCATCCTGCCAATTTTTCTTTATGTCATCTTCGAGGTCTAACTCTTCATATTCTTTTGGCACCCCAACAGTCATCCCCTTTATGCTTTGTCCAACTGCTNGCTCATAATCTTCAACATCAATATCGGCACTTGTGCTATCTTTTTCATCATACCCAGCCATATATTTTAGCGCCATCGCTGAATCAGCTATAGTTTTTGTTATCGGCCCCGCTTGATCTAGGGATGATGCAAATGCCACAATACCCCAACGTGAACATCGACCATATGTAGGCTTAAGGCCAACGGTTCCAGTAAATGCAGCGGGTTGACGTATCGATCCTCCAGTATCAGTAGCAGTAGCGAGTGGACATAACGATGCTGCAACAGCTCCAGATGAGCCACCTGAAGATCCACCAGGCACAAGCTCTTTATCAGAGCTATCACCTTTCCATGGACTCACGGCTGGTCCAAAACTGCTAGTTTCATTTGAGGAGCCCATCGCAAATTCATCATTGCTGAGCTTGCCCAAAAGTATCATTCCCTGGTCTTTGAGCTTTTGGGTAATTGTTGATTCGTATGCAGGAACGAAATTCTCTAAAATTTTACTTGATGCCGTTGTTTTAATACCCGCCGTACAGAATAAGTCTTTTACTCCGATAGGTATACCCTCTAGTGATCTAGCCTCCCCCCTAATTATTTTTTGATCACTTTCCTGTGCAGCCTTGAGTGCATTCTCAAAGTTTGTGGTGTTGAATAAATTAAGCTTTGATGATTTTGCTATGCGGTCAATATATTCATTTAATAATTCGATAGCTGTAAATTCTTTATTTTGTAATGAATTTCTTATTGATACCAAATCTGATGAAACCAAATCAATCATAATTACTCGATGACCTTAGGCACCACAAAGAAATTTTCATCATCAACGGGCGAGTTTGATAGAATATCTGACACTTTGTTTCCATCTGTAACTAAATCTTCCCTCATCCGGAGTGCACCTGTAAGACTGTTAGACATTGGGTCAACGTTTTCAGTATCAACCTCGTTCAGTGCTTCAACCCATCTGATTATTGATGATATTTCACTTTCAAGTTTTTCAACTTCTTGATCTGCAATAGATATCTTAGCTAAATTTGAGATCTTCCGAATTGTATCTTTTGTTATTGTCATTTGATTTACTTTACTTACCATAAGATTTATATATAAAAAATTATAAATTTAATATCATTTTTTTCAAAAATTTCGAGTACACTAACCGCATGATATATAAGGAATTGATCGAGGCGATAAAAATTTTGGAGTCAAAAAAAAGGCTCATTGGAATTGATTTAGGCACAAAGACAATTGGACTTGCAATATCCGACCCATCCATGACTATTGCTTCACCCTTAGAAACTATAAATAGAAAAAAAATAAAAATAGATCTAGAGCGGATACAGTATTTGATTAATGAATTTGATGTCTGTGGAATAATTCTTGGTTATCCAATAAATATGAATTATACAACAGGGCCTCGTACGCAATCAACAATGTCTTTCGCTCGTGAAATCGAAAAAGTTATCGATACACCAATAATCTTATGGGATGAGAGGTTATCCACATCAGCTGCAGAAAAAGTCTTAATTAATGCTGATTTAACGAGAAAAAAGAGGAAGTTGGTGATTGATAAAATGGCAGCTACATATATATTGCAAGGCGCTCTTGATAGAATTAGAAATCATAAAAAATAAGCCAAATCAAAACTAACTTCTGTCAGATAAAGCGTTTGTCATTATTCTGATATTTTCAATACCATCCTTATNTGTGGATCTTGGCTGAATGCNCTTNATTATTGCGTTTGTAAAATCTACAACTTCTCCAAANAATGAGCTTATTGGTTCAATCATTACTTTCTCATTGTTGTGATAGATCCTCTCATTGGTTTTTATACCGAAGACATTCTCGCCAATAATGGTATTTTCAGTCGAGTAGATTTCAATTCTATTTACTGGTGGAAGAATTGCAGATGCGGTAATATCGCATATGATACTGTCATTAAAGTTCAGTGAAATTGTTGTGATTTCATCATTTATACTCTTAAATTTTGGAGAGAGAGAAACTTTTTTCATTTTTGTAGGCTCACCAAAATACCACCTAAATATATCAATCATGTGCGCTCCTGTTGCACTCATTGCCCAAAATTTTGACTCCTTACCAAGCGCTCTCCATCCTGATGGATCATTTTGAAGCGTAGTTAGTATTGATCTTGCATAATAAACTTGTCCAATTGAACTTGAGTCCAATACCTCCTTAATATAACGCAGTCCTGCGTTAAATCTATTATTATGAGCCATTCCAAAAATGATGCCGGATTTTTCAATTTCAGCGATCATATTCTCACAGCTTTCAACGCTCGTCGACATTGGCTTCTCACATAATATATGTTTTTTGGCNCGGCAGGACTTTATAACCTGCTCCTCGTGCAGGCTGTCGGGGGTGCAAACAATTACTGCATCGAGGTGATTATCTGCAAGTAAGTCATCAATTTCAACATAAACCCTTGGTATTGAGTGCTTGATGGCAAATTCAGATCCTCTTGTATCACTGCGAGATAATACTGATATTATATTCACATCATCAATTTTACTTATTGCAGGTATATAGCCATACTCCGCTATTCTACCTGTCCCTAACAGTGCTACATTAAGTGTCATAATGCCTCTTTGTGATTATTTATTTGAGGATACATTCTTTTAATATAAAAAAAAATAAATAAATAATCTTGCAGAAATAATGAAAGAGCGATATACAATATTATTTTAATGAATAAAAAAAATAAAGACTCTCTTTATTTACCTCAGTTAACACATTTGCTGGGTATTGAAAAACTTTCCCCTCAAGACATCAACTTTATAATAAAAAAATCGCAAGGATGGTTTGAAAAGAACAAAAACAAACCACAGAAAACTGATATTCTCAGAGGGAAAACACAAATAAATCTATTTTTTGAACCCTCAACGCGCACACAAAGTTCATTTGAACTCGCTGGTAAAAGATTGGGCGCAGACGTTATCAATATGTCACTCAAACAGTCATCAGTTGCCAAAGGTGAAACCCTCATTGATACAGCGGTAACATTGAATGCTATGAAGCCTGATCTCCTAATTGTCCGCCATTATTCAGCTGGGGCTTCTGAACTGCTATCACAAAAGGTCGACTGCTCTGTTATCAATGCAGGAGATGGCTCGCATGAGCATCCCACGCAAGCAATACTTGATGCTCTAACTATAATTTATCATAAAAAAAAGATAGAGGGACTGAAGGTAGCTATATGCGGCGATATATTACACAGCAGAGTTGCAAGGTCGAATATAATTCTACTATCAATGCTTGGGGCGGATATCAATATTGTTGCTCCCAAGACGCTGCTTCCAAATAATATAGATGCATACAAAGTAAAAACATACCTAGATATGCGAGAAGGTATTCGAGATGTTGACGTAATTATGATGCTGAGACTGCAAAACGAGAGAATGTTAAGCTCATATATTCCTTCAGCCAGAGAATATTTCCAATACTACGGGCTTGATGAGGATAAGTTATCCTATGCGAGTAAGAATGCGATTGTGATGCATCCCGGCCCAATGAATAGAGGTGTGGAAATTGATACATCTGTAGCAGATAATGTACAAAGCGTAATCAAGGATCAAGTTGAAATGGGAGTAGCGGCTCGGATGGCAGTTCTAGAAACATTAGCCACTGGGTAAAAAAAGAATGACCAAAAAGAAATTATTAATTAAAAATGCATTACTTGTGGACCCAAAAAATGAGATGGAGTTTATTGGCTCCCTGCTTGTTGAAAAAGGAATTATTAAGGAAATCTTCAATAAACCAAGTCCGAATTACGATATTTCAGATTGTAAAATAATCGATTGCAAAAAAAATGCTTTATCGCCTGGACTTATTGATATGTGGGTTTTTGCTGGTGAACCTGGATATGAACATATTGAAACAATTGAGGATATAAGTAATGCAGCTAAAGCATCTGGAATAACATCCATCGCATGTCGACCAGACACTAACCCTATCATTGACGAAGCTGAATTAGTTCAATATATAATTCGAAAATCTGAAGATAAATCACAAATAAATATCTTACCAATAGCGGCATTGACAAAGAAGCATGAAGGAAAAAATATGACTGAAATCGGCCTTCTAAAAGAAGCGGGGGCGGTTGGGTTCTCAGATGCTTATAATGAAATAAATAATACAAATATACTAAAAAATGTATTCACCTACGCTTCAAACTTTAATGCTCAAATTATGCAATTACCTGTATCGGACCTTGATAAATTTGGTGTAATGAATGAGAGTGAAATTTCAATGCGCCTTGGCCTACCAGGAATTGCAAAAATTTCTGAAACAATTGCGCTAGAAAGGGAATTGCGCATCGCACATCATACGAAAGTAAAGTATCATTCGATGTGTATTTCAACAAGCGAGTCTTATGATGTAGTTAATAAATTCAAAGATATGAGTGATAAAATTACATGCGGTGTATCAATTAATAACCTAAAATTAAATGAAAATGATATTGCCGCATATAGGACATTTTTTAAAGTCAAGCCACCGCTTCGATCAGAGAATGACCGTTCATACATACTTGAAAATTTAAACAATGATACAATTGATATTATAACATCAAACCATGAACCACAAGGAACAGAGTCTAAACGCCTACCATTTGAAGAAGCGGCATACGGTGCTGTGGGCATCGAGACATTGCTGGCAGCATCATTATCTTTATACCATGAAGGTTATATTTCACTTTCAAAGCTTATGAAAAAAATATCCTATAACCCTGCAAAGATTCTCAACTTAGAGAATACAGGGAGTCTTGAAGTTGGTAAAAAGGCCGATTTAATTCTCGTTGATTTGGATCAGCCGTGGGTGTGTGATGCTGACAAATTAACAACAAAATGCAAGAATACAACCTTTGAAAATCAAAAAATGCAAGGCAGAGTATTGCTAACAATTGTTAATGGAAATATTATTCATAATTTAATAGATCAGTAAAAAATAATTTTGATATGACTTTGATTTTATTAGTATCACTATTTGCATATTTCTTAGGTAGTATTCCATTCGGGCTTATCCTATCGAAAAAGATTTTAAACATTGACATTCGTAAACTCGGCTCAAAAAATATTGGGGCAACTAATGTTATCAGAGCAGGTAATAGAAAAATTGGTGCTTTAACACTGCTATTGGATATATCAAAAGTCATAATACCAATGATGATGGCAAAATATTTTGATATAAATGCAAACATGATCATGATCATTGGTTTCTTTTCTTTGCTTGGTCATGTGTTCCCAATTTGGCTAAATTTTCGCGGGGGAAAGGGAGTTGCGGCCTATTTTGGTATCTTGCTCATAATGAGCCCGTTGTTTTCATTGCTGTTTATATTAATGTGGGTATCAACTTTCGTCACCACGCGATACTCTTCCCTATCCAGCATAACATCAATTATCTCAATACCTGTCGTATATATTATGGTAAATATGATGAAATTGAATGACTTTATTTATTATGATTTTTTAAGCCCGAAGGATATTGACTTTCGTATTAATTTTACGATTATACTTTTCATGAGCGTTATTTTGATATATAGGCATATGGAAAATATAAAAAGATTGATCAAAGGGCAAGAGTCTAAGCTTAAATAAAATGATATTAGTAATAGTAGAATCACCAGCTAAAGCGAAAACAATTAATAAGTATTTAGGATCAGAATATAAGGTACTTGCCTCTATGGGGCATGTGCGGGACCTACCTGCAAAAAGTGGTTCAATAGATCCTGAAAATGATTTTGAAATGAAATGGGAAAAAACAACTAGCAGGGCTAAGACCTTGAGAGAGATTGAGCATGCAGTTGAAAAATCTGAAAAAATAGTACTTGCCACCGATCCCGATCGGGAGGGTGAAGCTATTTCATGGCACCTTTTTGAGTTATTAAATAAAAAAAAATCTAAGAATTTCGAAAGGGTTGTTTTTAATGCCGTTACAAAAGATAAAGTTCTTGATGCAATAAACAATCCAAGGAGTATTGATAGTGACCTGGTTGAGGCGTATAAAGCTCGGAGGTCACTAGATTATCTTATTGGCTTTAAAATTTCTCCAATTTTATGGACTAAACTGTCAGGCGTTAAATCAGCAGGTAGAGTTCAATCAGTTGCACTAAAAATTATTTGTGAGAGAGAAATTGAGATAGAAAATTTCAAAAGCCAAAGATATTGGTCCATTACTTCATCAATGTCAGCAAAAAATGGTCAAAATTTTACAGCATCTCTAGTATCTATTAATGAGAATAAATTAAACAAATTTGATATTAAGTCTGAAAAAGAAGCAAAAGCAATAATCAATAATCTAAATAATTCAATTTTCACTGTATCTGAGGTTAAAAAAACAAGTATTATTAGAAAGCCCCAGCCACCGTTTACAACATCAACATTACAACAGGAGGCGTCGAAAAGACTTGGCTTTAATCCAACACGAACAATGCAAGTAGCTCAAAAATTGTATGAGGGAATAGATAGTCAAAAAATTGAAGGTGGGCTGATTACATATATGCGAACTGACGGAGTCCAAATAGAAGATAACGTAATAAATGAGATAAGGAATAATATCGAAGTTATTTTTGGGGCAGAGCAAGTTCCTCAAAATAAGAATATTTATCAGACAAAATCCAAGAATGCACAAGAGTCACACGAGGCTATCAGGCCCACATCAATAACTAATGCGCCTGAAAAGATTAAAGCCCATTTAAGTGATGAGCAATTCAAACTCTATGAGCTTATTTGGAAAAGAACAATGGCAAGTCAAATGGCCAATGCAAAATTTGAAAGAACCAGTATTACAATTAAAGCAATTGATAATTTAGGTCAGAATAATCTTTTTCGAGCATCCGGCGAACATCGATTGGAGGCTGGGTATCAAGTACTTTTTGATGATAAACCAAATGATGGTGCGGAAAAAGATCTGAATGAAGAAAAATTAAGTAATCAAAATGTATTTGGAATAGAAGAAAATGAGTCTATCAGCTGTAAAAAACTTACAGATAATACACACGATACTGAGCCGCCACCGCGATTCAACCCAGCCTCACTAATCAAGCTCTTGGAAGACCTAGGAATTGGAAGACCGTCAACCTATGCAAGTATACTTAGTGTTTTGACAGAGAGAAATTATACAAAACTAGAACAAAAAAGATTTACCCCAACCAGCAATGGCAGACTTTTAACTGTCTTTTTAGAAAATTACTATCCAGACTACGTAAAATATGATTTTACCGCTGACTTAGAACAAAAATTAGATCAAATATCAAACGGCGACTTTACAAGAATATCATTACTAGAGGATTTTTACTCAAATCTGGATATGAAAACTAAAAATGTTAAGGACATTGAACGAATAGAAGTCATGGAAAACCTCGTAGACACACTCGCCCCTCACATATTTGGCCAAGACTCAGAAAATCCAAGACTATGCCCAGACTGCAGCGGGGGGAAAATAACCCTAAAGTCATTTGAAAGTGGTTCATTTTTATGTTGTTCAAATTATCCTGATTGTA
>FUFK010065322.1_pt1 | contig 11614 bp, 12 predicted proteins | sample 1021851 | NCBI WGS metagenome assembly FUFK01 (sample SAMEA51879418, study PRJEB19060) | metagenome
AGCTAGGTTAATTTTGAATTTTTGTTAATTGGTTTTGTTAGGAGCGTTTTTTCTATTTTAATTCTAGTTTATACATATATGGATTTCCAAGTCCTTCATCTTCTGANGTCACCCAAAATAATTTTTTGCTTATAATTTTTACAGCTTCTATTTGAGCTTTTTCAATAGGAATACTATATTTTTTGAATGAGTTATAACTTGGGTTATCGATATTAAAATCTTCAAATAAAATTAAATATTGCTCACCTCCAGATGAGTAGCTAACCAAAGCTAGAATACCAGTATCACTATCATAGTCTCCACCAGTTATTAATGAATTGACATTAAAATTTGCAACACTTGATAATTCTTGTTTTTCTTTTACCGTGTCGTCAATTAAATAAAGATCTGTATTTAGCGAGTCTCTATCCTTTGAAAAAAGAGCAATTTTATCTTCTATTATCAGTAGAGCTTCTGCATCATATTTATGTTTTGAGGAAGGAAAAAAAGACTCTTGATCAGAATAGAAAATATCAATTTTACTATCAATACTAAAATCAGCTATTTTGACTTTAATAATACTTAGGTTGTCTCTTGTACCAAAATTATTTCCTGTGTCAGCAATATATATATAATCTTCATCAGCTGTAATATCTTCCCAGTCATTATTATAAATTTCCCAAAAAGATTCTTCTTCCAGTTTTTTTGAATTTGTGATCTCACCATTAAGATTAAAAAAATACAAACTTGGCTCTCCCCCAGAATCATTGTGAGTTATAAAGACTCCATTTAAAATTTCTAATCCAGAGGTTTCATTTATAATTTTTGGTAAAACAACTGTATCGATAATTTCTGCTGAATCAAAATTTTGATCTTCTGGACTATCTGAACAACTAGATATTATTAGTAATGTTAGAAAGAAATAATTTTTCAAAATTTATATGTCTTGGGAACTTAATTTTACTGTCTTCAATTGATTATTTTCATTTTCAAAAACAGTCCAAACAATAAATATTTCGTCATTAAGTATTTCTAATTGTGGAACTCCTGTATTACGCCCACTATCAATTTTAGAAATTGTAATTGGTTTTGAAACTTTTCCATCTACAGAAACTTTTTTTAATCTTAAATATGTATCAAAATCATCCTGTTCCATATAACTAACTAGCACTTCCGTGTCATTTAAGAAGACAACATCTACTCTACCAATAGCATCATTATCATTAATTTGTACTGGAGAATCAAAAGAAGCCCCATAAGACTTTGAAAAAGAAAGATTAACTCTTGGTTTTCCATCATAAACAGTAAACCAACTAACAGCGATATTATTAGAATTAGACACTACTTTAGGACCATTTACTGGACACCCATATATTACCCATCCATCATTATGGACTGCAGCAGGGGCCTCCCAGCTATCATCTAATTTTCTTGTTACATATATGTCTCGAACTTCTTTCTCACTTCTATCTCTATATACAACTAACGGACCTTTATCAGTATTTGTTACAGATGTCTGACAACAATCACAGACTGAAGCATCTAGTTCATTCTCATTAATTATATCCCCATTATTTGTGATTTCAGCAAATCGAATGGTCATCGGTTTATGATTTCCGTCCGCATCTTTCTCTACTGTATTTCTTCCATCTAACCATGAAATTAGAAACCCTTCATCATCTTTTTTTGCAACCATACTAACAAACCCATGTTCTGCTTTGAAACCATCGGTATTTAAAATAAAATCTTCTTTTACCTTTTCTCCTGATAGATTCTGTAGGCTTAAAAAGATATCATACGTGTATGATCCACCAGCAGATTTTTTCAGGTAGCTTGTTAGAACTTGATCTCCACTAATTGCATGAGTTGGAAAGTCAGCCCAATTAACAAACCAGTCAGATCCAATAGCTAATGTCATAGGATTAAGCCAATCACCATCTTTAAACTGACGGAAATTTAATTCAGCATTCATGTCCTCGTCAGAGGAAATCCAAGTCAATGATAATGAGCCATTATTTGAAACTAAACTAGGTTGAGCATTATTCTTATCATATAAAAAAGAAATTTCTTCAATTTGGATGTCATTTGACGTACAAGATAACAAACCTAATAAAGCAAAAATTATAAGACATTTTTTCATATTATAACATTTTTAATTTATTAATTATTTCTTCGGAATCCCACTCAATTACACCAACAAAAGTTTCAACTATCTTTCCATTTTCATCAAAAACATATGAAGTAGGCATAGCATAAACCCCAATCGTTTCAAAAGATTTATTTGATTTCAAAAAATTGAAGTCAAAATTCATTTCGTTTTTAAAATTAGATATCTTGGAAATTGTTTCATCTGAAACTAATAAAAAAGTATATCCGTGATCTTTTAATATTTCTTCAGCTCTCTTCATGCTAGGCATTTCCTTTATACACGGCGCACACCATGTGGCCCAATAGCTAATTACAACTTTTCCTTCATTAAACACTGAAAGGTCTAAATTGTTCTCATCTAAATCTATAAAAGAAGTTTTAAGTTGTAAGGATTCTAAGTCAGAGATGTTATCATTACTTACAGAATTACACCCAAACAATAAAAAAAGACTAAAACAATAAAAGGTTATATTTTTCAACTTGAATCTTTTAAGTAATTTACAAAATTTAGGATTTCTTTTAGTTATTATCATTCTTATTCTTAGTCTTCTTTTTNTTTATTTTTTTATGTAGCTTCTTGGGTTTATTATTTCGTTTTGATCTGTTCAAAATATTTTTAACACTATTAAGTTTTTCTGTACTAACATTGGTTTTAACTATAATAACCCCTGCTCCACCTTGACCACCATATTTATTTGTTGCTGAAAGTCCAGATAATACTTCAACATACTTTACTTGAGTCATATTTAAATTAGGAGGTGATTGATATATTATTCCATCTATTTCCCATAAAACTTCATCAGAAGCAGTTGTGAAAGATTGTCTTCCTCTAAGAGATAGATTTCTATTGCCCATTCTGTCTGTTATTTTTTTTGCACCAGGAATTCTTGAAGAAAGTGCATCCACCATATTAAGGGAAGCAATAGTATTCTCATTTGCATTTGCAATAGGATCTTCCTGGGAATAAATAGAGGAAGAAATTATTGATATTAATACTATATAGTAATATTTCATTTATAAAAAATTAAACTATGCAAATTTATAGCCTAATTATTTAATTTTTAGATAAATAGATTTAATTTTTTTGTTAACTTTATATTCTGTCAAAAAATTTGACTTAAACCAATTTTAAAAGTGAGAAGCAATTATCTAGACTTGGAACAAATTAATAACTTTCCTAAGGGAGTAAGATCAGTTTATGTAGACGGTAAAAGAGTTAAAAAAGAGGATGTTGAAATAGAGAGGAGTTTCCTTGAAGTTTCTTCATCTAACTATGATGTTTCTAACATTCCTGAACATGTAAATTATCTTCCAAGAAAACAGGCAGCTGAATATTTAGGTATTAGTGAAAGCACATTAACTAGGTACCATCTTAAGGGTAAGCTTAAATGGATAACAAGAAGAAATAGAACTCCAATCTACAAGAGAGAAACACTCGATAATTTTAAGGAAAATAATAAAGGAAAACTCTTATCTTAGACTATCATTTTTCTATATAGATGATAGTTAATTTCTACAAAGTAAATCTCAAAAAAAAATATCCACTTCAAATAAGTAGAGGAACACATACTAAATCTCAAAATTTATTTGTTGAAATCATTAAGGATGGAATTACTGCATGGGGAGAATCAGCTCCAGGCAAAACTGAGGGGGCATCTAATGCTGATGAAGTAGAAAAAGAGTTATTAAAGCTTATTGATACAGGTATTGATTCACTATCCATATATGAAATATTTCAGAGAAGTAAAGAGCTTAACATTCCGCCATGTGCATTTGCTGCAATAGATATAGCTTTATGGGATTGGAAAGCAAAAAAAGCAGGATTACCTTTAAATAATTTATTAGGACTGCCAATTCCATCAACACCAACCTCTTTAACAATAGGAATAAATCCTCCTGAAATAATAAAAGAGAGAGTTGAAATGCTTTTATCTAACCCTCATATTAAAGCGTTAAAAATAAAACTTGGATCACCAGATGGAATAGAATATGATAAATCTATATATTCCCAAGTTTTGGAATCAACAAAAAAATCTAATATCTCTATTAGAGTTGATGCTAATGGAGGATGGAGCTTAGATGAAGCTAAGTTAATGATGAAATGGCTTGCTGAGAGGAAAGCAGAATATATCGAACAACCACTCGTTGAAGGGGAAGAAGATAAATTAAAGTATTTATTTAAAAGTAGACCCTTACCAATATTTATTGATGAATCATGTAGGTTTTCCGAAGATGTAGCAAGACACTATCAGTATGTTGATGGAGTTAATCTAAAACTAATGAAGTGTGGAGGAATAACAGAAGCATTAAGAATTTTAAATGTAGCCAAATCTCATAATTTAAAAACNATGATAGGTTGTATGAGTGAATCATCAATAAGTATATCAGCTGGCGCTTCAATATCTGGTATAATTGANTATGTAGATCTAGATTCTCACTATAATTTAGATCCAGATCCAAGTGAAGGGGCTACAATGATTGATGGAATTACTATGAATGATAACAAGCCTGGGCATGGATCAAAATTAAAAATTGAAAATTATGCTTAAATCAAGTGATAAGATTGCAATTTGGATGGAAGCCAGTGTAGACGATGACTTTGGTAAAATGGGTATTAGCGCTCTAAGATATTTAAAAAATGAAATTGTTTGTGTTATAGACTCAGTGTTTGCAGGGAAGAAAATATTTGAGGTATCAATTATAAAGAAAGATATACCAATTGTTAGTTCTGTAAAGGATGCAAGGAATATGGGAGCTAATGTCATGCTTTTAGGAGTATTAACATCGGGAGGTATAAGACCAAAATCTTGGGATTCAGTTATCAAAGAATCAATAGAAATGGGAATGTCTATAATTAACGGACTGCATGATCAAATCAATCCAGAATTTTCAAAATATATAATAAAAGATGAACAATGGATTTGGGATACAAGAGTTCCACAATTTATTCCCAAAATAGGTTCATCTAAGGCATCTGAATTGTCAAATAAAAGAGTACTTATGATTGGAACTGATATGGCAGCAGGTAAAATGACTGTTGGTCTTGAGCTTTATTCATATTTAAGAAATAAAAATGTAAATGTTGGATTTGTTGCGACTGGTCAAGTAGGAATAACAGTTACAGGAGCAGGGATCCCCTTGGATGCATATAAGTTAGATCATGCATGTGGTGCTGTAGAATCTGCTGTAATGGATCAAGCAGATAAAGATTTAGTAATTGTAGAGGGTCAGGGATCAATCCTTCATCCAGGAAGCTCTGCAACTTTACCTTTAATGAGAGGTACTTGTCCAACTCATATGATTTTATGTCATATTGCTAGAAATAATTCTCTTAGATCTTTAGAAAATATAAAAATTCCAGATCTAAAGAAGTTTATAGATTTAAATGAGCAACTTGCATCAGTAATTGGTACATATCCTAATGCAAAAGTGTTAGGTGTTGCACTAAATACTATTGAAATGGACAATAATGAAGCTCTTGAAATGATAAAAAAAGTTGAGGAAAATACTGGACTGCCTGCAACAGACGTTATTAGGTATGGTGGAGATAAAATTTTTGATGAATTACTTTAAATAATTATTACTTACAATGGTGATCAGCTGCTCTTGTAGCAATTTGATTATTTGGTTTTACATTAACCTTATATCCCAGTGAGTTTGCCCAACCCTTTGTTGCGGAGATTAACTTGTTAGATCGATGATTTTCATCTGAGTTATAATCCATGTCAATTTCAACTTGAACACTCACTTGCTTTGTTAGCCATTCTGCTACTTTAATACTATACTCAGCTTCAAGCCATAGTCTTTTCCAAATATCGTTAATAACATCACATGATGACTTGCTGAGGATATAGTGTACCCCTCTTGTCCCCAGTCTGTATGCAATTACACTTGTATAATTTGTTTTTTTACCTATGTTTTGAGAATCAGATCCAATATGAATTTTTGCGTGCGGATAATTCTTTAATATAAATAAAGTATGGTTTACTGGATCAATATTATTTCCTTTGACATCCTTAAACAATCTCATGTTCTAAAATAAATAATATTTGTAAATTACTATCTTAATAAAACTCTAAATTATTAACTAATGAAAAAACTTCTCTCCATTGTATTTATTGTAGGATCTACTTTTTTAGCAAACTCTCAAAGTGCAAACAAATTAAAGAAAGAATTACTCAATTCAATAGAACAAAAATCATCGGAATTGACAGCTCTAAGTGATAAAATATGGGAAGCTGCAGAGGTGGCCTTTAGAGAGGAAAAATCTTCTGAGTATTTAATTAAATATGCCGAAGAAAATGGCTTAAAAGTAGAAAAAGGATTAGCTGGAATGCCTACTGCTTTTACGGCTTCATATGGGGAGGGGAAACCTGTTATAGGTATTATTGGGGAGTTTGACGCATTACCGGGGCTATCTCAGACAACAGACCCATTCAGGAATGAATTGACTAAAGATGGAGCTGGCCATGGATGTGGACATAATCTATTTGGTACAGCAAGTCTTGGCGCGGCTGTTGCAATAAAAGAATTAATTGAAAAAGGAGAAATAACAGGTACTGTCAAATTTTTTGGAACACCTGCTGAAGAGAAATTTTTTGGAAAACTTTGGATGATTAGAGATGGAGTATTTGATGATGTTGATATATGTATGGATTGGCATCCTGCAGACCATACCGAAGCAAATGTTCAACCCTCATTAGCTCTTGTTGATTTTATGGTTGAGTTTACTGGTCAATCTGCTCATGCATCTGCAGATCCATGGAATGCTAGAAGCGCAAATGATGCATTAGAATTATATACTTCAGGAATTAATGCATATCGAGAACACGTTAAGCCCTCAGTTAGGATGCACTATCATATACAAGATGCAGGACAAGTTGTTAATGTTGTTCCCGACTATTCAAGAATTTGGGTTAGAGTAAGAGATATAACTAAAGAAGGATTACAGCCTGTTTATGATCAAGTTAGAAGAATGGCAGGAGGTGCAGCAATAATGGCAAATGTTGAGCATAAAGTTTCACTAATTTCTGGGATCCATGATCTTCTTCCAAATAGAACAGGAGGCGCAATTATGCAGAAAAATCTTGAAATTCTTGGAGATATTCAATATACTCAAGACGAGATCGATTTTGCATTAGACATGCAAAAAGCCAATGGAAAACCACTAATTGGAATTGATGGAAAAATTAGACCACTAAGAGAAACACTAGAGAGCCCAGGAGGAGGTTCAACAGATGTTGGGGATGTAAGCTATAATGTGCCTGTTGTTAGTCTAGCCGCAACCACAGCTCCTAAGGGAGTCCCATGGCATTCATGGTCAGTAGTTGCCAGCTCTGGGATGTCTATTGGCCACAAAGGAATGCTTCATGCTGCGAAAGCACTTGGTATGTCAATGATAGACATCTACAAGGATAAAAAATTAAGGGAAGAGATTAAGAAAGAGTTTGATGAAAGAATTGGAGATTATAATTATGATCCTTATCTAAACCCAGGCCCTCCACCTATTGATTATGTTGACTAAATCCAAGATCTGGATTTCATCTCTTTAGTTACAATCTTGGATAAATAAATTATAGCAATCATATTTGGTATTGCCATTAATGCAAAAGCTATATCAATAAGTCCAATTACAATTTCAACAGTTAATATTGAGGATATTATTATAGCTGCAACATAGATTATATTATAATACTTTCCCTTTGTTGGTGTTGTTAAAAAGCCATAACATTTAACCCCATAATATGAGTAAGTAAATAATGTGGAGATTCCAAAAATTGATATCATAACAATAAGCAAATAATCTCCAAACCCAAAGAATAATCTTCTAAATGCTTCGAGAGATAGAACAATTCCATTCAAATCACTCTCAAGATATGCTCCGCTAATAATTATAATCAGACCTGTTATTGTACAGACTAAAATTGTATCTAAAATAGGGCCTAACATTCCAACAAGACCTTCATCTGTTCCTTTTTTTGTTGTAGATTGACCATGATATATAGGCGCAAGCCCAACTCCACTTTCACTTGAGAAAACAGCTCTTCTTATACCAATTAATACTAACCCCCAAAACCCCCCTTGTACTATTGTGTTAAAATTGAAAGCTTCACTAAAAATCAAATAAAAAGTAGACGGAACAACATCCATATTAGCAATTAAAATGTAGATTCCAAGAATGAAATATAGTATTACCATTATTGGAACTAANCCTGAAGTTACTTTAACTATAGATTTCAAACCACCAAAAATTACAAATGATGTTAAAATTGTAAATACTATTCCAATAATAAGCTTCCATCCTACAATGCCTAGGTTTAAAAACTCATTAGGGTTTAAAACATCAATATATGACTGAGTTAATTGATTAGCTGTAAATGCAGGAAGAACACCAACTAGTCCAGCTATTGAAAACCAAATTGCCAGTGGACGCCCCCATTTTTTTATACCTAAACTCATATAATACATTGGACCACCCAGATAGTCTCCATTTTCATCTTTTATTCTAAGATTAACTGCAAGTGAGGCTGAAAAAAACTTTATTGATGCCCCAATCAAAGCAGTTACCCACATCCATACTAAAACACCTGGACCTCCTTGATTGATTGCAATAGACACTCCTGAAATATTTCCAAGACCAACTGTTGCAGCAAGAACCGCTGATAATGCCTGAAATCTAGAAATTCCAATACTTGAAGGATCTTTTCTTAGCATTAATTTAAATCCACTAACTATCCTCATTAATGGATTTGCCTTTGAAATAATTGTTAGATAGATTCCTCCTCCTATTATTAAAAACAGCATTAGCCAGTTAAGAGGAGATATAATTTGATTAATTATAGATTCAATAGAATTAAAAAGATCTACCATATCGAAAATTAACGATTAAATTTTGAAAAGAATACTATCTTTTTTAAATTATTGAAAATTACTTTTTTATGCAATCAAGACGAGAATGGTTTAAATCCTCAATAGGTATCGGAGGTTTGATGTTAACTCCATCAATTTTATCTGCTGAAGAAATTAAAAAATATAATCCAAGAGCAAAATCTTCTATAGTAAAGTTAAGCTCAAATGAAAACCCTTACGGTCCTTCAGAAAGAGTCCTAAATGCAATTAAAAATTCTTTTAGTGATGCATGTAGGTACCCGTATGAGTTTATTCATGAACTTCAAAAAACATTAGCTTCAAAACATGGAGTACCTGTTGAGAGTATTGTAATAACTGGTGGCTCCAATGAGGCTCTTAGGGTAACTGGTCTTGCAATTTCAAGTCAAGGAGGAAATATAGTCGCAGGAAAACCTACATATCTTGCCTTGATGAGTTATGCTGAAGGATGGGGAAGTAAAATTAAATGGGTACCTGTAGATTCTGAAAAGGGGTATGATTTAAAAAACATAAAATCAAGTGTTGATGATGAAACTAAAATGATATTTATTGCAAATCCAAATAATCCAACAGGGACTTTATTAAATCAACAGTCATTAAAAGACTTTTGTGAAGAGATGTCTCAAAAAACAATAGTATTTTGTGATGAGGCATATTATGATTATATAAACGAAGATAATTATCCTTCGATGGACTATCTTATACGAAAGGGAGAGAATGTAATAATATCAAGAACTTTTTCTAAAGTATATGGTCTTGCAGGATTAAGAATCGGATATTTGGTTTTAAAACCTGAGTTAGCAGATCAATTGTTTGGAGATTATTCTGTTTACAGAAGACCTAACATAATGGCACAAACAAATGTGCTTGCTGTGTCAGCAGCTTCTGAGGCTTTAAAAGATGAAGATTTTTACAAATTCTCATTAAATAAAGCGAATGAAGAAAAAGATAAAATTTATAAGTTATTAGATTACCTAAATTTAAAATATATTAATTCTAGCACTAATTTTGTTTTCTTTGAATCCAAGAAACATATAAATGAACTTTCAGAACAAATGCTTAAAAAAGGTGTAATTGTTGGCCGACCTTTCCCACCATTTTATGACTGGTGTAGAATTAGTACTGGAACAAGTGAAGAGGTTGATGTCTTTATGAAAGCTATGCTTGAGGTTTATGGTTAAAATTGTTTATTTTAAAAATTAGATTGACTGTAACTTAGTAGCTTAATAAGATTACTTCTTGTAAATAATGTATGTTGCCTTAACACCTGTAGCCAAATTCCACCTATTATTCCCAACTAATCTACCCTGATCATCATAGACTATAACCTCTGCTGTATTTGGGCCAGATGTACCTTGATTTAATGCAATAAAATCAACAACATTAAATCCACTACTAAGGTCAAGTTTAAATCCTTTAGCTTTCTCAGTTAATAGAATGGCAGGCATAACGACATTTTCATTAACCTCCACCTTTATTAAATCACCGTCAGGATACTCATGATCACGTAAAATAATATTTACGTACTCTCCGTCATTTTTGATTTCTCCGAGAAATTGATCTACTTTAAATTTATTTATGTTTTTGGTAGATTCAGATTCCTTTTTATTAAGTCTTGATAAATAAAACTCGTTTGAGTTAATAAATCTTTCAGGTTTTTTTTCTTTCACATTAGCATCTGGAAAAAAGTTTTTCTTGTTCTTGTCCTCAAATTTTTTAAGAAAAGGATTCTCCTTTTTTTTAAGATTTAAAAGAGATTTTTCAGAGTCAGGCTTTAATGGAGTAAATGGACTCCCCGAGGACCCAGATGAATTATCCTGTGAATATCCAAACAGAATAAAAGTTATTGAAAAGAATAAATTAATTATATATTTACTTGAATGAATCAATCTTAAAATTTTGTACTAAGATAAACCTTTAACATGCAATTAGAAAACATTGATTGGCTAATAATATCTGCCTTTTTTGTAATATCTCTTTTAATTGGAGTTATAGTCTCAAAAAAATCTGGTAAGGACATTACTGAATTTTTTCTTTCAGGTAGAAAAATGCCATGGTGGCTTTTAGGTATCTCTATGGTCGCAACCACTTTTTCAGCTGATACTCCAAATCTTGTAACAGATATTGTGAGAACAAATGGAGTTGCAGGAAACTGGGTCTGGTGGGCATTCTTATTAACAGGTATGCTTACAGTTTTTATTTATGCAAAGCTTTGGAGACGATCAAAAGTACTTACAGATCTTGAGTTTTATGAATTAAGATATAGTGGAAAAGGGGCTGCTTTTTTAAGAGGTTTTAGAGCTTTTTATTTAGGAGCAATTTTTAATGTTCTAATAATGGCTAGCGTTTGTCTTGCAGGAATTAAAATTGGAGGAGCTCTATTAGGGCTTTCTCCAGTTGAAACATTATTAATATCATGTGGAATTACAGTAATTTATAGTTCAATAGGAGGTCTTAGAGGTATAATTATTACTGATTTTTTTCAATTTATTTTGGCAATGCTTGCTACGTTTTGGGCAGCTTATGAAATTGTGTCTCTCCCTCAAATACAAGGTTTAACCATGGGAATGAGTATTTCAAATTATGGTACAAAGATGAA
>FUFK010053233.1_pt1 | contig 11611 bp, 12 predicted proteins | sample 1021851 | NCBI WGS metagenome assembly FUFK01 (sample SAMEA51879418, study PRJEB19060) | metagenome
TGTTATATCTGTATGCTCTGGTATAGTTTGTTGATTCTCTAATAATAGTTTTATATTTAATTTATGTTGTGTTGCTTTTGCTTGTAATAAATTTATAGTGTTAGTAACTAATATACCTTTCATGCTTTTGGTTCTTTCCTTTCTAATATATCATTTATTTCATTTGACTTTTGTTTGCTACCTACAGAAGAACCAAAATAATATGCTAATACCATTGTAGTAGCTGAATTTAAAGCACCTAACACATATACTAAAATATCTTTAGCCCCTGAGTTTACATCTACATCTGCAAATATAATTACTAGAAAAAGACCAAAAGACATTGTTACTGTACCTAAAGCAAGTAATGGGGTAACACATTTATTTAACCAACTAGCATTTTCACTAGTAGCAATAGCTGTTTCTCTTCTTCGAGCAGAATCTCTATCTGCATACTCAGCTTCTAGTTTAGCAAGTTCTCCTTTTTGCTCCATAGCTCTAAGTTCTTTCATAGCTTTAGCACGAGCAGTAGGATCTGGTATTAGTCTTTCAACTAATTTTTCTCCAATAGGTAATAGTCCTGTTAATAAATTAAGCAACTTNATCTCCTTTACTTNCTTTATAAAACTTCTTTTCTAATTTACAACCCTTATCTGTTTTTGGTTCAAACCAATTAAAACCTCTTTTAGTATTAGCACACCAGTATGTACATAAGTCTCTTTCTATCCACTGTAGTTTACAGTAGTACTGATCTACATGTGGTACTAAAGTAGCCATCCAAAAAGCTATGCTAATCATTTACTTGCTTCCATAACTGCTGTCCATAAAAAGTGACACAGATAAATTAAAATTAAACTTAAACTTCCAATAAAGATTCCCATCTTGGTGTTATATAAAAAATTTTTCCTTCTTCGCATCTGATTATAAACTTCTCGTTCTCTTCTTTTCTTAATATCCCTTCGCATTTTGATAAATTTTCTATAACCTTGGATGCCTCCCCAATCTGCTGTCCAGTTTGCTGTAAAGAACTCTCGAATATATTTTTCTTGTTCACGAATTTTTTCTTCTGCTATGATACTATCAAATACTTCTTGAGTTGCCGATCTCTTATAGGTTAACTTTTTAAATATCCCTGGTTTACTTTTTTCTTGAGAGATTACTTCTTTTACATCTTCAATGTGTCCTGCCCACTTTGACAAAGTACGATAGATTTCTTCTACGTCTTTGCCTAATGCTACTGCTTTCTTGAGAGTGCTGTAGCAAACGGAAGCTGCCGAAAGTGCAGTAATAGGATCTATCAATATTATACTCCACTAGCAGAACTTCCATCCAGACTAATACTAGGCCAATCAGACCATGTTCTAGGATCTGCACTACCTATAGTAGCAGGAACATTTCTTAATGCTTGTCTGTATGTAGCCATAGCACTAGGCATAGCTGTCCCTGTTTCTGCTTTTCTAATCGCAGCCCAATCTGTATCTTTTAACATACTATTTCTTTGAGAACGTATTTGAGACATAGCACTATTTTTAGCTGAAGTTATTTCATCAGCAGTCATGTCTGTTTTTTCTACAGTAAATACATATGTACCTGATACATAAGGTGTAGCACCTGTTAGTCGTTCTGTTAAAACATTATAAGGTTTATGCTTGTTTATTTTTTTATAGCCTCTAAGAGCTAACTGTTCATCGGTAGGTACACTACGAAATACTTTTGTGTAATGTACTATTTCACCGACAACATTTCCATCTACTTTTGCAATATACATTTTATCTCCTATCTATTTGCAAATGATTCTGTTGGGGCTGTAAAGTTTGAAGTGTATCTAGCAACACCTGCAGTTATTCTTATTTCATCCATGTAACCTGTAAGTGCTCTACCACCTGAAGCATCAGCATTTAAAGCACCTAAATGCCATTCGTTTTTACTAAAGTTTGTTGTGTGACTAGTTGCTGTGCTACCTGCTTGTGTACCATCAATAAATAATCTTAAATTGGCAGATGAATCTCTAGTCATTGCAACATGATACCAAGTTTGATTCGATAAACTTTGAGCTACTTGAATTTGTGGTGTTGACTCATTACCTGCTTCCCACTCTCCATCATATCTTTGAATAACAAGACTACCTCCTGCATCTCTTATTAAAGATGCTTGACCGTTAGTACCACCATTATTAGGATCACCATCAAAATATACAAAAAATTCTATTGTAAATGGCCCTGTCCCTATTGCCATTCCTTCATTTTGAAGATCAGTTTGATTCCATCTTATACTATCACTGCCATCAAAATAAATACTGCCAGTACCAAATTTTTTAATACCTGTTCGTATTCTTACATTGTTTACTGTATCAAGATTATTTTTCATTGTATGATCAATAATTCCTGCATTAGTAAAGTTTGCAAGAAATATAGTATTTGCATGAGCAGTAATTGGGGCTGTTGGAGGATCGAATGCAGTCCCATCATCATATTTACAAACACCTNTAACAAAATTAAAATTTGAAATATACCCTGCAAAATAATCACCATCATAAGCTCCTACTCTACCTAATGCAAAAACTCCTGTTGAATTTGTGAGTGCATTAGAAGCACCTATATTTGTAGAGTCTTGTTGCACACCGTTATAATAGATTCTTACATTTGCTCCCTGTCTAACAAAAGCTAAATGTACCCACTCATTTGCTTTAGGAACAGTTGCACTAGCACTACCATGGCCTGTCCAAGCATATAAAGTGCCACTACTTATNTATAATTGAAAAGANGTNTNACTNNCAGNNGAACNATGTGATTGACCATAAACATATTGTGTACCTGATANACTATTAAAATATACCCAACACTCAATAGTAAAATTTTCAGTTCCTAATGTAAAAAGCTCAGAATCTGGTATTGATAAATAATCGGTANNTCCATCAAAGTAAGCACTACCNCCTANTNCATCTTTACTNTATGATCTAGTTGGTGTATATGGTGAAAAAGGTAGTGATCTAGCATCAGGGCCAGATGTTAAAGTAAGAGAAGTATTACCATTATTAATAAATCTACTGTTCTGATGTGTAAGAATTGCTGTATCACTATTAGCTGTTAAAGGGGCTGTAGGAGTAGCAATTGAACCTCTATTAGCACCATTAATTAAAATAAAATTACTATAATGTCCTATGAAACGAGCTTGTCCTCCTCGTTGACCAAATTGACCTAAAGATATAGCAGGAATAGTTCCTGAACTTGTAGCACCACCACCATCAACATAGCTGCCATCAATACTTACTCTAAATGTACTTCCTGTTCTATCAACCTGAATCCATTGCCACTGACCAGGAACAATATCAGTAGTATAATCTATAGTTATAGTCCATGTAGAACCTGCATCTACTAGTAATTGATCGTGAGCAATAATAATACTTGTGGCTGCTGAGTCTGCATATAAAGTAGTTCTACTACCTAAAGAACTAAGAGGGAATACAAACATACCTATTGTAAAATTATTAGTTCCTAATGTAATACCAGAACCATGATTATCAGTGTTAGTAGTGCCATCAGTGTACCTACTCCAGTATCCTTCTTCTGCACTAAATGGGCTAAATGTACCAAGATACACATGACCATTACGAGTAATCTGATGATTATATTTAGAGTCATCTAAGAAGCCTACGTTACGAACTGCTCCTGAGTATTGACATGTAAGTAGTTTAGTTTCTGAACCAGTGGATGTTAATGGTGCTGTTGGAACACTAAAGTTACTAGTTCCATACACTGCTGTTCCATTTACAATTCTCATATCTGCTATATAACCTGTAAACATAGAAGTACCTAATCCAACATTACCACCTATTGTAGCTAAACCGTTTGCAGTTAAGTCTCTAGTAAAAGATGGATTAGTACTACTTACAATTCCGTTTACACTATGATATAAAGTATTACCACTTCTTTGCACTGCTACATGATTCCATGAGTTTGCAAAAAAATAATTTCCTAAATCAGTTCCAGAAGCAAAATTAGTACCACTGAAACAATCTAATTTATCACCTTGCCAAACAAGAGCCGACATGTGATCTGTATCACCATTATTAGCATCTCTTAAATCTAAAATTACTTGTGTTCCAGAATCTGAGGAAGGATATACCCAACACTCGAAAGTAAAATTATTTGTACCAAATGCAAAGTCTGAACTTGTGGCTGTAGTTAAACCATCACCAGTACCATCAAAAAATCCAGAACCTACATTCGCAGTTTTACTTTGTGTAAATGGTGTATTAGTAGATATTGATTGACCACTTCCTACTGTAAGAGCATGAGGGCTAGAAGCATTATCTATAAATCTATTTGATTGGCATGTTAATAAACCAGTTCCTGTTATTGCTGTAAGAGGAGCAGTAGGCACTGTTATAGATGTATTAGTAGTTCCATAAACATCATAACCTTTTACAATTCTAACATTTGATAGATAACCATCTACTTCACCACCACTACCATTATAAGAACCTATGTTAAAATCACCAGAACTAGCTCCGAAAGTTACTGCTTTAGATACCCCTGTATAAAAAGAAGATACTCTACTACCATTAAGCCATAAAGCTATATTACTAGAGGAATCTCTAGCAACAACAACATGATGCCATGTATTTAATGTTATACTATCATTGTCTGTTTTAATTAAATCACTGCCATAATAAAGAGCTACATATTTATTTGTTGCATTTATGTAAACTTGCGTTATGTTGCTTCCATTAGTAGGAAAAGTTAAAANACTTGGATGTTGTGTGTCAACAGCAAGTGTACTTACTTGTACAAAAAACTCTATTGTAAAAACTCCATCTAACTCTACATTAGAAGTACTTGTAAACTCTAAATCTGTATTATTTACAGTAAACAAATTACTCCAATACCCGTCAGCATAATAATATGGGCTAAAGTCATTACCATAAGCATCACCTACTACAGTAAGAGCATGAGCCGATGTAGAGTTATCTCTAAATGCTTTGTAGTTTGGATCTCCTAATGCAGATGTATTTCCTTCACCTTCGGAGCCATCTGCATGAAGAAGTAATGTAGTTTGATTAAAGTGTGGTTCTGATGCTTCTTCTGCAGCACCTAAACCATAACCTAATGCTTTAGTACCTACGCCACCTTTTATTCCTTTAATAGGCATTAGTATGTAACCTTTCCATATTGTGTTTGTGAAGCTAGACAAGTATATTGTGCTGTGCCACTACCTGCATCTGCACTTCTAGTTACATTAATTAAATAACTATCAATACCATCTGCATTACCTTCTGATGGTGCAGTAGTGCCTCCTTGCCAATGAACAGGTGAAGCCGTGGCTCCATCTATTTTAATAGCTGTTAAATAGTAAGCTGTACTACCCATACTTGATTCAAAAGCAACTGAAGTAGTTTGTCCTACAGCAACTGTTGCAGAAAAGGCTGTACTACTATCCCCTCTAAGATTTAATTCAAAGTTAGCTGCAGCATCATTAGTTCTTAATTCTACATTATGACTTAGTATATCAAAGTTAATTGTGCCAGTAGCACTAGTAGTAGATATAGAAGTTCTTTCTCTAAGATTATTTTTAAACTCTACCTGGGAATTAATACTAGTAGTATCAGCAGTAGCATCACCCATTGTTACATTACCACTTAATGTAGCACTACCTGCAACATTGAATGTTCCTTTGCCAGAGAAGTTACCACCTACATTTAATGTACTAGCTACAGAAACTGCATCAGTAACTGTAAGTGTACCTTTACCAGAAAAATTACCACCTACATTCATAGCACCTGCAGCCGATACTGTATCAGATACTGTTAATGTACCCTTACCTGATACTGCTCCTCCAATATTTAATGTTGAAGCTGCAGTAACAGCACCAGTAATTTTAAATGTACCACCTACAGATCCATTACCAGATACATCTAATGTACCATCAGCAGATATATTTCCTAATGATGTTTCTCCTGCAACATCTAGTGTGCCACTAGCAGATATATCTGAAACATTAGTTTCACCTGTAACTGCTAATGTAGATTCTACACTTACTGCTCCTTTAAATGCAGAAGTAGCACTAACTGCAAATGCACTTGATAATGATGCAGTTCCTGTTAAAGTTGTAGCTCCTCCTACATTAAATGTACCACCAACTGAAGCATTACCAGTTATGGTAGCAGCATCTGCTGACATGTTATCTGTATTGATAACACCATCAATGTATAAATCTTTCCATTCTTTTGTAGTTTTACCTAAATCGGTAACACCATCTGATGCAGGAAAGATTGCACCCGAATCAACTTCTACTTCTTGTGATGGACCTAATTTTTGGATTGGGCCACCTTCAGCAGCAGTACCATCATGTGTATGCCCATCGGTTGCAAATGCACTTACTATCGCATCAAATTCTCCATCAAAATCTGCTGCGTTAATAACATTACCGTCAGCAATATTATTACCTGTATCGTTTCTAGTATAACCTGTTCCCATAATAAAAATCCTTATCGTCTATCAAAAGTTCCAAATTCTAAAACTGCAGCATCTAATGAAAATGGAGGAAATGTATCACTCGATGTAAATTGTAGTGCTACATTAAATCCAGACCCTATTGTTTGTGTAGTAAATACTTTTTTTAATTTACCACCAAATGTAGAAGTTCCAAAAACTGATGTGCTTCTTCCATAGATTGAAACCTCTTGTGTTGTATTTGACAAAGTAATTGGTGCAGGTTGTATTGCATCATCTTCATCAAAATCAAATTTTAAATTTACTGTAGTATTAATACTACCTGCAGGATCTGTATACAAATGTAACTTATAAATAGTTTTTCTAAGTTGTGGATCATTTAGTGTAACAAATGGTGTAAAAAATGTAGCCTCTATATTACTACCATCTAAACTGTTACCATCTTCCATTTTATAAACATATCCACCTGAGTTAGCAAATAAAATAGTTTCTGTTGAATTGAACATACTACTATCTGCAACAAATGCTTTAAATCCTCTTAACTCAGCCCAACCAAAAAAACTACCCTCTGTTCCTGCTAGTTGTGTTCCTAATATTCCTGTAGCATTACTTTCAGAAACATTAGTATTAAAACCTAACAATCGGTATTGTGATTTACCTTTGATTGTTACACTATCAAAACTTGTATTAGCTGTAATTAAATCTGTAATTTCTTTCTGTACATTTTTAGATATTACTGCTAAATCAAAGTCTCCAATTTTATCTGTAGAACTTAATGATCTAAGTCCATCTGGCCCTAAGAATACTACATCACCTGCAACTTCTTTAATAGTATCTGAATCTACACAACCAATATTAGTTGTTATAGGTTGTAATACAAAATCTGCAAGTGTATTACCAACTAATCTTTCTATTTTATTTTCACTAAATATAATTAGCTGTTCTCTAAAAGCTATCAGTCCAGTTATATCTGTACCTACACTTATGTTTCCTGCACCATTAGCAGGATTAAAATCGTTATCTGTATAAGGCGATGTAAAACTTAATACATCTCCCTTTGCAAAAAATAAATGATTCTTAAAAAATGCTATATGTGATGCACCCTCTATATCATCAGGAGCATTTACTAGTGGTACATAGTTTGTATTATCATATGTAAATGGGTAATTAGAACCATCTACCCCTGCTATTTTTTCTGTTAATCCTATTCTGTATTTAACAAATCTTTGTTTACTTGTACTACTTTTATTGCTAGTTAAAAAAGTAATTACTGCTCCATCTGCAGGGCTACTAGCTAAGTTTGGAGATATACTCATGGTAGTTCCGCCACTTGTAACTGTTGGTGTTCCTGCTACTGTATACACTAAAGTTACACCTGCAATTGTAAAAGTATCTCCTGCTTGTGGAATAGATGTTAATCCATCTATGGCTAAATTACCACCTGTTTGACTTGCTCCATTTACTAAAGGTGTACCATACTGAGTAACATTTATTCTAGTCCAATTACTGCCAGTAGATTTATATAAATGATTATTTCTACTTGCAATACTAGAACCTCTCCATGCAGCTAACCCTGTAATACTACCCCTGTTAGTTGTAAAAGTTACATTTGCTTGATCTGCAGGTGAACTTGCTAAACTAGTTGATAATGTAAGTGTTGCTCTTTTAGTTGCAGTAGCCCAACTTACACCACTAACTGTATATGTTCCTGTAACCCCTGCTATAGTAAATGTATCTCCATTTTCAGGAGTTATATACAATCCTGCTACAACTAATGTCGTACCTGTTTGACTTGCCCCGTGAACTTTAGGAGCACCAAATGCAGGAACTGTATTAGTATCAAACTTACTATAACCTAATACTTTTCTATAACCACCCTCTACTGAAGGTTCAAAGTTTCTTAATAATCTAGCACTACCAGGTTTTTGTGAACCTTGTTGTAATGGTGATAGACTACTCACTAAACCTTCTTTAAACTCGAAAGCATATGTTTCTAATCTGTCTGCCATTTATGAAGCCAATCTATAAACGTATGTACTTCTCTGTGATCTTGTTAGCATAGTGGATCTAACATATGTGTTTTCATTTATAAGAACAATTCTCATGTTCTTTAATCCTGCTTGAAACTTTTCTTTTGCAACTAATGCATCTTGTGTATTACCTCTAAACATATAAGCATAGTACATAGAACCATCTACTATTACATTTCTATATATTTCTGGTATCTTTGGCACATCAGTGCTATCTGTCATTTCAACACTTGTTAAATAATATTCATATACAACTGTGTATGCTTTATCTGGTGCAGGTGATAGTACATATTCTAGACCAGGAGCTTTAGATACAAATACAGGAACATTATATAAACTAGTATCTGATGTATATTCTTGTTCTACAAATCTTTCTAAATACTCTTCATATCTTAATACTTTTAATTTTTGAGTTCTGTTATTTAATGTATCACTTTCTTTAATTCTAAAAGTTTCAAAGTCTACTACAGTAGAGTTTGCAGGAAANCTATATCTAGTNACTCCTGTAGATAAAGTATCTTCTTGCTCTACAAAATTATAAGGCCANTGTGGATACTCTTGATCTATTTCTTGTATTGCTGCATTNACACTATCTTTAACTTGTGAGTGAAAACCTGCAGCCGTAGAAAAATTACTAGTAGTAAGCTCTACCTCATTAAGTCTTCGATTAACTTCGTTTACAAGTCCTAAATAATTATATGCCATTAAAATTCCTTAATAGGTAAAGTAACAGATCGTTCTGCTATTGTCCCACTTGTATCAACTATCTGACAATGTAACTTATACTTTGTATTATTTGTACCTAATCCTAAATTAACAGTGGCAACTGTATCAGTTTTAGATACTCCTACTAATTGTAAATTATTTATAATACTACCTGTGTTAAGTTGAGTCTTAACACCAGATTCATTATCAACAAACCATGTAACTTGATCTATAGTTGCTTGACTATTTAAATATCTAGACCAATCCATACTAAAATCTACTGTTTCATCTGGATCTTTACTGGGCCATTTAAGAGACATATTATGCTACCTTTACTGTTCTATCTGCATTGTTACTTCGTCTATGTACATAAACTGTTCTACGTCTTTCATAGTTATCTTTAACAGTGCTAAAGTCAAATACTACAGGTGAAATTATTGGTACTCCAACTCTTGCTATTGTTTTTACACCACTAACATTTACTGTTATATCTGTGCCTGAATCTACTGCCTCTATAGATACGTTACCAATTGCACCAGTACCAGATACTCCTGTTAAAGTAATTGCTATACTTTGTGAGTTATATCTATCTGTACCAAATACAGCAGTTCCATATCTAGCAAAAGTAATATGACTAGACATATTTTACTCTACTCTTAATATTGCTGATGTTCCATCTGCTGTAGGAAAACTAACTACAAAGTTACCTGCAACAGCAGTTTGATCTGAACTAAAATCCAAAACACATACTGCATTAGTAGTGCTAGAAGTACCATCAGTAGTTGTATTATATATTAATCCACCTCTAGCTGTAATAGATACTGCAGTGAATGTAGCAGTTCCAAAGTTAGTAATACCAACTGTGCCACTTGCTGTAGGATCTACTTTAGTAAGTTCTATACCACCAGAGCTATATCCTGCACCTACTACTTCTCCAGAAGTTGTAAAGTTTGTAGTACCTGCACTTAATGTAGCTGCAGCCGAATATAAAGCAATCTTAAAAGTGTGACCTGCAGAATTAAAGTCATGTTTACCTTCAAGTAATTCTTTCTTGAAAGAGGTACACATAGCTTGTGATATTGCCATCTTTAATCCTTTATAAAAAAAATGGGTAGCCCTATCCCTTAGAGCCACCCATACAGTTTACTTAATTAATAATTAAGCTAATTGGTCACGATCTACTTCATCTGGCCCTAGATCGTTTGACACATCTTGCATGACGGCCCACATTCTTACTACTCCTGTAGAAGGAGCAGCACTAGAACCTGCCAATATTAACATGTCAATAGTGTCATCTGAAGCAACAACGTGTGGTGCATAATCATTAGGTAAATTTGTCATGTCACCTGTTGAAGTTGAGTCTAAAGTAAACCCATCAACAAATGCATCCACATCAACTGCTGTAATACCAATGTCAGCACTAGCATCACCGTTAGGTGGTGTTACTACTTCAAAACCTGCAGCCCAAACCATTGTTTTTGCAGGAACGTCTATTACTTGAAGTACATCTGCTGCAGCTAAGTCACTACCTTTAGTAGTTGTTGCAACTGCAAAATCAAGATCTACCTCTACTTTGTATGGCTCTTTGCGAATAGCACGACTTGGGTGCGTACCTGCATTGATACCATTTGATACGTCAACTGTAGCCATTTTCTATCTCCTTATGAAGCCACATTAAACTTAGCAGTGACAATTGCCTCAGGTCTTAAAATCTTACGACCATAGAGGTGCATACCACGCACGATGTCAGCAAAGCTGTCTGGATCACGATAGCTTTCTGTCTTAGATACTTGTTGTGCTGTTGCTACAGCAGAACCATGTCCTGCTACAATAACACCAAAGTCAGTACTTTGATTAGTTTTACCAGTAGTGCCTGAACCTCCACCTACTTGTGGTAAGTTGTTAGATACATAAACCTTAAATCCATGTAAGTTATTTACAACTAAACCATTTTGTAGTCCAGATCCACCAAAGTCAGAATTTAACAATCTGCTATCTTCATCCTTTAATATTTCCATAAATACAGGATCAACTACTAACCATCTATCGGCTGTATCAACAAACTGCTGATCTAAAAGTCTGCCCATTCTATTGATAACTTGTAAACAAGTAGCAGTGTCAGTAGATTGTGAAGTCTGTCCTGGAAGTCTTGGAGCCAAAGGAATAGAGTTACCTGTTCCTGGCGAGCTAATGTTACCAAAGTCTTCTTTAGTTAATTTCATGGATGTAAGAAGCTCATCATTACCTGCTGTAGAAACAGCATTTGTTCCTGGTGATGTACTTCTAGCTGTATCTGCAGCACCATGTTTTGCTGATTGCTCAAAGCCACAAAGATACCCAAGAACGTCCTGATCATACTGATCTCTCAAACGATAAGCAGCACGATCTGAAGCCAAAGACATGAAGTTTACATGACTGTGTGCAGCTTCGATGTCATCAATCTTA
>FUFK010046324.1_pt1 | contig 11610 bp, 8 predicted proteins | sample 1021851 | NCBI WGS metagenome assembly FUFK01 (sample SAMEA51879418, study PRJEB19060) | metagenome
AGGATCCCAGGAAAAAGAAATTGGGTCTTTGTTTTTTAATTCTGCCTCAATATAGAGATGACTAATCCTAGTAAGCTCTAAATTTCCAATTTCAGGGACTGAAAGTTCAGAAAAATTTAGTTCTAATGCCCTTCCCGATTGATTTACTTGAATAAGTGGCGCTAAGTCAGACCATCTATTGGAAAAATAATTTTTTATTTCTTCCGGATTTAAGCTTCTTAACTCGTCATATTTGAAAGAATTTTGTGAAAAATTTGTATTATCTGTTTCGGAGAGGTTTACATCTGCTAAAATAGCTTCAACCGACAATCTTAACTTTAACTGAACCACATTTGAGCTTATTGATAAATCCAAGATAGAAGGTGATATTTCATGCGCTTTGACTGCGGCAACTTTTAAACTGAATAATATGGCAAAGATAAAAAATACGTTACCTGTTTTTGTTAAAAAAAACTTCGTCATTGTAATTACAGCATTAAGCCTTTTAATAGCAAACAGTTCACCGCTGATTTCTCATGAAATGTGGCTAGACACAAGCACTTACCAGCAAAAAATTGATGCTGAGATTAAACTCAGTTTGGTAAATGGTCAAATGTTTGATGGGTTTGAGCTATCGTATTTCAAAAGTAGGTTTTCCGAATTTTATTACATAAATAATAACAAGAAAGTAGATATTGAGTCGAGAATGGGGGATACTCCAGCAGCTACTTTATCATTTTCTAACAATGGTTTGGTAACCGGAATTTATGTTAGTGAAAAGTCTACTATAAATTATGAAACACTAGATAAATTTTCTGAATTTGCAGTCGAGAAAGGTGAAGAATGGGCTATTGAAAAACACTCTGACCTCAAATTTCCTAAGATGAACTTTAAGGAAGATTATTACAGGTTTTCAAAAATTTTGATTGGAGTTGGCAACTCACAGGGTAACGATATACAGGCCGGCCTAAAACATGAGATAGTTGCACTCACCAATCCGTACAATAGAGATTCTAAGGATGAATTTTACGTTAAACTGATATTCAACGATAACCCTCAAAAAAATAGACAAATAAATATTTTTGAGAGAGATTTCGAAAAAAATGTCACCACCCAAGTCACCTTTACAGATGATGATGGTATTGCAAAATTTAAAGTTACCGAGGGGAATGAGTATCTAATCGACAATGTAATCATTGAGGTCAACGAAGATCCTAAGAACGATGCTGTTTGGAGCAGTTATTGGGCAGCCCTTACCTTTCGAGCCTTAGATGCAACTCAATAAAGTAAAAGTTATATGCATTGGGAGTGCCCTTGTTGATACGATCGCCTCAAGCCCGAGGCAAATTAACTGGGGCGACGACGTTCCCGGTTACATAACTTCTAACGTTGGAGGCGTAGCATTTAATATCTGTCAGCAATTAGCATTGAGCCAATTAAAAGAAGTAGAATTGCTTACAGCACTGGGTAAGGATGCAAAGGGTAGAAAAATTATTAAATTATGTGATGAGTTAGGTATAATTACAAAAAATGTTTATAAAAGTAATATAGTTAAAACAGATAGTTATGTGGCAATTGAAGACGTTCATGGATTAAAAGCAGCAATTGCGGACGTCAAAAATGTAGAATTACATAGTGAAAATTTATTAAAACCTTTAGTAGATGGAAAAGTTATCAAAAATATTACTAATTTTAAGAATTTGATAATTTTGGATGGTAATTTGAGCCAAGATAGCTTGCTAAAAACTGCAAATAACAAAAATTACTTGGATTACGACATAAGAATTGTCCCAGCCTCACCTTCTAAAGCAACTCGCTTGAAACCTTTTTTAAAACTCCCAAACGTAACAATTTATTGCAACAAAAAAGAAGCAGAGAAGCTATTAGATTTGAAGTTTGAAAACACATTAGAAGCTGCTACTCATTTGCTTAGAAGTGGATTAGGGAGAGCCATTGTAACTGACGCTCACAACAATCTTTCAGAAGCGTCTTTAAGCGATAAGCCAATTACATTCCAACCACCTAATGTTAAAAAAATATATCGTGNAACTGGCGCTGGTGATTATTTTCTAGCTTGTCATATAATAAATGATCTTAAATTTGCAGATAAGAAAAAAGCTCTTAAATTAGCTGCAAATAGTGCCGCGAGTTATGTACGAGGTGAACATTAATGGTTAAATTAGAATACTCGCCCAAAGTTGAAAAAGCCATCCAAAACGACGACCCAATAGTTGCATTAGAGAGTACGATCATTACTCACGGCATGCCCTGGCCCGATAATTTTAAAACCGCGCAAGAAGTTGAAAAAGTAATAACAGAAACAGGAGCGACGCCAGCTACTATCGCAGTTATAAACGGCGTGATTAAAGTTGGTTTGGAAGAAGAAATTTTATCCAATCTTTCGAAAACAAAAAATGTAAGAAAATTATCAAGGGCGGATTTGGCTCATTGCCTACTAAATAAAGATACAGGCGCAACGACCGTTGCTGCAACAATGATAATTGCAAAACTAGCTGGAATTAAAGTTTTTGCTACCGGTGGTATTGGAGGAGTTCATAAACTTGCTGAAAAAACATTTGATATTTCAGCTGATTTACAAGAGCTATCCAAAACTGCTGTTTCGGTTGTGTGCGCCGGTCCTAAAGCCATACTGGACATTCCTAAAACACTTGAAGTTTTAGAAACACTTGGTGTTCCAGTGATAACATTTGGGCAATCAAAATTACCAGCCTTTTGGTCTTGCGATAGTCCATTCTATTCACCCCTATCTTTAAATGATCCAGCTTTGATTGCAAAATCACATAAAATTAGAGAACAACTATCTCTTGCTGGCGGCCAGCTAATAGCAAACCCAATACCTAAAGAAAATGAAATTCCATTTCGAGAAATAGAGCCAATAGTAAACGCCGCNGCAAAGGAAGCAATTCAGAACAAAATAATCGCAAAAGAAGTGACACCCTTTTTGCTTGCAAAAATCAATGAACTTACGCAGGGAAGATCTCTTAAGTCCAACATAGAACTTATAAAAAATAATGCAAAACTTGCATCAAAAATCGCATTATGTTTTTAAAGCTTCAAAAGATGTTTATCACTTTGATTTACAATGTAAATTATCTAAACTAGAACAACACAAGATAAAATAGGCAAAGACAAGATTATGCTCGCACGTTTAAGGACTAGCTTTTTGACAGGGGTCGTCGTAATCGCGCCAGTTGCACTAACGATTTGGCTTATTTGGAGCGTAATTGGTTGGATCGACGGGTTTGTTTTGCCTTTTGTACCCGATGCATACCGACCAGAAAAAATCCTGGGCACCCTATTTGGTTATGACTTACAACTTAACATTAGAGGTGTTGGAGTTGTTGTATTTCTAATTTTTGCAACATTTGTCGGCTGGATGGCCAAAGGCCTCATAGGTCGATCATTTATTAGATATGCCGAAAATTTAGTAAGTCGCATGCCGGTAGTTCGATCCTTTTACTCTGGTGTTAAGCAAATAGCAGAAACAGTGCTTGCCCAACAAGAAAGGTCTTTTGAAAAAGCATGCATGATCGAATATCCACGAAAAGGTATTTGGGCAATTGGCTTCGTGTCTACAACTGCAAAAGGAGAAATAGCAGAACGGAAAAGCTCAAAGGGCCCTATGGTATCAGTTTTTGTACCAACAACTCCTAACCCCACATCAGGGTTTTTATTGTTTTTCCCAAAATCCGATATTATCGAGTTAGACATGTCCATTGAAGACGCAGCCAAGTTGGTAATTTCAGCTGGTTTGGTTTATCCTCCTGACAAAAAATCACAGACCAAGAATATAAAGACAGCAGAATAGGATTTAATAGCTACTGTTTGTAATTGATTCGTTGGACGTAGTTCAAAAAAACTTTAAATTAAAAAAAAAGCGCCTGCAAAAGCAGGCGCTAAGTCATTGAGGCAGGTTTCATACAGGCAAGAAACCTATCGAGCAGTAATTTCTTTATACAACTTATAACTCCCGACTCCAAGCAAAAAGTTTGTAAATCAGTAATTTAGATCTTAATAAATTAGGTAGGTAATTAATTTTATTTATGCATCGGCTTTTTATAATGACTTTTAAACTAAAGAACTTCCTCAGTTTATTTATTTTAGTATATTTTTTATTTGGTGTTAAAGTAGCCTTTTCCCAACCAAAACACGCAATTTCTATGTATGACACCCCTCAGTTACCACATGATTTTGTGTCCCTTCCTTATGCCAGCCAGAACGCACAAAAAGGGGGTGTTTTGAGAATTGGTGCAGTAGGAAGTTTTGACTCTGTGAACCCTCATATCATTAAAGGACGTTCTCCTTGGCAGCTTCGTTTTTGGAATTATGAAACACTTATGGGTAGAAGTTGGGATGAACCTTTTACTTTATATGGCCTTTTAGCAGAATCAATTGAAACTGGACCGAATCGAGAATGGGTCGAGTTTACAATTCGGCAAGAAGCTAAATTTAGCGATAACTCTCCTGTTACAGTAGAGGACATTATTTGGTCATACAAAACCCTAGGAACGATCGGTCACTGGCGATACCGAGGTCTTTGGAAAAAAATTGAAAGCATAGAAAAAACTGGTCTGCGAAAAGTTAAAATATCTTTCAACGAAGATAATCCAGAGTTGGCACTTTTAGCGGGTATGAGGCCAATTCTCAAAAAAGCACAATGGGATAATATAGATTTTGAAAAATCGAGTATAGAAACAATTCCTATTTCAACGGCAGCTTATGTAATTTCAAATATAGAACCTGGGAAGTCTATTACCATGGCTCGGAACCCCGATTATTGGGGAACTAACCTTCCTTTTAGAAAGGGCACTTTAAATTTTGATGAAATATCAATTGAATATTTTGGTGACGCAACAGTACTTTTTGAAGCATTTAAAGCTGGTGAAATAGATATTTTTAGAGAGGGCAACGCGGAAAAATGGGAGACGCAATTTAATTTTCCGGCAGTAACAAACAAACAAGTTATAAAATCTGAAATACCACACGGAAGACCCACCGGTATGAGAGGTTTAGTGATGAATAGCCGAAGACCCCTTTTTTCTGACTGGAGAGTAAGGCAAGCTTTAATTGAGGCGTTTAACTTTGAGTATATTAATGAAGCTCAGAATGCTGGGAGACAAGAGCGCATTTCTTCTTACTTCTCCAATTCAATTCTTGGGATGAAAGAGGGCGCTGCGGACGGCGATGTCTTGAGGTTACTAGAAAACTCAGATCAAATTCTTCTGCCCGGAACTTTGGAAGGTTATAAACTACCAAAAGGTGATGGTTCACAAAGAAATAGAGCTAATATGAAAAAGGCTTTAAAAAATTTAAGTATCGCTGGATTTAATGTTACTGATGGAAAGCTCTTAGATAGTCAGGGACGCCAATTTAGCTTTTCAATTTTGCTTCGACAGGGGGCACAAGAATACCAATCGATTGTCGAAATGTATTCAACTTCACTTCGTCGATTGGGTATTGATGTCAAAATCGAGTTAGCTGATAGCTCTCAGTATTGGGAAAGAATTAAAAAACTTGAATTTGATATGGCCCCCTACTCGCGGGATTTATCCCTTAGTCCTGGAAACGAACAGTATCTCTATTGGTCGTCTGAATATGCAGATGTAGAGGGAACAAGAAATTTGATGGGAATAAAGTCTCCCAAAATGGATGATCTTTTGAATAAAATAATGAAATCAAGCTCATTAAGAGAGCTACAGTCTATAACTAGAGCCATGGATCGTCTTTTGATGGCAGGTCGCTATGTTATCCCAATTTATCATAACGGGCCGAGCCGTATAGCGCACAAATCAAATCTAAAATATCCAGACAAAACCCCTCTTTATGGTGATAGAATAGGTTTTTTTCCTGATGTATGGTGGAAAGAAAATTAAAGCATTTATTCGTTTATGTATTTAAGCCTTATTAACATGGGTCACCGATGATAAAACTAGACATATACTCTGATCCTATATGCCCTTGGTGTTATATTGGGAAAAGTTATTTAGATAGAGCATTAGAAAAAACAGTAGACCATCCATTTAATATACAGTGGCATCCCTTTCAATTGAACCCAGACATGCCAATAGAAGGAATGGATAGAAAAACATATTTAGAAAATAAGTTTGGAAACAAGGATTTAGCTATNAAAGCTTACCTTCCAGTCGTAGAACATGCAAAACTTGCTGGACTTGATTTGCAACTAGATAAAATTGCTAAAACTCCAAATACGCTTGCTGCGCACAGGCTTATATTTTGGGCTTGGCAGGAAGGTTTACAAAGCGCTTTAATCTCTTCATTGTTTAGAGCGTATTTTATTAAAGGAGAAGATATTGGTAAANAGNGTGTCTTGATTAATCTTTCAAAGGATTCTGGACTTGATGAAGCCCTTATAACAAGGCTGTTAGAAGGGAAAAATGATAGTGAACACATTGTTAAACTTGATCAATCTGCTAGAAGAATGGGAATTAACTCAGTACCAACTTTTATTGTAAACGGACAACACGTTNTTACCGGAGCACAAAATGTAGAATTTTGGACTAATCTAATCCTCGAAATAAACAATAATCTTCGGAATTAATAAAAATCTCAGCTTTATAAAGAAAAGGGGCCTAAGCCCCTTTAGTTTCGCCATTCAAGCTCATAATTATGCTGCTCGAGATAAATATTTTTTGCCTGTGGCCTGAGCGGCGTTAGGAGAGAGCGCACCCTCTCCATGTACCGAATTAGCTACAACCCGAAGTTGCACCACATGTATTACACTTCATACAAGTTCCATTTCTAACAAGTGTATAGTTTCCGCAATCTCCGCACGGATCACCTTCGTATCCCTGCATCTTTGCTTTCGTACGAGCATCAACAGCGCTTACCTCAGGCTCCGATACCGACGCATTAGCATCGACTAGAACATCAGCCTCCAGNTTACTGTTATCTAATGCTAAATTAGTTTGTCCTCCTTGCAGTACGACAAGCTCCTGAGGCAACCTCTTTCTTAAATAGCCTGTAGAACTNATCTGTTTTAAAACTTCGAGTGATTTAGAGGTTCCAGTTTCCGATAGTTCTTTTAAATTACTAACACCCTCTTCTTGACCTCTTCCCAAATCATCAAAACTTGCTCCTTCAGGCTTTACGTGCGCAAGATCAGTTCGATCTAAATAGCTAACCGCTAATTCACGAAATATATAATCTAAAATAGAAGTTGCATTCTTTATACTATCGTTACCCTGTACCATGCCCGCTGGCTCGAATTTAGTAAAAGTAAATGCATCAACAAATTCTTCCAATGGTACTCCATATTGCAGTCCAACGGAGACAGCGATAGCGAAATTATTCATCATGGCCCTAAAACCAGCACCCTCTTTATGCATATCAATGAAAATTTCACCTAAAGAACCATCAGAGTATTCGCCGGTTCTTAGATACACCTTATGGCCCCCTACCACTGCCTTTTGGGTATAACCTTTCCGCCTCTCCGGCATACGCTCACGCGATTTGGCTACTTCTTTGACTACTATTTTTTCTACTATTTTCTCAGCAATCACAGCGGCCTTTTCTTGTGTAGAGCCAGTTTCTAATACTTCCGCCGCCTCATCGTCATCTTCAACCAAGGCTGCAGCAAGTGGTTGCGAAAGTTTAGAGCCATCTCTATACAAAGCATTTGCTTTCGTCCCAAGCGACCAACTTAACTCGTAAGCTTTCTGACAATCTTCAATCGTTGCATCGTTTGGCATGTTTATTGTCTTGGATATTGCACCAGAAATAAACGATTGAGCAGCCGCCATCATGTAAATATGACTATTCACTGATAAATACCGTTTGCCCTTTTTACCGCATGGATTAGCACAATCAAAAATCTTCAGGTGTTCTTCCTTTAAATGGGGAGCACCCTCTAGCGTCATCGTTCCACAGACATGGTCATTAGCAGCGTCAATATCAGTTTTGCTAAACCCTAGATGTCTGAGCAGATCAAAAGTTGGATCATTAAGCTTATCCGCGGGTATACCGAGTACATCGGTGCAAAACTCTGCCCCTAAAGTCCACTGATTAAATACGAAACGGATGTCAAAAGCCGATACCAATGCGCCTTCAATCTTATCAAGCTCNGCTTTTCCAAATCCATGACCAGCCAAACTTGTATGATTTATTACTGGCGCATTTCCGATGGTCCCATGACCTACTGCATACGATATAATTTCTTCGATTTGAGCTGATCCATAGCCGATCTTCTCCAATGCTGCTGGAACTGATCTATTAATGATTTTAAAATAACCGCCCCCTGCTAGCTTTTTGAATTTTACTAAAGCAAAATCTGGCTCAATTCCAGTTGTATCACAATCCATAACTAAACCAATGGTGCCAGTTGGCGCTATCACAGAAACTTGGGCATTCCTAAATCCATGTTTTTCACCTAGCTTCCTCGCATCATCCCAACATTTCATGGAAAGATCTATCAAATCGCTATCTGGACAATTTTTGTGATCTAGGGGTAATGGCTTAACGGAAAGGCCTTCATAACCGTCTGTTTCTCCNTGAGCTGCATTTTGATGGTTTCTTATAACTCTTTGCATATGTGAAGAATTTTTTTCATAGCCAGGAAATGCCCCAACTTCACGCGCAATTTCTGCTGACGTAGCATATGCGGTCCCAGTCATAATAGCTGTCAATGCCCCACAAAGAGCCCTACCCTCATCACTGTCGTAGCCAAAACCCATATTCATAAGAAGCCCACCTATATTGGCGTAACCCAAACCTAATGTTCTAAAGTCATAAGACCTCTGAGCAATCTCTTTTGAAGGGAACTGGGCCATTAAAACAGAAATTTCGAGTGTTAGGGTCCATAAGCGAGTAGCATGCACATAACTTTTTGAGTCAAACTTACCATCAACTAGAAACGTTAGCAGGTTCATAGATGCTAAGTTACATGCTGTATCATCTAAAAACATATATTCCGAACAAGGATTAGAACCGCGAATTTCACCATCCTCAGGGCATGTGTGCCAAGCGTTCACGGTATCATGAAATTGTATACCAGGATCTGCACAAGCCCAGGCAGCATGCCCGACGTCCGACCATAGCTTTCTTGCTTTTATTGTTTTTGCAACAGAACCATCTGTTCGACGTATTAACTCCCAGTCGCTATCTTCTTCAACAGCTTTAAGAAAAGCGTCTGTGACTCTAATAGAATTGTTAGAGTTTTGGCCCGATACAGATGCATATGCCTCTGAGTCCCAGTCTGTGTCATAAGTTGGAAACTCAATACTTGCATAACCTTGTTTGGCGTAATCAAGTACCCTTTTCACATAAGTTTCTGGGATCGCTACTTTTTTAGCATCTCTGATAGCTAATTTCAAAGAACTGTTTTTTGATGGGTCTACAGCGTCTTCATTACTTCCATCCCATTTTCGAATAGCCGAGAAGATTTCATTTAGTCTCTGCTCATGCATTTTTGAGCCTGCTACAATACTGGCGACCTTTTGCTCTTCTTTGACTTTCCAATTAATGAACTCTTCAATATCAGGGTGNTCCGCATCGCANATTACCATCTTGGCAGCTCTACGAGTTGTGCCACCTGATTTAATTGCTCCAGCAGCTCGATCACCTATCTTCAGAAACCCCATAAGTCCCGATGATGCTCCCCCGCCAGAAAGGTTTTCGCCATCACCTCTAAGAGAGCTAAAGTTGGTGCCAGTTCCAGACCCGTATTTAAAGAGGCGAGCTTCCCGGACCCAAAGATCCATTATGCCGCCTTCGTTCACTAAATCATCAGAAACAGATTGAATAAAGCATGCGTGAGGTTGTGGATGCTCGTAGGCAGAAGAAGACTTTACTAAATTACCAGTTTTGTAGTCAACATAGTGATGCCCCTGCCCTGGTCCATCTATTCCATAGGCCCAATGCAATCCGGTATTGAACCACTGTGGACTGTTTGGAGCGGCCATTTGAGTTGCAAGCATGTATCGCATTTCGTCAAAATAGGCACTAGCATCCTCTTCGGTCGAAAAATAACCACCTTTCCATCCCCAATACGCCCAAGCACCGGCGAGTCTGTCAAAAACTTGTTTGGATGAATTTTCTCCTGTTGTAGGAGTATCAGAAGACGATTTTTGCGATTTCCATAAAAACGCAGGTACGTTCTTTTCTTTTACTGATTTTAACTCGCTAGGAACGCCGGCCTTTCTGAAATATTTCTGTGCTATCACGTCACTGGCCACTTGAGACCAACTTTCTGGCACCTCTACATCATCCAGCTTAAACACTATTGTGCCGTCAGGATTTCTGATCTCAGACGTCGTCTTTATAAACTTAATACCAGCGTATGCGTCTTGTCCCGCCTTAGTAAATTTTCTTTTTATTTTCATTTTATTTCTGCCCCATTCGTCTACTTTGTATTAAAGGGGCTCATGAAAGGAAGTGGTCTATCCGGCGAGGCTTGTTTACACCCAACCAGTTGTTGACATCGCAAAGATGCTCTTACGGGAAATGACCGCTCCACCACTATATGTTGTGGTTTCACCCCTAGCCTCCACAACCTGGCGTATTTACCTAGCCGTGGTCAATGTTTTTTTTTAAAAAATTTTAATCTTTTTTACTTGACCTTTTAAATTATTTAAAAGCTGTCATTTAGTAATTAACAAATTGGTTGAACAAAAATAATTTCTAACAAAAAAAATTTCCTTATTTTTTTATTGTTTAGCAAATTGTGTTCACACCAAGATGAATGAAATGAATCATTAAAAGCAGCTTCAAAAAAGAAAATATATTGTGCCTAAGTAATTGGCAAAAATGCGTCCTTATGTAACAATTTTAGATATGACGCGGGATCAATTTTCGAGAATCTCTACCCAGAAATTTAAACGAGTGCATTTTTAAAATGGTCGGGACGGCAAGATTCGAACTTGCGACCCCCTGTACCCAAAACAGGTGCGCTACCAGGCTGCGCTACGCCCCGACGTGATCTTGTACTAAACAAACGAGATAAGTTTGGAAAGCCCCTATTTACATAAAATTTTCATATTATATTTATTCAGCAAAAAGGTTCTACAGTTTTAAAAAAATCTGAAAGATTTAAGTTCCAGCTAGTATCGATTTTAAACTTGTTTACCACGCCACTATTTACTTCTAAAACAAAAAATACTCCACCACCTGCTGTTATTTTTTTTTTGGACATTCTTGGAACATTTTCAAAAATTTTTATTATACGTCCCTCATAGTCTGAAAATAAAATATCCAAGGATACTAGTGTATTTTTCATCCAAAATTGTGGCGCACTTGAGTAATGATAGACGAACAACATACCCTTGTTTTTGTCTATTTTTTTCCGATTCATTAGGCCTATAGCCCTCTCATTCGGCTCATCCGCAACTTCAGCTTGAATAGAAACAATTTCCTTACCAAGTCTGCTCTCTATATGAACATTGGTATATTGAATGCAATTTTCTTTTGCTAAGACGCTACTCAAATGAAATAAATGTGCACAAAATACAAATAAAAAAATTAAAGAGAGAACATTCGTATTATTTCTGAGTAGGTTCACTGTTAGTTTTCTATCTTTTACTTCTAGGGGTTGAGACGCTGTACTTCCCAAGCATCGTTTAAGGTTTGCCTACTCCATTTAAACCTATCGTGCAGTCG
>FUFK010817853.1_pt1 | contig 11606 bp, 16 predicted proteins | sample 1021851 | NCBI WGS metagenome assembly FUFK01 (sample SAMEA51879418, study PRJEB19060) | metagenome
TCCTTATAATGATATTCATCAATTAATTACAAGATTTTAAGATTGTTGAGATTGTTCTCTTTCTTCTGGAACTTCTCTCGCAAGAACTACTTGTTCATCTTTTTCGTGGATGATTTCTCTATCACAATTGATACAATCCCAACAACATCTTATTTTACTACACCTACTATGGAATAAAGTGGTAAGAATACCAGAACACGTTGAACCAACTACGGCAATTAAAGCCACCATTTCAGGACCAGTCATTATAAGCTATACATATATTTTAATGAGTCAAGTTGAATGGTTAATCTTTTTTTTTTAATTGTTTCCTCATCTTTACATTTATCTAATTTATCTTGAAGGAATTTAACAATTTCATTTACAAATTCTATATCATCATCCCCATATCCACTCCAGTATTGGCTCCAATTTGTCATATATTATAATTGAGATTTAAAATCCTTGAATGAGTTTGCTGAAACTAATTTATTGATTATTGATTTCAATTCATCAATTTCCGCTTGTTGTTGTTTCACAATATTATCAAGTTCTTTTGTAGCACTAAAATTAATGATAAATAATGATGATTTATCTAATGTGTTAAAATCATTTACTTTATTACCAATACAAAATACATTTTCCCATTTCTTATCAAAAGTAAAAGTATTATCACTATTACCTATTGATGTTACTTTTGTTTCAACTTTATCACCTTCATTCCAACAAAAGAATTTATAATCAATATTAACGACATCGGGTAAATCATTAGTCGACATTTTGAATTTATCATCACTAGCAGTCCATTCACAAGTTATTTGTTTATACACATTTGGTATATATTCGTGATTTAAAGTAATAGCTTTAGGATATATTTCCTTTACTTCTTGTGCGATAAATCCTATTTCAGCGTGTTTAGGTTCTTTACCTCTACCATCAATATATCTATAAGATTTAACTTCAAGTTGCCGTAATAAATCTAATCCACCCGTAAATGTGGTAATATCTTTTTTAATTCTTTCATCACTAGCAACCCATAACTCGGTTCCAGTCTCTACATAAAGACCATATTCAAACTTAGCGGACATATTTACATCACCATTTATGGCAATAGCACGACCTCCCAAACTTGGAACGTTCTGGTAATACAAAGCACTACCCGTTGTATCAGGAGCGGTTATATATCCTGTGATTTCAAGAGGATATCTGGTTTGAGAAGCATCATACGGACTATCTATCAAGATTGGACCGATAAATTTAATCCTATCACTTTCAAATGAGAACGCTGAACTATTATTACTAGAATTTTGAAATATAGTAGCTTGTGCTACATCTACTACGGCATAATTGATATATAGTTCATTATCGTTAAATTGTATGTAATCATTCGTAGGGTCACTACCATTCGCAATCTTACCACCTTGTATCACCTCAGTAATAGCATAGTTTATATAGAAATGATTATCACGCAGACTTATAAAATCATTAGTAGTATCACTAGCATTTCGTATCTTAACATTTTCTTTAACATCTATATTAGCATAACCGATATTAAAAACATCATCTTTGAATTGTATCCAGTCGTTAGATGTATCACCAGCATTTATTATATAACTATCTTGTGGTATATGTATTTGTGTAAATGTGCTGTCTAATCTTCCATTTCCAAATTTTAAATAATATGCTGAATTACCACCATACATTAATATGTTTTCAATTGATACTTGGTTAGATGCTAATTCTATTGTTTCATTTGAACTTGTTGTATGACTAAATTTAATGAATTGTGTATCTTGGGCATCATTTCTTATTGAACAATTATTTGGTAAATCAATAGCAGTAAGACTTGTATTTGATGGTGTAATAATGTTTGTTCCTTGTGTTTCCCATATATTAGTGCTATCAAGAACAACAGTTCCAGTTGCGTCAGGTAAAAATACATTTCTATTATCAGTTAATTGATGAGTAGTTCCGCCAGTATGTAAATCAGTATAAAAACTTCCATTATCAGCTGCCTCAAAAAGTCTTACAGCACCACTAACATTTGTATTAGGAGAACCATTTTTACAAGCAAGACTATTATTAAAAGTAGTAAAATCTGTAAATGTTTTACCACTCATATTATCGGTGCTTGTTGCTGTAAATGATGTTGAAACTACACCCGCAGTAGAAACTGAGATAGGTGATGAACCTGTTATAGTCCCGCTTGTATTTGTGACTAATGTCCCTCCCGAAGAAGGAAAATCATAATCTTCTCCACTATTAGCTGTAAATCCATCAACAATCTCTAATCTCTTCAATATCCTCATAAATCCATCAAAAGTGACTTCATAAACATTAGTAGTAGAACCACCGCCTTTTGTATATTGAACTTCAAAATTCAATCTACCACCAAAATCGGGAGCGGTTGATGAACCAGCATCTTTAATTTGAAATGAATAAGTTAATATATCAGTTCCAGAGTTAGTATTTTGTAAAATTAAACTATCTAGATATGTAGCATCTGCTTGTGTATTACTTTGTATTCTATCATTTGATAATATTGTATCACCAGTAACAGTTGGAAAAATATTACCTGAACTACGTGTCCAATTTGAACTGAATGTAGAAGTCTTAAGATTAGCACCCGTAATCTTTTGTATAACACCTCCACTTGTTTCTAATGCTACAACATCAGTATCCGCTAGTGATGATGATGCTCCTTGTTTTGAGATTTTAAGATTTACGGTATGAATTTGATTATCAGTTTCAACAACATTAATCGCATCACCACCTACAACATCAGTAACACCATCGCCAGTATTAAGTAAATTTCTACCATTAAAACCTTGATTAAGTAAATTTCTAGGCATATATTATATATTAATTAGATATTATTTTCGTTTCTTTTTTCTCTTAGGTTTTGTTTTATTCTTCTCAAAATCTCTGTTTCTTTCAACGCCTTCATATACGGGTTTTTTTACCTTATATGAATCATTCATAAATATATTTGAATTCATTATTATTATTACTTGAGATTTAAGATTTTAAGATTCATTTCATAACTATTTTAACATCGTGTTCTTTTTCATATCGTTTAATTGCTTGTTTGAGTGTGGGTTCAGTCCACAGTAATTTGCGTGAATGATATATTCCACTATGTTTATTATTGAAATTCTTATCATTTTTATGTCTAGCAATCCAAGCTTCTCTCTTTTTCTCATCCTTATGGTCTATAAATGTTTGACCGACATCACTAGCAAAATGATGTTTATGACCCAGTTTCGGCATAATAATCACAAATCGCTTTCCTTTATTGTTTGATTTTTTGAGTATATAAGTATCTTTCACCATTATATTATTATTTCTTTTTTTTTTTAACCAAATGTATCTTATCTATTTTATGTGCTTTACTTTTTGGGTCAAGTGAGGCGTAGACTCTAGCATATGCCCACTGCTGTTTATTCATATTAGGGCGAACGGATTGCGGATTAGTTTCAAAAGCACCTTCACCCTTCTCAAAGATGGTCTTTATTCCTTTGTATTCATATCCCGAAATCTTAGCAATCTCTTTTAAATTGTGCGGTTCATCTTTAGGAAATCCGTATCGCTTATTAAATTTCTGTTTATAAGTAAATACCATTATTATATACTTATAAAAAGATTTTAAGATTATAAGATTTAAAATGCCATTTCAGGAATAGCATCCAAATCACCTCCCACGACCGCTCCAAAACCTATATTTTGAATTGGGTTTGATGGCATCATTCTACGCATATTTCTCCTACCACTACCGCCACTACCACTAGGCATTCCTCCCTTACCTATTTGATAATCTTTACCTTCAAATTGTCTATCATATTTCATATCTGGGTCTGCTGTATTTAAAAATTGATTTACGACATTAGCTACTTCTCTTGTTTGGTCTACTGAATTATTTGCGTATGAATTAAATACCGAATTATCAGCCATACCTCCACCATTAATTAATCTCATATCCGCTTTCATAGTTTCTTTTTGATATTGAGAACCTATTCTCATATCTGGAACTGCTTGAGATGTAAATGCTAGTAAACGATAAATAGCATTTTGAATTTTCATATTCTTTTGAACTGGAGCTACAGTTATTTGTATCTTTTCAATTTCATTAGCCATATTTGTTATTTTTTGTTTTAAATTTTCAGGTTCAGTTAATAAGCGAATATCACCCGATATTGGTCCTTGTTGTCGTATAATATCATCAATAGCTTTTTCTGCTTGTTTTAGTTTTGTAGCTTGTTGTTTGAGTTGTTTAGCTTCAGCGGGAGAGATTGTTTCTCCAGTAGACCTTTGTCGTGCTTTAAATCTGTCAAAATCCTCTTGTAATTGTTGAGTATTTTGATTTAAATCTTCAATTCTTTGTTTTAATTCATCTTCAGTTGCTTTTATTATACCAGTTTCCTTAACGGTGCGTCCTTGTTCTTGAGCAACAAGGGCAACTGGGTCGGCTTCCAAAAATTCTATTTGTGAATTAAATTCAAATAATTCTGGATGTGCTGTAACAAGTTCAGGATATTTTTGTTTAAATCTTTGAATTTTAGTTATTCCTTCTTGACCTAAATCTTTGATGTCATCTGCTTCCTTACCAGTAATAGTGCTTCCTTTAAATGCCCTTACTTTTGTTCTATAAGAAGTAACGGTTGACATAATATCTACATAATCTTTATTTGCTTCTGGTCCCATAACAGCTCTAAGAGTTGCTCGTTCTTTTACCGTTGCTTGTTGTTGTGCTTGAGCCATCTTATCTTTGAATTCTTTTTCAGTAATTTTTTTATCTTTTAATTGTTTTTTTAATTTTTCTTGTAAATCCTTTTTAATATCTGCTATTTGTTTCATAATTATTTCTTGGTCTCTTGTAGTTTTGCTTTGAGGTTTAACAGTTCTAGTATCGGGGTCGGGAGGCATAATAGCGGGTCTTGCGGGAGTTGCTGGTAATGCTGGTGTAGGTTGACCTTGTGGCGCTCTAGTTGTAACTTGTCCGCTAGGAAGAGTAATTGCTGGAGTAAATGTAGGAACTAATCCAGTATTGGGCAAACGATATGATGCTGGAAAAGTTCCTCCACCAAATACTTGACCTTGTGCTTCTTGGAAAATATTTTGTCTTGTTCTACCTATTTGGTCGGCAACCGCTCCACTTTGTCCTTGTCCTCTTATAATATCATTTATTTTAGCATTTTTACTTTTTAATTCTGCTAATAATCCTTGTAATTGTTCTAATGTTTTAAGGTCATCAGCATCCGTGGGTAATTCACCGAGTTCAGCGGGAATAGTAATACCTTTTTCTTTTGCTTCCTCTTTTAATTGTGCTAATTCGTCTAATGCTTGTTTTATTTGTGCTATAATTTTTTTCTTTTTAGATGGTCCTTTTCTCTTTTTCTTTTTTTTAGGTTTTAATGCTTCGGGAACTATCTTTACATTTACAGATGTAGTTTGAGTTATGTTCGGTGCTTTCTTATCACGTGAGCGTTCTACACTTCTATTCACTTTTTTCTTTACCATTATATTAACTTATATATAATTTTATGTATTGTGAATATTATAAGATTTTAAGATTGTAGACAAACTTGTGCCTCTTGTTTTGACTAATTCTTCAATCTTTTGATAATCTTTATTTTCAATTAAATCTGCTATAAGAACTTTAAATATTGTAGTTTCACCCAAATTATTTAATGATAATGCTTTAACTTTTTCGTTGAATGTGCTGACCTTCATTTTCTCACCATTCTTTTTAGCAAGTATAAAATCACCATCTTTTATTCCAAGTCCTTTAAGTTCTTTAATGAATTTTGGGTCGTTGACTTTGAGTTGTTTTGCTCCATAGCTCCCGTCCGTTTTATAGTCGTTAATATCCAATATAGCATTCTTGCCTTTGACATATATATAATTAGTATCTTTATTTTCTCCTTTACCCATTTTTAAGTTAAGGTCTCTATTTCTCAAACCAAAATGTAAGAATAAGTAATTGATAATGTATTGTATTCCAGTTAAATCTTTGAGTTGGTTCATTAACTCTTCCTTTTTAGGTAAGTCGTTCTTTAGCTCACCTAGTTTAGATTTCCTAAGTTCAGTAATATCTTTTCTAAGTGTATTACGGTGCTTAACAAGTTTATCGGTTTCTTCCTTTAAGTGCTGTCTTACTAGTATGATTAAATTGAGATATAGTGCTTGGGTGTTAGGATTATCAACTAGTTCTTTGAGTTTTTTNATGATAGTAGCTTGTGAGTTTGTTTGGATGTTAAACGGAATGTTCGCCCCAATATTTTCATAGGTTTTCTTAGAAGTATCAGTAATCTTGCGGTCGCTCTCCTCTAAATATTGTTTTACTAATTCACTTGTATTATTTTTCTTCTTTGGCATTAATATATACTTAGAAAATAATTTTAAGTGAATTGAATTTAATTGTTATATTAATTGTTATATTTAACGAAAAAATACTTAAAGGACTTTTCTGTTACTATATCATAAAAAAAAATGAAAAACTTTTCAGTTGAAGCGGATGTAATTACGCCTAAGCAAATTAGCTTTGAATGCCCTTTTTGTTGGAGTAAGTATAAGAGAAATGGAGACCCATATAAGAACGCAAAAAGACTGCGACATATACACGGTAATGATACTCATAGTAATAAAAACCGTGTTACAACAAGAACCCCCCACTGTATTCACCCAAATGAACTAGAAGGTGAGTTTATTATCAATATAACCGAAAATACTGTTAAAAAAGGGTTTTAAGTCCGTTTTAACTGAATTACTAGTTAATATTAACCAGTATTTAAACGGTAAAATTTAAATTTTACCGTTTAAATACTGATTCTAGCTACTATTTTAAGGTTATTTTACGTTTAAACTGAATCTGTTTAAATACTTAAAGAATATTTACACAGAATACATATAATAATATGGTTTGGAAGATACCGAGCGAGATTGTTAATGCGTTAAGCGATGATATAGACCTATTCATCAAACTAACAAGAGGCGAGATTACAGATAGACAGGACGCTTTATGCTGTTATATATTTGGAATCTTAAGCGAGCCTAATGGTTTAAAGGCGATGTATAAGTTATTAGTGGAACATAAAGGAGTTCCTCGTGATATTACTTTAAAGTTTTTAAACTACTCATTAAAAATGAAGTATAAGATGGAGAAGGGTAAGTGGTCTTGGTATGAGATGGACGAGTTTAATATTCCGTTTGATGAGGTTAAAGATTGTTCTACTGATTACCAATTACATTTTGATTAAAAATTTAATATTCCCAACTTAATTCATAATTAAAATTTTTAATAGGTTTTTTAAACTTAATAAGACTATCCCAAGCGTAATCACCAGAAGGGTTGTGCCTTGGTAAGTCCCAATATTTTTGTATATTTTTTGGTTGGTTTTCTTTTAATCTGTAGTCGTCACTATACCTAAATATAGATAGTGGTGATGTTTTTTCTTGAACGAAGCGAAATTGTGATACAAATTGCTTGTCCTGCGTGTCCCCTGCACCAATAATCTCATCGCTATCTGGGGTTTTTTTTATGATAAATGCTTTCATAGGGCTGGTTTTCCAACCCAGATTTGATAATGGAGAGTATTTTCCAGCTGGGCGTGTTCGTNCTTGTATATCTCTAACCGCTGCGTAATATGTTTTTGGATTCTTTCCTGTTGCTGTGAATACATCTACTTTTTTGAATTCATCATCTACCTTTAATCTTGGAAGAGCCATAGGGTCGTATTTTAGTTCTTTTTTAAGTATTTTCTGTTTTTTTTCAAAGATTTTCCCTCTTACACCCCCAATACTAAAGACTTGTTGTATTGGATTGCGTTCTTCCTTTTTAGGTTCTTGTTTGCTCCTAAGGGATTTGCTTACGTTAGGAAATCCCTCTTTGGGTTCTTTCATACCCAATACGTCATAACGAATATTCTTAAAATCATTTTTAGTCAGTTTAAAATCATCGTTCATCACCATTGCTGCTGTTGGAGTTGCGACTAATTCACCTATATATTTATACTTATTTTTTCCACGAGATAAATATACCCACGTAGTATTCGTCTTCTGGTCTGTCCAAAATTTACCATAAAATTGTTCCCCACCTATGAGTATTGGGTGTTCTCGCTCGGAGTTCCAGATAAACGATATATCTTCTCCATCTTGGTCTGTTAATGGAAACTCCTCAAGTGCTTTATTTTTAGGTTCTTCCTTTTTCTTTTTAGGTTCTTCCTTTTTCTTTTTAGGTTCTTCCTTTTTCATAACTACCAGTTTCTTTTTCTTTTTTGGTTTCGGTTCTTCCATAATTGTTTTCTTTTTCACTATTATTGCTTTCACCTTTGGTTTTTTTTTTTCTGGTTCTTCCCACTTAGGGCACGTCGCTCCGTATTTCATTCCAACTCTTCCAAGTCTGCGATTGATAGCGTTATCTTTATACATTATACACTAATGTTATATTTTAATTTTCAATTTTAATTGTTATAAACAAACTATCTACCTTTTAGATAGAATTTCCTATATAAATATATGTAGATATGTAGTTTTTGTAGGTAGAAAAAAAAAATTGAATTTTATTTATTTTCACTTTTCAAACAATCAAACAAAACAAAACAAATGAATACATCAGCGGTCTTTGCGAAACTTCCTCGGGACATCAAAGCGGATATTATTGATATAGTTTGTAATAATGATGAAAATCATAAAAAAATTATTGACGAATTAAATTTTAAAATTGAGAGTTGGGATTTTCAAGTTCGGTTTGGGGGGAACAAACGGAAACTTGAATACAAAGGAAAACGAGTTTATCAATCATTTATCAATATGTCGTTGTATGAAAAACCTTATCTCTCCAAATCTTAAAATCTTGATTTTATCACTCATTTATTTATATATATAAAATTTTAATACGCTTTAAATTTATATCAAACGCTTTTGATTTTAATCAAATTTAATTTTGAGATTTAAGATTATGAGATTTATTTCCCCACATTTTTCATCGTCTTTTGATGTGCTTGTTCAAAACAAAATCCTTGTTTCATCAATTTTGTCATCATATCCATATGCTTCTTTGTATGATGTTGTTTGTGTTCTTTCATTAGTGCTTTTTGTCTTACTGATAAATCTTTCTTTGGTTTCATCATCGGTTTCATCATAGGTTTATTCATAGGTTTTTTATTTCCTCCGTAGTGACTAGGCATTTATATTATAAAAAAATATTTAAATTCCAATTAATCAAAACTTAACACAAATTTATCTTCAGTTCTAAAAAAACATTTACGACAACTCAAACATAAATTATCTTTTCTGTTTCTATGTGATTTACCACATCTCTCACAAGTTCTTGAACTATTGGGTAAAAATCTCTTAACACAACAATTACCTAATGTTAAAATGTAATCACCATCAGTAATATAACAATTTTCTTTGATACGATGACCACAAATACATCTATCTTCGTGTTCAGGAATATCCTCATCCTTACAGCATAAGTTATAATAGTTTAAATGTCTACCTTTTTCGCCACCACAATATTTCCAATTTTCCTTTAAATTATCTAAAGAGATATTATATTTTTTTAATCCATTAGCAAATCTCTTACTTATTGATAATACCATTTAGTATATTATTTAACAATATTCTTTTTTCAACTTTTTATATTGACCCTTAGCATAACCTATTTCACTCTCAAATATTTCATCTGCTCTTATGGGACACGGATTCAAAATATAACAATTACCTTTTGGGTGTATCTCTCTCATAATATCATTATCTATACTCCCATTTCTCTTTAAATTGAATAATGTATCATAAATCTCCTTTATCTTATTTAAAGAGGGGATATAATATCCAAAACAACCAAAAACTTTATTATATTTAGGATTTATATTGATATATTTACCAGTTTGTTTCTCTTCCTCCTCTTTTACTTTCTCAAGTGTAATTCCTAAATATAAAATATCTGTATTCTCAGGCATATCACTTATGTCTGGAATCTTTCCAATCGTTACATCATCTTCAAGTATTAAAATATTGTCTAACTCTTTTGAGATAGCATATTCTAATGCTTTTTTATGACTTAACATACAACCTACTCGTGAATACACACGCTCTTTAATATTACACATAGTTCTAAAATTCTTTCTTGAACCCCAAAATTCCTTTTCATCTTCCGTGAATTCTTTTCCGTCTATTGCGTCAATCCTTTTAAGCGTCCTAAACATCTTAATTTTTGTAAGGATTTGAATAACTATATGTTGATTTCTTTCAGGATTTCTCTCAAGATTAATGTAAGCGATATTCATTTTGTCTTTGTAAGATATTAAGATTTTAAGATAATTTAAAAATCAAATTTTTTTACCCCATATAAAAATCTATCTATATTTTAGATAGTTCAATACAAATATTAAATTTTATAATATATAATACTATATCTTTCGCCTTCAAAATCATTAGTCCAGTGCTTCGCTACTGAACCATTCATTATTAAAGGATTCCACTGGATATCAATAGGACAACCTTCTACTATCAATTCACCACCACTATAATTACCTAATGCTACTATTAAACTCGGTGATTTATTTTTTTTATCATAATGGGGAAGACATTTAAAATTATGATTTACAGTAATGGTATTATATTCAAAATCAGGGTCTATGTGATTTATTAAAATTTTTAATTGCTTATATAATTCTGGAAACTTTTTATTATTATTTGATTCTTGAAATGGGTTATCAAATTTAATATTAGGGTTTCCATCATTACAAAATCTTTTATAAACCATTCCAAAATTTTGGGTCTTTGCTGGGTGTCCAACTCTATCATATTTATTAGTCCCTTTATTTCGCCCCCACTGGCGTAGATAAGCAAGACCACTTACATTAGGTCTATTCCTTGTAGGTTTAATAGGGTGCTTTTCTAAAATCTCTAAAGTTTCATAATACAAATCCCAAGACAATTCACACATTTTATAGTATTATCAATAGAAAAAATATTAACAATAAATTACATAATCTTAAAATCTTGTAATTAATTGATGAATATCATTATAAGGAAAAAAACTCATAATGATATTGATGACTAAAATATTTCAAAAAATCTCTTTTTACTTTTTGAGATTTAAGATTTTAAGATTTTATTTTTTTTAGTCTAATCTCGGGATATTTTGATTTACATTTTCTCGGTGCGACATATTTAGGAAATCTATTCAATAAGTATTCACACGATTTTTTCATTTTATCTATCGTACGACTTTCTGCTAAACCACCTTTACCTATATAAGTATCAGCATCTACAACTACTTCACTAAATCTTATTATACCTCCATCTCTCTCATACCATAAAATAGACCTTTCATAATCATCACGACAATCATCAGTAGTTTTGACATCTTTATAATTATTAAATCCAAATACACGACCTATACAAAATTTTAAATCAGTAGTATATCCCCTTTTCATAAAATAATCATTTACAACTGGAGATGTTCCCCAAAGATTAAAATTATGTTTATTCATTAATTCTTTACCTCTATTTATTAATTCAAGTGTATTATACATTTTTAATCCTTTTGGTTCAATTCTTCCATTTACTTTTTGTCTTTCACTCGTATCATCTTCATCTCTCAATTTCAATATAAAATT
>FUFK010077679.1_pt1 | contig 11604 bp, 13 predicted proteins | sample 1021851 | NCBI WGS metagenome assembly FUFK01 (sample SAMEA51879418, study PRJEB19060) | metagenome
AACCCCTTTCTTCGCTCCAAAGATGGAGGTATTTCTGGACCAGGGGTAGATCCAGCGAAAATAGCGGCTCTTATTCTCGATAATTTATCTGGAAGCGATGCCCAATCTTTCATTCAAGCGGCTGCTAAAAGTGGATTTCTTACAGCGGGTGAAGCAAAAACTCTCAGTGGAATTACATCATTAGCAGAACCGGGTCAGAGCAGTGGAAAAGCGACATTACCTAATCGACCATTGTTGATTTTCGTTGCCATGGTAGATGCATGGCGTTCTCAGTCTTCCGCTTCTTCTAGAAGTTCATCAATTCCCTCTGCGCCCATGGTTGATTTGGAACCGGGGGAGTGAGATGTGGGTGGTTCTGCCAGTGTTGGCGCCTTGATAGTGGGCACAGTACTCCTTTCTATCTTTGCAAATGCAATGGTGATTGCTCTTGAGAATAGGCAACGATTTGAAGAAATTGATGACAATGAACCTATTAACGCTCAAGTCAAAATTTTGAATGCCACCTTGGTATCTACAACACTTTTCATGAACATTACGAATGAAGGTTCTGATCCTGTGCATTTTTCTGAAATTTGGGTGATTCTAAACGGGGGAGNTCCGGCTCCGTTCTCTGATTATTATTCAACCAACAAATATTTGTTTCCGGGTGAAACTGTTATGGGTTCTGATTCGGTGACTGGAACTCCTGACAGAGTTTATGTTTCATCATATGGATTCGGTTCAGGAGCTGAGATTCAGTAGGTGATATTATGGCAGACGGAGGTGCATCGGATATGATAATGTTAGTTGCCAGTCTAATTGTCGCAGGAATAGTTTCTGCAGTACTTATTCAAGCATGGGGTGGAGTTTCTTCGGCTCTTGATTCTGGAGCAAATCAAATTGAAGTAAATGAAAAGACAGAAGCTACATTGGTTAGTGATCCGATGCATGTAACTTGGAATTCTGCAACCAATCAGACAATGATTACAGTTCAAAATACAGGGGATTTAACTTTGAATATTACTGGAACAAATATTATCCTTAACAGTTCAATGATGAATGTTACTCAACGCGGAGTAAATCCTTCAATTTGGTTACCCGGATCCATTGTTAATTTCACAGTTCAGGGTAACATTCAGCTGTCAACTAATGATGAAGTATTCCTCACAGTGATTGTATTATCAGATAGTTTGAATCCTACTCAAGGAGTGTATTCGTTTACAGAGGTGGTACGAATTGTCTGAAGACTCATTTCCATTTGGTCTTGAACAAGACAGTTTAGCCAATAGTCTAGGTGCAGCAATTCCCAACCGTTCTCTAATGGTTGTTGAAGGAGAAATTGGAGGGGGAAAGAGTTTAATCGCGCAACGTCTAGCCTTCGGTTTGGTTGAAAATGGTACAAAGGTCGCTCTAGTTACTACAGAATTAACAACTAGGGGTTGGCTTGAGCAAGTAGCCAGTATTGGTTATGGTATGTCAGGATATATCGATAAAGGTCAATTTTTACTCATGTCTAGATTTGGTGTATTAACTGAGGAAGTAGAAGTTGAAATTACAATTGATGATTTAATTTCCAATGAGGGGCTTAAGGCAGCAGACTTTGTTATCATTGATCGTGCATCTCAGCTGATAACTCCTGGTACTAACCCTACAGCATTACTGTCTGCTATTCGTCAATTTACTGCAGAAGGTCGTACACTCATGTTATGTTTCGATTCAGAAGAAGTCGAACCTGCACTTCTCCGTGAGATCAAGGGTTCGGCAGAAGTAGTAATTGGCCTGTTGTCCAGTACTCAGGGAGGGCAACTTAATCGTACACTTGCAGTAACTCGATTCCTTCGTGCTGCTGGACCAGTTCAAGCTAGAATTGGATGGAGAGTAGAACCGAGTATGGGATTCATTGTCGATATTACGGCGGTCAGTTGAGGTGTGACCAATGGAAGAAGCCGAGGATTTTGAAATCGCTAAGGGAGACCTTGAGGGTCTCATGGCGAGACATGATCACGTTCGAAGATGGGTTGAAGATTTTGAGGCACAACATGGTACTCGTCCGTATTTCTATGGTCCATTAGATAGGGGTGCGAAAAGTATCGAACCTCGGAATTTGATATACAGCCTAAAACCGCCTTTGTTTGCCCACATATACAAGCCAGAAGATGATGATGAACAGGGTGCTGGTACAACATTATGGTTTGGNATCGAACCAGTCTTGAATGANGAAGAAGAAGTAATNCGTCAAGAAATCGTNGANCGNTTANTNNGAGACGCTCCAAGTGCACCTTCATTTACATCTGATTCCGAATTTGAAGGAATTCTTGAAGGAATGATTGAGAGAATGACCACCACAAGTCCAAGTGTAATTCAAGCAGATACTGTTCTTGGCCCTGCTATGGGTTTTCTTGGGTTGGGTGAATCTTCTATTTCGGTAACTCCGGAGCAATTAGAACGGCTAAAATATATCATTATTCGAGATTTAGTTAAGTCAGGTCCGCTGGAAGCATTACTATCTGATGAGATGCTTGAGGATATTCATTCTGTAGGTCTAAGATACATCAATATGGATCATAAAGTATTCGGGATGGTAACCTCCAACATCAGATTCAGAGATAGAGAAGTACTTGCTAGATATCTTCGTTCTATGTCTGAGAGAATAGGAAGACCCGTTTCAGACAGTAAACCAATTATTGACGGTGCGTTATTAGACGGCTCCAGAATAAATATCATTTTCAGTGACGATGTTTCGATGCTCGGTCCATCTTTCACTATTCGAAAGTTCGCCGAAGAAACAATTTCTGTAATTCAATTAATCAAATGGGGAACTATGTCTGCTCAACAAGCAGCATACATCTGGTTGGGTCTTGAGAATGGTATGTCTCTCCTCGTTTCAGGGGAAACTGCTTCAGGAAAAACCACTACNNTAAANGCAATTTTACCNTTTATNGATCATAATGTTAAGATATATTCTGCTGAGGATACTCCTGAAGTAAAGGTTCGACATAGACTTTGGCAGAGACTAGTTACTCGTGATTCTAAGAATGAAGACTCTAGAGTAGAAATGTTCGATCTTTTGAAAGCAGCACTAAGATCTAGACCGAGATACATCATTATCGGGGAAATTCGTGGTGTTGAAGGAGCCACTGCTTTCCAAGCAATGCAGACTGGACATCCGGTTATTGCAACTTTCCACGCATCTTCAATAGTCAAAATGATTCAGAGATTCACAGGAGATCCGATCAATGTTCCTGCTCGATTTTTTGACAATCTTAATTTCGCTATTTTCCAAGAGGTTGTTGAAGCTCCAGGTGGAGGAATTGCAAGACGGATTACCGGAATAGATGAGGTGATAGGTTACAACAAATTTGCAGATGGAATTCTTACTCGAGGAATGTTTGAGTGGGATCCTGTAATTGACAAGCATTACTTCAGAGGAATGTTTCAATCACATTTAATGGAAAATAAAATGGCTCCTATGATGGGATTTGCAAATAAANGANGAAATTTACAATGAAATGGAACGAAGAACAGAAGCGATTCAACGAATGGCCGATCGTGATTTGACTCATTATGATGACGTCTTCGANATTTTAGATATTTATTATCAACAAGGATGGGAACAGTTTTCNTCCGCAATAGACACCTGGGTAGGGGTGAANCATTAGTAGGTTTTAGAGGGCGTACATATGGAACGTCTCCCCTTATGGCAAATTGCAATTCGTCGTCTTGGAATGCCTATCCAAGAATATGCACTAAAGGTAGTTCTTCCGTTTACTGTATTTGGATTAGTTTTAGGNGNAATTGTTTNCTACGTAGCATCNGGANTATTTACTGGAGCNTCTGGNTTAATTCTAGGTTTTATTTTTCCGATACTATCGGGAGGAGTAGCCGCAATATGGCCAATCATCCAGACCCAACGTCATGCTATAGCAATTGAACGTGAAATGCACATGTTCATCACACGAATGGGAATTCTATCTCTCGGTGATGCAGGAGCTCAATCTATGTTTGATATTCTCAAACAAATGGGGGATTATGGGGCTTTAGCAGAGGAAGTACAATCGATAGAAACCCTTGTTGATAGGTGGCATACAAATTTACCAGAAGCAGCAAGAATTGTCGGTAGACAAAGTCCTTCTCCGATTTGGGGTGATTTCTTAGATCGGATGGCTTTTTCAGTAGAAGCAGGTCAACCTTTAGAGGACTTTATGCGTTCTGAACAGGATACTTTCCAAGAGGAATTCAATACATTATATGATACAAGATTGGAAGCTGTTGATACACTCCGTGAAATTTACATCTCATTAACTACTACTGGTATGTTTTTGTTGGTTGTTTCTGGGATTCATCTTGTTCTGTTTATGACTGGAACTTTGGAAGACGATCCATGGACAGTATTGGTTAGAATTCGTTGGATTCTGTTAGCGGCATTAATTTACACTCTACTCCAATTATTTGGGCTAATTTCGTTTATGGTACTAATCCCTGACGATGATTTATTTTCTCGAAATGATATGGCTACTAAATATAAAATTAAAATGCGTAGGGCATGGGTGATTGCTAGCATAGTAGGAATAAGTATCATTTTGTTTACGTTGTTTTCTAGTATTCTCGTGGACTTTACTTTCATCATTGGGAATTGGGATCAATATGGTCTTTTAGCAATCGCTGTAATCGTAACGCCATTCGCCGTTCCTGCATATTTAGTTGGACAAGAAGAACGTTCTGTAAGACGTCGAGATGAATCATATCCTGGATTTATAAGAGCACTTGGAGGAACTGCTCAGGCTCGTTCTTCTGAGCCAAGTGCTACAGTGCGTGCGTTGAAAGGTATTGATTTTGGAGCATTGAACGCCTCTATCGATCAACTAGAGCGCAGACTTTCAATGAGAATTGATAGCGATCATTCCTGGGATTGGTTTGCAGCAGATGCTAATTCAATGATGGTATCTCGATTCATTCGAATTTATCTTGAGGGGGCCCAATCTAGTGGCGAACCAGCAGGGGTAGCTGAATTGGTCTCAAAAAATACTACTAATCTTCTTTCCCTTAGGAGGCGTAGAGCGCTTTCATCTGGTACAATGCAGGGTGTAGCTTTTGGTGTTCTCATTGCCATGATTACTAGTTTAAACATTACAATATCAATTGTCCAAGGGCTCGGTTCATCGATTAGTGGAGTTGCTCAGGGATTGGTTGAAACAGATGTCGGAGGCATTCCAGAAATGGCAGGGGGCTTCGGTCTCCCGGTTTTAGATGACAGTACCGTTGTAGAAGAAAACATCTTCCTTTTCAAAATACTTGTTTCAGTATTGGTTCTAATGATGATAATGATTCTAGGTCTAATTTCTGCCAGAATTAGAGGAGGCGGAATTGCTCTATCCATCGGCCAGATGATCACAATGTTGTGGGTAGCTGGAGTTACTAGTTTCTTGACAGCGGTAATTTTGGATGCTTCAATAGGGTTGTTCATCACTGGATAGGATTTAGAGTAGTGTTTTACTTTCGTGTAGATTAATTTCCGCAATTTGAATATCAATTCAGAATCAATAATTTTCCCTGTTTTGCTTACAATGATTGAAATTGTATCATTTTTCGGTAGGATATATGGTGCAAATCAATCATGTTGCCATTACAATTTCAGTTGTTTTGAATATCATCCTTTCAAGTTTTCTTTATCACTTTGCAGTCAATGAAGAATCAACTGGTCCTGAAATTATATTTTTTGAGCGTACTGATGAAAATAAAATTGAATTAGATAGAGATGACACTGTACGTCTTGCAACCTTCAATATCAAAACATTCGGTGTTACAAAGATGGGTAAGCCGGAAGTTATCTCAGAGTTAGTCGAAATTTTTGATAGATATGATTTGGTNTCAGTTCAAGAAATAAAAGATATCAATCAAGAGGTACCATACAGATTTCTTGATGAATTAAAGAATGGTTCATCACAAAACTGGGAGATGTTGCTATCCGAACGAAGCGGTCAACAGGAAGATGATATCGGAGGACAAGAGCAATACGCTGTTTATTATCGAAATACAGCCGTTCATCCGGTTAATGATTCAAAACTCCATAATGATACATTGTTGGATGAATTTTATCGGGAGCCTTTCTTAACCGAATTTACAGTATTAACAAAAAATGGTGAAATTTCTAATTTGACGTTCCTTATGTTATCCATCCATACCTCTCCTGGAGTTACGGTAGATGAACTCCAATCATTATCAAATCTAACAATGACCTTTCCTGAATCTAAGAAATTAGTGATTTTAGGCGATATGAACGCAGATTGTAACTACGCATCTCTTAACGAATTAGATGCTCTTTCAATACGGAAATCAAATTTTACATGGGTAGTCCCTGACGATGCAGATACCACATTTTCATCAACTAGATGTGCTTATGATCGTATTATTCTCGATGAGCAAATTTCTAGTTCTTACACTGGATGGTGGGGTATAGATAGAGAAATGAGTAATTCGAGCGTATCAGATCATTTTCCTGTATGGTTTGAACTTCTTCGTCCTTCTTCGTCTTTCAATTAGCAACCTGATTCGGAAAAATTGGATATATTTTTGATTTAGCAAGAACCATCAACAAAACAGGATATAATATACTATACCTAAATCCTAAGAGTTATGTCAAGATATACCTTTGCTGGGTTCAATATGCCACAATTGTCGATAATGGCGGGTGGAATGATGAGTACGTTAGGGATTGCTTTCTTTGCTACCACAGGATATGTAACTGCTTTGTTTCCATTGCTTTTCGGTGTTCTTATTGCCGGTGCAGGAGGAGCGTCGTTAGCAAAGCCGTCTCTCAACGCGCTATGGATGCACCTCGCCTTTCTAGTGTCATCTATTTCTGTTCTTCTTGGAATGATAACGGCTTTGACTGGAAGTTGGGTTACCACAACGTCCCTGATAGAACAACTGATGATGTCGGTTATCGGAGCAGGGCATGTTGCTGCAGGCTATGGGGCNTACCTATACGGTAAGCCCACCGCTGAGGATGACGTGCAGACTTGTGGAAAATCGAACGCTGAGGAGCTTGAGACAGAACCTCTCTCAATTTCAGACATCTTAGGCACTCCTGAAGAGAGGATAACTCCAGCCTCCGTTTTCGCCATGGTTTCTGACTGAATCATCCCTTTGTAATCGCAAACTTATTTCATTACCATTAACTCGGGTAACATCATGCGTTCTCGTGTACTCACGCTAGCATTTTCAGGGGTACTTACAATTTTGTCAACCCCATTGATTTCTGCCCACGGTGGCGAAAGCACTGATGGCTTCACGAATTTTCAAATCATGCTAATTTCGATTGGAATTTCTGCATCCATATATGTTCTAATCACTAGAGTCCTTGAAACTCAAACACATCTCTCAAGTCCAATGGTCTTCACACTTGTAACCTTTACCGGATCAGTACATCTCTTATTGGGTTTGAGTGATAATCTTCTACTGTTAGGTGGAGTTGGAGTTATTGGAATTCTGGCCTTATCCTTATTCGTCAATTTTAGTCAATGGCAGGAGAAAATCGCTAGGTTAGGATTAGGTTTGGTCATTACAATCATGCTCGTCGCATATTTTGTTTCTAATCATGATTTACACTACATTGTCGAAGATTACCTAGGCATTACAACGAAATTAGTCGAATTATCCATCCTCGTATTACTTTACAAAGAGCAAAAACAGGATACAACTGATTCTGAAGAAAATTGAGGCTTTCCTTGACATCACCAACCCACCATTTCAGAGGAGACCTTTGATAGGACGGGTAAGCAATGGGTACCCTCTGCATAGGCATCAATGCGAAGGGGGCCCTTTGCAAACCTAAACAAAAAATTAGACAATTAATCTAACTCTAGGAAGATTGGTTCTGAAGAATCATCAGTTGTATAATCGCCAACTTGTCCATTGACATTTCTTCCCCAACATGATACTGATTTGTCTTCAAAAACAACACATGTATGGAAATTCCCGATGAATAAATTCTCAGGTTTTGCAACACCTTCTAAGCCAGAAACAGCCACAGGAGTTGACTCATGATTTGAAGGCGTATTGCCCAACTGTCCATAGGTGTTATTGCCCCAACAAACAACCTCCCAATCCTCTAAAATTGCGCAAGAATGATGTGTGCCAGCGGATACCTGTAAAGCGGTTCTATTGTTTCCGAAATCGATGACTGCACGTTCAGTAAACGGATCGGTTGCTGATTGAGTATAACCTAGCCCACGTTGTCCAAAATCATTCCTTCCCCAGCACATCACTGATCCGTTTTCCAGCAGTGCACAAGTGTGGTATCCGCCAACAGACACATCAGTGACATTGGTTCCAGAGTGTGGAATATGGGTAGGTGAAGAAATGTGTTGATTATTTCCTGTAACACCCTTCAGCGCTTTGTATCCCCAACAATAGAGTTCTCCATCCGTTGTGACTGCACATGTTGCATGGCCGCCAGCCCTAACCAGTGATGCATTACTACCGGGGCCGAATTCTGGGATTGAGTATGGTGTTGATACACCAAGATTACCATCGATTTCTCCATTTCCAATTTGACCGAACTCATTACTTCCCCAACAGGAGATAGAGTCGTCTGAAAGCAGAGCGCATGTGTGATAGTAGCCTGATGATAACAAGGCTGCATCCAGTCCAGCTCCAAACCCAAGAGTTGGGGAGGGGACATATCTGTTGTCGTAGGTTCCATCTCCAAGAGTTCCTGCTTGGTTGTAACCCCAGCATGCNACGCTTCCATCATCCAATATCGCACAATTATGGAAACCTCCAGCGGACAATTGTGTTGCGGTATGACCTCCATACAAGGTTACATCAACCGGATTAACTCCTCCTGAAGCGTTTGTGTATCCAACTCCAATTTGGCCATAGTAGTTGTTACCCCAGCACATCACGGTGCCATCTTCTCTAAGCATACAGGTGTGCCAACCGCCTCCGGTTAGTTGGTCGACAGATGAGGTTTGATTATCGCAATTTACTGGATTGCAACAATCTTCAGGATTGCAAAATCCATTNTCNCCCGGNTCACCATGACANACNTATGCAGTATTGTCAATTTCATCTTCACCTAACTTTTGATTGCTGTCTAAATCGATCCCAGTGTCAATTTTAACTCCACCATAAGCACAATTCTCTCCGGGCGCCTCATCAGTCATTTTGATCAGTGAATTTGAGCCGTTGACAAAACTATCTGCCTTCGTAGAATCTTCTTCTTGTGAAGATAAACAGCCAGACATAGGTGCAAGAATGAAGAGCATACTCACGAACAATAATCGGAACTTCATACAGATGGAAGAAAGGCCAGATTGAATAAAACATTCCCCTGAATAATCGCTTTCGGATAAGTTCAGAGGGTCTATCCGAATACCCATTGCTAAGGTATTGACAAATCAAAAGACTCTCAGTGGGTCATTTACAACGCTACCCGAGTAGATACCTTTACGACGAAATTATTTTCAAGAATTATAAATCAAATTCTGACATNGAAAGAAAGTCGCTCTTCCAACTTGCAATCCCCCTTTATATGGTATATTTCGGTATTAAACTCCTGATAAATATGGTTCCACGAATTCTATATGTTATAGAACGTGACTCTCCCCTTGAAATTGTCGTCAGTTTAGGCTTTATGTCCGCTACAATATTTGCCGCAGTTTTCGNTGTATTTATTGGGATTCTGTGGGCCCGCAAAATCATACTAGGAGANGACACGGGTGTAATCTAGAATGGATTATCCCATGGATAAATGTTTAATTTCGCCTTGCGATGATTAAATTTTCTCTCTCATCAATATGATCCAGCCGTGACCNNNAGNATTTCTGGCCATACCTCCAGATGCAGAAATTTTCCATCCTTGTTCTCCTAGTTGATTCAAGTAATTCTCAGGTGGTAATTCCTGACTTATCGAGAACTGCAATATCTTATACTCCCACTTCTGCATGGATTTTTCTGAGTGAGTGTTGTATTTGACAATATCTGTGCGTNTCACTTCCTGCACNTCTTGCCCNTATGATGAGTTCTTCCTTTTATCTAGAANCGTACATTNGGGAAAAAGTAAATCATTGNNTAGCCTTTTGAAGTGGCTCGGATTTTATCCTTGCCTTTCCATTGTGACCAGAAGGTGTGATGTATGCCCCCATCCACTGGTGATTGGTATGACTGATATCAATCTCCAACCTTCAGAACTGTGTTCTTTGATTCTATAATGCAATTCTATTTCGCCCTCATCCACTTTTGGATTCATTTGTTTTTTGACTTGAAATTTGACATTGAAGGTTTTGTATTCGTATGAATTAGCCATGTATGTTGCAATTGTCGGCGATTTATTTACCCATCTATGGTATGAATAATCAAATCGGACTAATCTCAAGGGTTCATCCTAATACCCATTCGAACACAATTGTTGTTCGGAACGGTTTTGCGTGAGCCGTTCGCATCGCTAGGGAAGATGATGCATTGAGTCGGGCAACTTATCCTACAATGATGTCGATGTATCTTGTGTATGGGAAGTATGAGTCGCCAGAAATTCTAGGTTGTCCGACTAATCTATCTCCTCCACTGGACAATTGGAAACCGTCCTCAGTCCCCTCCGCGTAATAGTTTGCACAGATTTCGTTGTTACTTGGGATGTAGTTGGGTGTAAATCTGGCCTGATCAAAATACTCCCATTCCCCGTTTACCTTTGCCTTGATATCATGAAATAGAACGGACCGTTCGGCTGAAAGACAGTTTCCATGGGGCAACCATTCCTCAACAAAACTCGATGCCCAATNATTAATCAAATCAGACTTGTACCGCTGAGTACCCAAACTGATTGGTCCTAAGCCCCTTGTTATGTCAGTGAAGAAGAACGAGTAGTCCTGACAGTTTGTTCCACAATCAGAAATCTGTATTGATGTTTCATATGTGTCCCCTGGGACTAGCATGTAATCGTCTGGAAGGCCTGGTATTGAACCATGAACGCTTGGAGGAAGTATAAGCCTACAGCTCACCCCTGTGCCCTCGCCCCCAAAATCATGAACTACGTTGCAAGACCCGTCGTCGATGATTTCCGCATCCATGCCGTTGGTGTCCCATGTAGAAAATAGGACCTTGGTCGTATCTCCGTCGAACTGAATTCCACCGTAAGAACCGGCCCAGTTAATTGTTGAATAGTATGTTGCTAGTGGTCCGGTACCTGGTGTTGCTCGGATACTGAACTCCTCATATTCGCCGCTAGGCTCGTAGTTTAGGTGGATTGAGTTTGTCCTAGTGCTTGTATCGGTCACTTCGCCGGATATGTTGAGGTACCTCCTCTCACCACTTGACCAAGTGATGTAGGCACTCATTGTTTGGTCGCCAATTATCGATCCTGCGGTCCAGTATCCATGTAAATCGCCATTGTTGTTCGTTTGCCTAAATGCGGGAAAGAACCAGCCATTGCCATCCTCGATTTCGAATCGGATCTCGCACCCCTCCAGAGGCGACCCATCTAGGGTAACCCGGAATTGGATTGCTTGGGGGTTGTGATTGTCTGGCAAGTTCGAGTCATCCGAGAACACTACGCCTGGATTGGCATAGATCGAATCAGTAACAGTACCCGATATGGAACTCCCAATGGGGCAAGAGTATGGATAT
>FUFK010017496.1_pt1 | contig 11602 bp, 11 predicted proteins | sample 1021851 | NCBI WGS metagenome assembly FUFK01 (sample SAMEA51879418, study PRJEB19060) | metagenome
TTTATATTTAACTCTAAATNNTCAATATTTTTCTTTCTTTGTTCTACGCCTTCTTGACCTGTAATAAATGTATATTTCAATGAATTAGAAGGAGGTTGAGTAGGATCATATAATGAATATCCATTGAAAGTAGTTTCGTTATCGATTGCTGATGAACAAGGCAATCGTACCTTAGGTGATTATGATTGGGTCAGAGGCAATGCTGAACATTCGTGGGGTATTTTGCACTAAATACTGACACTTGAGGGCAACATTCATTTGGGATAAGACACTAAAGATATAACAGAGGGGCTACCATGAGTGGTGAAGAATCTATTTCTAATGACAAAGCTAGCGAAAAATTAGAGTTTAACACAACAGAGAATTTATCAAAGAAATTTCGCTTGATTGAAGGAGAAAAAATTCACATGACCAAGAAACCTAGCACATTTGCCTTTGTTAGTATGTATGGTCTTGGAATCTTAGTCCTAGGTCTGCATTTTATGTTCGGACGGGTTGACACACTTGGTGATGATTCTGAGGGGGTAATGGCATTTATTTACTGGTTTATCAAAATAACCACCAGTGATAGTATGTCGTTTAGTTTTATTTTCGTTATGCTGTTTGTTACTTGGATGAACCGATTGCTCAACACCTCAACCTCAGGCAAATGGGTGACTTTTTGGCTGCTAACTGTGTCATTTACACCACTGATTATTCAAATTGACGATTTCATCTTCTTTGTCACAGACCTCTTTGGTGAGGGTTGGGGAGATTTCATTGGGATAGAATACAACTTCAATTTGTTTGGAATTGTCTATACAGGTATATTTTTTGCTCTTACATTCTATTATCAGAACAGTTTTCACTACGCTATCACATCCGATGCAGTGATATTCGAGCACAGTTTCTTGTTATCTAGGTCACACCGAAGAATTTTATTTGATAGAATTTCAGAAGTGATTGTAGAGAGAACCCCAGTCGGGACTGCTTTCGGATATGCTACCGTCTCAATCTTAACTGATTCGGGCGTTGGAATTGTTGATGAATCAATGGGTGCAGCTGGCGCGGTAAATATGCCAGGGTCAGCAGACAGTCCAGACGATTCGGTTGCCGACAAGGCAAAAAAATCGTTTTTGCGGTCGTTTTTTGCAATTATAAGTTATCAAAGAACCGTAAGAACGGTAAGGCCAGATCCAAAGCACTGTTTCTATTCCATAAGAAACTGGGACAAGTGTAAAATGTTGCTGAATGAAATGCATAAAAAACACAGCCAATCAAACTTGTTAAGCGATCTCAAAGAATCCATTTCAACCGGTAATGATAAGTGACTGTAAGCGAGTCATTCAATAACTGAAACCTCTCCCCCTAACTTACTGGAGTAATACATATGAGTGAGGAAATTCTACAACCTGCGATCGATAAATTTGCTGAAGGGGACCTTGAGGGTGCTGTACAAATGCTTGATGATATGTGTAAGACAAGCAAGGATATTGCCGCAGTGCACCACACATATGCTGAATTCGCTAACATGCTCAATGTTGAAGCCCAAGACGATATTATTCCTGGCGGTAAAATTATGATGGCATACAAGAAAGCCATGAACCTTGATGAAGAGAACGATGAGTACATCGTTGATTTTGCAGATTTCGCTTTAGAATGTCGAAGAATTCCTCAAGCCATCAAAGAATACGAAAGATACGCTCGAAGGTTAGAACTCGCTGATATTCCCATCGATGACAGGCTTTACATGGCGGCGAGAAATCTTGTAGATGCCATTGAGGTAGTAGATCCGACCAAATCCAATCCACAAGTTATGCCGTGGTTGAAATCAGCAATTAAGTGGTCGGTTGGCGGACTAGGTTATTCTCCTGAAGAAGCGTCAGCACTATTGCTTGAGGAATAAGTGGTATGATGTCTAAGCGAGTTCGCCTCGCCTTTACAGTTGGTTACATTGGAAGACACTACCACGGAAGTCAAATACAGCCAGATGTAAAAACGGTTCAAGGTGAACTAATACGGGTATTCCGTAAATTGAAATGGCTTGATGGCGAAACTAATAGTCATAATTTAGTATTATCCAGTCGAACTGATGCTGGGGTTAATGTCAGGCGTAATGGCGGTGTAGTGACAATTGCCCGCAGTTTATGGGATTCACTTACTCGGCGGAAAATGATTCGAGCAGTAGATGATAGATTGCCTAGCAGTATTGCGTTTTTAGATGTTTGGGAAGTCGACGACGATTGGAATCCTAGACTGGCTTCGCACAGAATTTACCGTTACCGGCTTGAGGGTATGCAAGGATGGCATTATCCTGGAGATATTTTCAATCGATGGCTAAATCTGTTTGTCGGCACATATGATGCAACCAACTTTGCTCGACTCGAGGAAGGAAAAAATCCGATTCGCAAAATATTTTCTTGCACACCATGGATAATTGACGAAAGAGTGGTTGGATTTGAGATTGTTGGGGAGGCTTTTCTGTGGAACCAAGTTAGGCGAACAGCTATGGCTTTGTTTAGTCTATCAAATGCAACATTAACAGAGCAACAGATTATCGATGCGATTGAACAGCCCCATAAAGCAACGGATTTTGGGGTTGCTCCTCCAGAATGGCTGATATTATGGGATGTGATATGGCCTGGCATTACGCAAAAAGAAACAGACCGCCCTGAATTTACCTTTACCCCACCTCCACGGGATGATTATGTTGAGAGAACGATGATTTCTAGATGGGAGTCAGGTTCGAGGCTGGAAATGGAATCGATGCTATTTCATGAGTGGTCTGTAATCGGCAAATTGCCTTATCATCCACATAATTCAAAGTAATTCTATCGAGATAATATCTCCATCGACAAGGGAAAAATGTTCCCGTAAGAATTTTGCTGAAATAATTTCAACCACATCATAATGTCTGGTCAAATCCGGAATTAACACTGCGCACTCGACGCTGTTATGGTTTGCGTGAAATCTTGCCCTATAGGCCGTAGCCCCGCCAAAAGAAACACCATCCCTCAAGAATCCTCTAATTCTATGTGCTTCAATGTGCTTTATATCGACTGACTTAGCGGAATCAATTAATTCTCTTGACGCATCTAGGCTATCGATTCCAGACTTTATTCGCAACGATATGTAATCTCTAAGATTATCATTAGAGACTTTGAGATTTAGCGTTCCCGGCCAAACTGAAGTTCCCATCAAGGATTGGAACTGGTCTTGATAGTGCTTTTGAGCCATGAATATATGAGCTCTACCGAGTCCACTGCTGACTTCACCAGTGATGCGCATGACACGGCCAATTACTACTCCTTTTTGACATTCATGCCTTGATATTGTAATACAAAACCCAATGAAGTACGAGTATTTGCGTAGGGTTGGTGGAATCATGCCGGTAGATATGAGTTGGATGGAAGCGCGGTACCAAGAGTTATCAAGTCAATCCTTATTGTGGGAACCTCCAACGTTGGAGAGTCCAAATCAACCACGCTGTGATATGGACGGTAAACCAACTATTATGTTGTCGGCAAATAACTATCTCAATCTAACGACTCATCCAAAAGTGACCAATGCAATGATTGACGCAACCAAAAAATATGGTGCTGGTAGTGGAAGTGTAAGAGCTATTGCGGGAACGATGGACATTCATTTGGCGGCCGAAAAAAAAGTTGCTGAATTCAAGAAAGTGGAGGCTGCCCTAATCTACTCAGCTGGCTATACGGTAAATGTTGGACTTATCCCAACGCTTGTAACCGGTAAGGACGATGTAATAATCAGCGATGAGTTGAATCACGGTTCAATAATTGATGGTGTCAGATTAACCAAAGCAAATCGTGCAGTTTATCGCCATAATGACATGGGTGAATTGGAAGCAGTGCTTTCAGCAAATAAACATGCCAAACGGAAATTAATTATCACAGATGGAGTATTTTCCATGGATGGTGATATTGCGCCATTAAATGAAATTGACAAATTGGCCAAAGAACATGGAGCCATGGTTTACGTTGATGATTGTCATGGAGAGGGCGTTCTTGGTGAAACAGGNGCTGGTATAGTAGATCATTTCGGCCTCCAAGGAAGCATTGATTTTGAAACCGGTTCGTTTTCTAAGGCTCTTGGTGTGCAAGGTGGAATCCTAGCCGGAACCGAGANGGTGAGAAATCACGCATTGAACCACTCACGATCTTGGTTGCTTTCAGGTTCTCAACCACCCGGAGTTGCTGCCGCTCAGAAAGCTGCTGTTGAGGTTTTAATGGAAGAGCCTGAACATCATCAAAGGTTATGGGAGAATACTAATTATTTTAGAAATGAATTGCAATCTATGGGATTCGATACCGGCGCTTCCACTACCCCAATCATCCCCGTGATGTGTGGTGAATCAAGTGTCGCTAAAGATTTCACTATGCAATTGTCCAGTGAAGGCGTAATGGCCGGAGCAATAGTGTTCCCTATGGTTGCAAGAGACAAGGCTAGAATTAGAACTCAGATGTCAGCAGGATTAACACGCGATGACCTCGACGAGGTGTTGAGAATTTTCGAGCGAGTTGGCCCAAAACTCGGCCTAATTTGATTATTCGTCACTATTNTCAAAATCATCTACTACAGACTGGATTTCCGGGTCAATAATTCCCGTTTCAGAGTAAATGTGTTGTTCAGTTTCCATATTTTGTTGAGTTTCAAACGGATTTTTACCGTCGTCAATCATACACAATAAACGCCATCTAGGAGCCCAAGATAAATGCACATATAGTGGGCCAGGAAGCAGTATTAGTGTCCAAGATAGGAACGGATAGATTGCCACAATGTCTGTTCTGTTTATCGATATTAGGGCTAGGCCAATAAATGGCATTGGATATAGGATTGTCCTTGGCGGAGCAATGGGGAAACGGCCTGAAATTGCAGTAATCAACGTGGAACAGAGGCCGAGGAAAAAACATGCTGCCATTAACAATGCACAATGTAGCGCCCAATCACTCATCCAACCGTAATGGTCTTCCCCAGCAAATCGATAGGGCAAAATTAGTGCTATGGCTATCAAAAACCCGTAAAATCCTCCAATATTTGATGGGTGTGACAGCCATAACGGAAGTCTCGCAAACTGTCTTGACAGCGACGCGCCAAGTAAGGTTTCTTGATAGTTATCTGGTAAATCACCAATCAGTGAGGTCCAGTGATTGGATTTTGACACATGTTTACCCCATTCAGCATAGTTATTGAACTAACAGGGTGAATTTAACCAGCATAATCATTCTTTATTGATTAGTTTGGCTAGCGGCCCCTCTACCGAGATTGCTTCTTCGTCAAGCCAATCACGCTCCAGCAAACCGTAATCCATGGTTTCCCGTTCTCAAGCCGCCTCAATCGGATCGTAATCGTCATTCACACCATCTCTCAGACTCAATGCTTGATTAATGATAATAATCTGTTTCATGATTCTGGTTTTGTTATTATTGCTAGTGTAGTGCCCAATAAATTTGTAGTCATCATNNTCTTCAACTAGATTAAATCCACCGGACATATCATCGGTAACTAGACGAACTCTGTGTGGGCCAATTTCTCGCCACTGTTGGTCAGAGAATTGAACATGAACAGTCGCCTTGCCAATTGGCTCATCAGCGAAGAAAGGATGATTCATATTTACTGCTAGCGGGGTTTTTACTACACTCAATATATCAAAAGCAAAGAAGAATATAATGCCAAAACTCAAAACCAAACTCACTGGTAAAAATGCAGCGGCAACATTACCAAAAATTACGCTGAGGAAACCAATAATTGCAATAAACGATGATAGCCCAATTGCAACCCTCAGTTGGCGCTTGTATGGCAGACACAGGCCTAACTGATCGAACCTGATTAGCCCACTTGGAGGTGCCATGGTTAAACTCATCGCCTTTGTGAAATTAAGCCTTTGTAATGCTTATTGGTTTTAGCCAATGTGTTCGTAAATAGCCACTTTAATACTCTATTCTTCCGCATCTTTNAANAACACNAAGACAAGGCTGANANTNAAGGGGTGANANNNTTGGTNGAATTGCCNCANGGTGTCGTGATTGAAGTTCGTCGAGGCGGACATGATGCCTTAGCAAAATTGGCGGCAGATATGATGCGGTTAGACATCTCAGGGTATATCAGAATTGAGCGTCGTCCAAAGGAACTTATGCCTCGAGTAAGTCAAGTTGTTATTCATGACGCTCAACCAAAGATTGCTATCCATGAAGGAGATGCAGTATTAGGTGGGCTTGAGGCGTTGTTGGAAATTGAACGAGATTCAGCTGCACTTGACGCGTTAATTTCTCTTGTCGAGTTGCCTGATGATGATGTCATCCGTGTGGTCAATCTTTACCCTGATTTTGCCTTAGTCAATGCCGAACAAGGTGATGAAGGTCAGGAATCAGATTGGTGGAATTATGTTCAACTCACCTCACGTAGTTGGCGACGAGAAGCACGTTTGCCAGAACAAGAGGTAGTTGTCGAGGCGCCGGAATATATTCGACAGCTGACAAAAGCAAAGTTGCAAAAATTTGACTTAGGTGAAAGATATCTAAATTATGGCGATACATTGCTAACTGATAGTGAAACTCCAGATTTGGTATTTTCTCTGTCTGGATTATTAGCATCCCATGGGAGACCATTAATTGTATTCTCGCGTAGTGATGCCCTTGAACTCGCTAAGAATTACACTATCCCTGAATCCTCTTGCTGGTTTTTGAGTGGTGTTGGCCAAGAGCAATCAGTTGCGCCAGACCCAGATGTAATCAACGAAAAAGTGAATGATTTTTTGTGGGCGAACAAGCAAGCAGTAGTTATGTTTTCTGACATCGAGTATTTACTATCAACAAATAGTTTCACATCAGTTATGAAGATGTTGCGCACAATGATAGACAACATTCGTGCATCTGACCACCTCTTATTGGTTCACTGTAATCTTGAATTAATGAACACTAGACAGAGACATATTTTACAAAGAGAGTTTGACAATTTGAACTCCACTTATCTCGAAAGTTTGGTCATGGATCCTGAATCGATTATCGACCACCCAATCTGTATGGAGTTGACTGACGAGGAACTTGCTTGGATACAGCAACAAGTAAACTTCTCGAGTTATAATGAAAATGAAATCATAACAGGTAACCAAATTATTTCAGGCGGTGCTACTACTTTGGTTGATGATGACCTAAATGAGGCCAAGAATCAATTAAACCAATTAGTTGATGAATGGCAAGAAATCGAGGAAACCACTGCTAAGCTTGACACGAAAATTTCAAACCCTGAGAGTATGGGAGATATGGTTGAAGATTTAGTTAACAAGGCTTTCAATGCTGCTGTAGAAACATCTGAAAAATCAGTTGAGATAAATGATGATAATGTCCCTGAAAGGCAAGTTTTAACGGAGTCAGTTGGTAACACAAAAGAAATAAAACCGAAAATGATAATTCCTAGGCCGGCAATAAAAATAAAGCGGACAAAAAAAGTATCACCAGCCCGAAAGAATTCCTTTTACCAAACCAATCGGCCTAAGCTGAGCATAAACAACAGAGTGGAGNTGACTCAGAATTTACTCAAGTTACAAATCTAAATACTACTAATCAAGTATTTGGTCGAGACTTGGATCAGAGATCTGAGGTGATGAGTAATGCACTGGATGACATGCTTTCTAGCCCTGAGCGCAAAAAGTCCCGCGCAGTTTATCAATCTATTAATCAAAAACCAATTAATTCACTCAATGAACTTAACCCTCAAAAGGCGATTAAGACCCTTATCGCACCGAAAACAACCGGTAGGAATGCGGGGATAATACCATCTAGTAACATTGCTGCCAGTGATGCGTCAAAGCGTCGCACACGTGAATCAGCAACTTTACTACAAAGTAAATTTGACATGGAAAAAACCTATCACAAATGGGCGACAGAATATTCCGGTGATAACACCCAAGTTGTTGAGGAAGATTATGCTGATAACTTGCAGGAGGCTGAGTGATGAACATTCGTCGAAATCAACTACTCTCAGCCATCAAGAGTGCAAAACTGCATATCGATGGTTCGGGTTTTACTACAGCGGAGGCGACGGAACAAATCGGCAAAGAAACCAAACCATCTAATTCGAGGATGGTTCGCTTGATTGGTAAGAGTGCAAGTGATAATGAAAGAAAGTCATTGCTTACCAGAGTCGGAGTAAAAAACCGCCCAACTTACGATCTAGTTGCTGACGGAATATTGGGTAAGGATTCTAAAAATTACCAGCCGAAGTTATCTGTATCTGAATCGCAAATGAGCATCGATAAAACAGTCTCTGAGAGAATCAAAGACTTGAGAGCAAGGACGCTCAGCAAACTTAGTCGAGATGATAACTCAACGGGTGAAGGCTTCTTTGGCTTCGAGACAGATGGGACACCAATTTGGAGTAGCGTTGTCACAGGTGATAGGAAAATTGCAGAAAGAATGTTTGACGCTGACAAACCACAAGAAATCTACCATCATTCAACACATCTACCTGTCAACTACAGTTGGCCAAAAAGACTGGCTGTGAGCAATCATAATACATTCAAAAATTGGTTCACGGTGGCGGAAAACAGACGGGCAACACAACTTGCTGAACAAATCATAGACAACCCCCAACAAGGCATCAATCCATTAGTCGTCGTAGGTCAAAACAATACCGGTAAATCCCATCTTTTGCACGCAATAGGCCAAGCGTCTTTGCTAACATGCGAGCAGGATATATTCAGCATTAACCGGGATGAATTCAGTAAAGTAATGTCTTTTGAGCACAGCTGGAGCGATGTTTTTGCCAGCGCATCAATGCTAGATAATTGATGATATTGATGCTGCCTTACAGGATGATGCAATAGCAAACAAGTTCGGTGAAATCATTGACATTGCATTAAACATGAATGTTCATGTTATCGTATCATCTAAAAGTGTGCCAGATGACTGGCCAGCATCTAGAGTGTGGGATTTACTTAGAAATGGGGTGAAGACAATACTCAATCCTCCTGGTGCTGGTAGTTTGATGTTATATGCTCGAGGTTTAGCTATCAATAAGAGCATGATATTAACCGATGAACAATTAGCCCTCATAGTAACTAACGGAGAAACTGGTTGGCGGTCGACAAAAAATAGTTTGGGCAAAATAGAAACTGCAATCAACAATGGATTGGCGATGTTAGATGCATCAGATGTGTACAAGATATTGCATGACATTGAGCCAGAATTAGCCTCAACTGATATTCTACAAGCCAGTGAAAGTGTAGAAGATGTTGCAAGCAGATTGATCAATTCTGTTGTCGATGTTGTGTATAGCGACCAGCAGTTAGGAGGCATCGAATTTAACACCGAGTTACCAGAATTGTCCGATGATTACCAACCCCCTGAATTAACATCACCTTTGCCAAGAAAATCTGACGTTGAATTAATTGAAAGCCAGCTCCATTCAACGCTAGAAAACCTGACACCTGTTGCTCCCTCGGTGATTGATATTGATGACCGAGATAAACACCTCGTTGCCAAAATGAACCGTATAATTGAGCAGGACCATTCGAGAGCGGCAGAGATACTCACCGATTTAGACATGGGCATAGATGAACGTTTTCATCAATCTAACAATCAAATTGTAAACGATACTAGTGTTTTGATGAATCTAGAAGCAAAACTATTGCAACTTGCCGAACGCACCGCAGACGCATCAGTTGACGGATTAATTGAGATTGCCGATGAATTAAGATCTTTAGAACATGATTTACTCACAGCAGGGGCAACTCAAATATCCGGTAGTCAAGGAACAGATGGTGAATTTGATAGTTATACTCCAAATAATGATTGGAATATTGATGCATCACAGGTTCAGCCTCAAGATTTGGTTGTTGAATCCTCAACCATAATTCCAATCGAAGGAGTCCTTCAGCCTCATCCTGAGGGAGTAATAAGAACTGCCACAATTACACCTGTCATTGACATCATCACTGAGGAAGAAGAATGAATCGGCCATGGTGGATTACAGGGGTAAAATTTTCCTGTCAGACTGGTTGTGGCAAATGCTGTGATGAGCCCGGAGGAATAGTCTACCTATCAAGGCATGATGCTAAGCGAATCTCATCGAGTATGGGTATGTCGGTCGATGATTGGTTAGCAAGAGATTGTAAGCAAACATATGACGGCAGATACATACTAAAAAGTCGAAAATCAGACGGTATTTGCATTTATCTTAGTGAAGATAAAACTTGCAACATATACCAAAATAGGCCCCAGCAATGCGCTGCCTATCCGTGGTGGTCAGAAAATCTAGCAACTGACCGTTCATGGCAGCAAACCAAGCTTGAATGTCCAGGTTTAACTGCAGAAGATGCCATAATTGTTGATGGGAATACCATAAAAATTCACGTCTTGGCTGACCGACAGTCTACCAAGGGTTTCAAACAGTGGTGACATGATTACCCTTCTCATATCGGTTTGTGTCGTTCCTAAATAGGCCGTCTTTATACCATAGTGATAACTCGGTGGTATAGGTGGGGTTCTTGGACAACGAAGAAGTGCTTTGTGAGGTGACTGAGAATCACCTTAACACAGGGCTCAGAGGCATTCCAGTCGGGACATGCCGAACCTCTTTCGTCACTCCCGATGAAGGAGTGCATTACTGTGGTTATCCTATCCGAGAATTGGTTGATATTTCACCCGAGGATGTGATTTATCTACTGTTCAATAAAGAATTACCCAACGCAGAACAATCTGCAAAATTTCGCGCGAATCTCGCGGCAAGAGCACAATTGCCTGATGGTGTCGAAAATGTTCTGAGCAGTTTGCCAAAAAATGGTCACCCAATGGACTGGCTCTCAGTAGGTATTCATACACTTGGCATGTATGAAACAACAGGAGACTGGCTTGAAGATGCACTAAATCTGATTGCGCGTATGCCACGGCTCATGGGGCTAATTTTCCGCTATCGAGATGGAAGAGAAACTGACATCCCAGGCGATGATGTGTCGCAGACATTAGTCGACCGTTTCGTCAATACGCTTGATTTAGAAAATGTCGACAAAGCGAAGATGGCCAGAGTTGTTTCTACATATTTGGTCTTACACATGGACCATGGCGGTGGTAATCTGTCTACCTTCACCGGCAAATCCATCGCGTCTGGTAAGGCTACGATATACTCAGCAATTGCCGGGGCAATGAACGCACTCTCTGGCCCACTACATGGTAGAGCCAATCAGTCTTGTTTGGAGTTTGTTCTCAAAGTTGGCACTAGTGATGAGGATGAGGTTGAAAAGTTTGTGCGCAATGAACTGGCGGAAGGTCGACCCGTGTTTGGTTTTGGTCATGCAGTGTTAAGTGTGGAAGATCCCCGTGCAACTGCGCAATTTGAGTTGGGTAACAAAATATGTCCTGACGATGAAAACTTCAAGATTATTAGTGCACTGAGAAATGTTGCTCCTCGAGTTTTGTCGGAGAATAAAAGAATCAGAAACCCAAATGCTAATGTCGATATTGCGAGCGGTGCGCTGTTATACCACGTTGGTTTAAAAGATCCAACTTACTATACGACATTCTTTGGTTGGGCAAGAGTCGCTGGAATCGGTGCACAAATTGTCGATGAGAGGGTAGTGATGAGATCCGGTAGGGGAGTCCCAATT
>FUFK010118342.1_pt1 | contig 11602 bp, 9 predicted proteins | sample 1021851 | NCBI WGS metagenome assembly FUFK01 (sample SAMEA51879418, study PRJEB19060) | metagenome
CGATTATACGATTGGCTTAAAATTTAATCTTTTGTGGTAAAATTTTTGTATGCCACTAACTACATTAAATTTTAAACCGGGTATCAACAAAGAAGAAACTGACTACGCAAACGAAAACGGTTGGGTAGATGGGAATCTTATTCGGTTTAGAAAAGGCAGGCCAGAAAAGATTGGTGGCTGGGAAAAGCAGTCTGACACAAACACTTACCTAGGATCTGGCAGAGCTTTACACAGCTGGATCTCTCTCGGCGGGGCGCGATACTTGGGTATCGGCACGCACCTCAAATATTATATCGAAGAGGGCGAGGCCTACAACGATATAACTCCCATAAGAGTTACTACAAGCGCCGGAGACGTTACGTTCAGCGCAACCAATGGATCCTCTACATTAACCGTAACTGACGCTTCACACGGCGCGTCAACGGGCGATTTTGTGACTTTCTCTGGCGCGTCTTCTTTGGGTGGATTGGTGACAGCCGCTGTTATCAATCAAGAATATCAAATACTTCTTGTTACCGGAACAAACACGTACACCGTCACCGCTAAGGACACTAGCGGTGCAGAGGTAACAGCAAACGCAAGTGACAGTGGCAACGGTGGAAGCAGCGTGGTCGGCGCTTATCAAATTAACACTGGTTTGGACGTTTACGTGCCTAGCACTGGTTGGGGTGTTGGTGCGTGGGGCGATGGCACGTTTGGTTCATCTTCTGCGATTACATCAACCGGGCAGCTAAGGCTATGGACTCACGACAATTTTGGTGAAAATTTGATTATCAACCCAAGAGGTGGCGGTTTATACCGATGGGTTGAAAACAACGGCTTGTCTATTAGAGCGTTAGAGCTGCAAGGTATTAGCGGAGCAAGCAAAGTGCCTACTTTGGGCTTACAAGTAATAACCAGCGAAGTAGACCGTCATTTGATCGTGCTTGGCGCGGANCCAATNGATAGCAGTAGCGGCAANAGAACCGGCGTCATTGACCCTATGTTGGTTGCGTTCTCAGACACAGAAAACGAATTNGACTTNAATCCNANAGCNACAAATACGGCTGGNTCCGTAAGGCTGTCATCTGGNTCNTTNATNGTAGGNGGNTTGAANTCNAGACAAGANNNTTTNATTTGGACCGANACNAGNCTNTACTCNATGACGTTNATCGGGCCACCNCTTACNTTTGCTTTNAATCTNATAAACGANGGTGCNGGNCTTATTGGNCCNAAAGCNGCCNTCAACAGNCCGGTTGGTGTGTTTTTTATGAGNAAAAANGGCTTTTACTANTACAACGGCGCNGTNAAAAANNTNCCGTGTAGNGTGCAGGACTANGTGTTTTCAGATCTNGATTTGAGTCAGGCNTTCAAATGTTACGCATCACTACACGCAGAGCATTCTGAGGTTTGGTTTTGGTATGNGTCANAAGAAGACGGCACTCAAGAGATATCNCGNTATGTGATNTACAANTATGANGAATCAACTTGGAGTATCGGCAAGCTGGTTAGATACAGCTGGNTAGATGCNGGTATCGAGGACAAGCCNATTGCCGCCGGNAAAGTTTCTGACGCTGGCGTTGTTTATCTACATGANTCTGGTTTCAACGATGANGATAGCGCGATGTCTGACGTGTACATAGAGTCAGCTGACATTGACTTGGCCGATGGCGAAAATTTTATGTTTATCAAAAAACTTATACCTGACATAAAATTTTCAACAACAAGCGGTGTGTCAAACACGCCAGCCATGAATATCGTCGTCAAACGCAGAGATTACAATGCTGACACGTTGTCTACCGATAGCACCAGCCAAATTACTACGTCTACTCGTTTTACCAACTTGCGCACCAGAACCAGACAGGTGGTGTTGCGGTTTGAAAGTGACGACAACAACAGCGTCGAAGCGGACAGGAAAGATTACAAATTTAGAGTCGGTAACACTAGACTGGATATACAACCCTCCGGGCGTCGAGGCTAATGGCCAAGATCCTTGAGACTCGCTTGCCTCTTGCTACGGATGGTGAGGTTAGCGCTGATACGTTTAACCGTTTGGTGAGAATTCTAGAAATTAACCTTGGCGCAAAAGATATAGACAAAACGCCGGTTTTTAACGCTTCAGAAATTTCTGCGTTACAATTCGCTACTGGTGCTATAATATTTAATAGCACCGTGGAGGTCCATCAAGCGTTTGATGGCACGGAATTTAGGAATTTATATGAGCATCAAACTTATGTAACAGGATTGGGAGGTACTTTGAGCGTTGGCAGTGTAACCGTCACGACAAGTTAATACTATGGCAGAGAACACTATATCACCAGAACTTTTAGATCGAATTAACCAATTTGCGGGAGCTGGTGCGGTTTCTGACCAAGAAATGATGATGATGCAAGGCGCCAATCCGACTGGCGGTTTTTTAGTTTCACCAGAAATGAACCCACAAGATATTTTTTCTGCTGGAGAAACCGCTAGAAGAATGCGAGAAGCAGCTCCTCAGATGGGTGATCCATTGCCTTTGTCAAGACAGATGGGTGAAAGCATTCAAATCGCGCCTCAAGGGTTTCAAGAAGGCGCCGTATCAGATCAAGAAATGGGCTTTATGCAAGGCCTACAAGAACTAGAACAACAAAAACAAATGTCNGATGATCCGGACGAAATAGAAGCTTTAGACGCTGCTATNACTCGTTTGGTCACTGGAGCNAACGCGCCGTTAGGTGATCTTGCTAGACAAGTACAAGCGGCTGGCACTGGCGAAGACACACAATTAGCACATTTAAGCCCCGGCGAAATCGTACTTCCGGCAGAGTTTATGGAAGACGAAGAGCTTGAGGGTATGATCGAAAGGAAGTTTCGAGAGGCCAATATTGATCCTGCACAAGCTGTAGCTGGTGTAGGTATTGCAAGCTTAAACCAAATGACGGGTTTGGAAGAATTTGGTTTTTTCAAAAAGATCGGCAAAAAACTCAAAAAGATTGTAAGGCCACTCGCAAAAGTAGCGCAGTTTATTCCCGGTCCATGGCAACCAATAGCAGCCATAGCTGACAAGGCGCTGACCGTATATGACGTAGCCAAAGGTAAAGCAAGCCCACTCAATCTATTAAGTGTAGCTGGACCACTACGTGTTGGTCCCGGCATTGGTGAAAGTATTGGGGCCATAAAAGGCGCATCTACAGCAGCCGGTGGTGCTGGCGGATTTTTTAGTGGTTTGAAGGAAAGTTTCAAAGCCATGCCTGATGCTTTTGGCAAAGGGCTTGGAAGTTTGACTAGCGACCCTATTGGCGCAGTAAAAGGGTTATTTAAGTCAGCCAATCCAGCAGACTACACACAAAATGCTAAGGGCGAATACGTCAACAAAATAACCGGCGAAGTCGGCTTACCTTTTGGCGCTAAAGTGCCAAGCGACTTACTAACTCGATCCGGTGGTGGCATACAGTCGTTGACTAAAGGCATACAAGGTATGGCTTTTGGAACCGAAGGTATAGCAAGTGGCGTTCAAGAAGTGCCGACTGCGGCTGGAGATATGCAATATCAAGACGCCGCTGGTAACTTATACAGCCAAAAAACAATGATAGACGCTGGTTTGGTGGATCCAAACACTCTAGAGCTGAAGCGTGCCGCTGTTGGTTTTTCAACAGCACCAACAACAACTACAACTACAACGCCGACAACAACTACAACCGCTGCACAACCACAAGGTAGCGCATTGAGCAGATTCTTAACTGGCATGTTGCCGGGAGCTGCTGGCCAAGGTTTAGCCGGAGGCTTAGGTAGTCTGGCCGGATTGGGTCTAGCTGGTGGAGCTGCATTAAAACTCGGTCAACTAGCCATGGAAGAGGCCAGAAAAGATAAAGGCGTACCACTAACCCCATTGACCACCATGGATGCAGGCGGACGATATAATATAGAAGCTGAGATAGCTCGTAGAATGGGCAGAGCCGCACCAAATCCTGTTGAGTTTGGGTTACAGCCTAGAATGCCCACACTGAGTGGCGGACAAGCAGGACCAAGAAAAGAAGCTGTTACATCTCAATATGTACAGGGAGCCGCGATGGGTGGAGCGATGCAACCGATGTATGCCATGGCGTATGCAAACGGTGGTGACGTTGCCATGGAAGATTTTGAAAGGATGAACGGCTACATAGACGGACCCGGAACTGAAACCAGTGATGACATCCCAGCCATGTTAAGTGACGGTGAGTTTGTTATGACTGGCCAAGCGGTCAGAGGGGCCGGTTCATTTGAGTTAAACGAAGAGCCTAATGGCATATTGACTTTGGTGCCATCTGCTTCTGAAAGCAGAGAGCGGGGAACTCAGCTCATGTACCAGATGATGGATGTCTTCGGGAGATACGCGAATGCAACCAGTTAAAGAATATCAAGAAGGCGGCGAAGCGGACTACGGTTTCTACGATCCTTACTACGGTGACATGTATGACTCGGAGTCTTACTACGATGATTTCGAGCCTTTATCTCAAGAAGAGTACGATCAGCAAGAGGCTGAATATTACGGCCTTACTGTCGATGAACTAAGAAACTACAGACAACAGCAAGCTGGCATTGGTGCCTTGCCTGCTGCACAAGAAACGGCGGGAGATGCTCCATATGTGGCGTCTGCAACTACCTCAACCACTACAAGAGATCCCGCCCTTCAACAATTATTGTTTGGTTTGGTAGACCCAGAAACTGGTCAGGCTGAGGGTGGATTCATCCCCGGCGCTATGCGTGCGGCAGAGCGAACTTTTTTCGATGAAGAAGGCAGGCCAGTCATTGTGCCGCAAGAGGTTGCTGGATTAACTGACGATCAATTGGCAGCAGCACAACAAGCTAGAGATCTTGTTGGCGTGCAAGATAGGTTCATAAGCGATGCAGAAAGCGCATACAAGGCTGGTATAGATCAACTCGGAGCTGGGCAAGAGGCCGCAAGAGGCTTCGGTTTGCGTGGTCTTGACGCCGTTCAAAGCGGCGTAGACGAAGAAGCAAGATTACGACAATCTGGCTTAGAGGGTTTGCTTGGATCTTTGGGCGAAGGTCGTCGATTAACCAGAGGCGCAACAAGCGATTTAATGTCTAGGCTAGGAGAGACTGAAGACATACGAAGAGGTTCTGCGCTTGGTTTCGGACAAAGACTTGGTGAGTCAGAAGAGCTTTTACGAGGCACAACAGGCGCATACGATCAAGATTTAACAAAACAATTTATGGATCCATACGAGGATGCTGTCGTGCAGCAAACCGTAGAGGATGCAGTTAAACAAGCTAATCTTGCTGATATAGCACAAACCGCCAGAGATATACGTTCTGGTGGTGAGTCAGCATTTGGCTCCAGAGCGCGTTTATCAGCTGATGAGCGTACAGAGGCTTTGGGCAGGGGCTTGGCTAAAGAGATAGCAGGAATACGTTCTAGGGGCTTCTCACAAGCTCAGAGCGCAGGTTTGGGAGAGTTTGCTAGACAACAGCAAGCCGCTAGATCCGCAAGCGCAGGGTTGGCAGGTCTAGCCGGTCAAAGACTTGGAGCCGGACAACAGTTAGCAAGCGGACTAGGACAGTCTGCACAACAAAGATTTGGCGCAGGCACAGGGCTGGGACAAGCACTTGTAGGCTTCGGACAAACCGGGCAACAAGCGCAAGCAGGCGCCGGTCAAGCGGCGTTAGGTGCGGGACAGCAGTTAGCGGGCGCATTAGGTCAGATGGGCGGACTCGAAAGTCAGATCGGCCAGCAAAGGTTCCAAGCACAACAAGGCTTGGGCGGATTCTTGCAAGGTCTAGGCGGACAAGCACAGCAAGCAGGTATGGCAGGAGTTAACTTGTTATCCGGTATTGGTGGACAGCAGCAAGCCTTACAACAACAAATTCTGAACGCTCAAAGAGCTAACGCTTTACAGGCACAACAAGCTCCGCTACAGCAGTATCAAGCGCTTCTACCGTTTATCGGTACAGCAACTCAGACAGCTGGCACACAGAGCAACGTGCAACAATTTACACCGCCTCCTAGCCCATTGATGGCAGGTCTTGGTGTTGGTTTATCTACACTAGGCGGCATAGGTAGCTTTATGAACCAAGGACAACAAAGGGCGGTCTAATGGCTATTGGCAGACCTCAAATGGAAGAGCAGATCAAAGGCTTTGCAGAGGCAGGTGCGGTTGAAAAAACAGATCCGTTTTCAGGACCTATTGATCTTGGGTCTATAGACCCAAACACATTGCGGTTGATGATGATGCAAGCCAATCAACCAAAATACGAAACCAGTTTTAAAAAATATCAAAAAAGACTTGCGCCTTATACGTATCAATCTCCTCGATTAAGTATTTACGACGTGGCGTCTGAGCTTGGCGCAGCAATACTTGCGACACCAAAAACAGGCAATGTTTACGAAGGCATAGGCCGTGGTTTTGCAGGCGTGTCAGCAAGGATTAGAGCGAACAAAGAAGCAAACGTAAAAGCCAATCAACAGGTTGCGTTACAGGCCGCAAACCTAGCGATGCAGGATGAGCAGAAAGCACAAGACTATCTGCAAAAGTATTCTCTCGAACTTCTCAAGATGGCTAATGATCCCGGTGATCTGATCACCATTGAGTTTGATGAGATGGTTCCTAGCGTTGATGAGCAAGGCAACCCGGTGCTAGACGCCGACGGTAACGCAGTTATGGTTGCTAGTGGTGTTAGAAAGCAAGGCACGTTTAGAGACAACATGACAAACAAGTCAGTCATCAACGACTTGTTAGAAAACAAAAACGGTATACAAGTCAAAAGCCCGAACACGGTCATCAACCAAGGCGAAACTGGCGACAAAGAATATATCAAAGCAATGATTGCAAATGAAAACACCATTACAGAAGAAGCGAGGGCTGCTTCTGGTGTTATTGATCAGGTGAAGTATGCAAGAAGTGTAGCAGAGCGTATTGGTGAAAGCGGTTATGGACCACAAGAAGCTTTCTTGCTACCAATCAGAAAGATATTAGTGGGCGTCGGTTTAGACGGCATGATCGACAGCAGCAAGGTCGGTGATCAAATATTGATGAACCAGCTTGGTATTGGTTTCGCCATGGCGATTGTGGGACAGACTAAAGGTGCTATCTCAAACCGTGAAATGGAAATGTTTTTAGCTGCATCCCCGGTTCTGACAAGCACCTATAACGGCTTTATGAAGCAGCTTGACTACTTGGAAAGGATCGCAAAACGAGCTGAAGATTATGCCATTGCATACGCCGCAGAAGCTGACAGATTAGAAGACTCTGGCATGTCTAAAGGCAAACAAAAAAGAGCTTTGGACAGATTTGCAGCCACATGGCAGCGTAACAACTCTATATTTGATCCCGAAGAGTTTGAAACACTTAGTGGTGTTGCTAGAGGCGAAGCTGATGCAATCAACAAATTAGGTATTGGCGGGGAAGGAGCTGGTATTGCTGAGGGATTCAACGTCAATGACAGCATACAGCAATACAAACAGATACAGGCAGCGAAAGAAAATACTGATAGCACGACTGCAACAAGACAACAAACAGCTATTAGCTCTGAGGATTTAGCGGAACAAATCAACAGAGATATAACCATAGATTTTGAAGCTAAAAAAGAAAAGCTACAAAAAATGTTAGACGGCGGGCTGGCAATACCTGATTACCTCATACAAAACTTTGGGCTGACAAAATAACTATGGCTCAACCAAACTACGACGCACAAATACAGCAGCTTCTGCAACAGTCTATGCAGAATCAGCAGCAAGAAGACCGTGACTTCATGGACTACGGTCTAATGAAAGCAAGAGGTAATTTGTTTTTTAGCGATGACGCTATGCTCGAATACTTCGCGTCAGAAAAGTTTCCAGACGATCCATCTGCTGTTGCACGCTTTAGATACAAAGACGGCGAGTTAATCTACACAGACTACGACGGATCCACAAAAAAAGTATTTGAACCCGGTGAAGATATCGGTTGGTTTGAAAACTATGTATTCCCGAACATTGTTCCTGCAACAACATTTACAGCAGACGTTGGCGGCGGCATGGCTGGTGCTACAGCTGGATTCAAAAAAGGTTTGGACATAGCCGATAAATACAAAATTAGACACCCGTTAGCTAAAATGGCAATAACACTTACCTCCGCAGCAATAGGTGGATTCACTGGCAACTTGGTCATCGGTGGCGCAGCTAGAGGTGGGCGCGAAGCATTAATAGATATGTTTTACAACTTGCCTCCAGAAGAGATATATGCGGCTACTCAAGATCTTTTAGTATCCTCTGGCTTCTCAGCCATACCTTTTGGTGCGGGGCCGGTCAGAAACGTCGTCAATAAGTTTGTTGGCAAAGAAGACAACTTAAGATATTTGATGACCTTGAGAGAAACCAATCAAGGGATTATTGATGAAGCAGCTAAGATGGGCGTAAAGCTTACACCGGCTGAAGCTTCAGACATTGGTTCTAGAGCCATAGGTATACAGTATTACCTTACCAGACAGCCTCAGATTGAGTCTATACGCAGGTTTTATGATAACCGTGCTTCTAAGACTAGAGAAGCAATCGAGGCCATGGCGGATAGCTTTGGCAGCATGACGCAACAGTTTGGCGATGTGAACGCCAGAGTAGCGGCAGCTGGTAAGCAGGCAATCGAAAGGCTTGCTTCAAAACGAAAAGAAAGGGCCACAAAGCTATATGATTCTATTCGCAACGCACCCGAACCTGTGCTTGTGGATACAACGCCTATCATCAAAAAAATTGATGATCAGCTGGCAAACACAGAACTAGATCCTGATGTGGTTGAATCATTGACCGCTTTCAGAAAGCTGTTGTTTGATTCAGANGATAACCAAATACAAAACATGATGGCGCTNCATGATCGTAGGGCNGGATCNATNGAAAACNTAATCAAAGCAAANATNGGNACAGATCAAGGNTCNAGNCTNATNTCNTTACGAGAGGATTTNACNACNTTNTTNGATNCGGCAGACGACACNTATCGTTTGGCNAGAAGAGTATACGATCCNACAAAGCCAGCNTTNCAAATGGTNGAGCGTTCAGCGATAGGCAAGCTTTCNAGNGTNATGACTGACAANGCAAGCGCNANAGCTGTNAAAGATTTATTTGATCCCAATGTATCAATACAGTCTGCAAGGAATGCCAAGCGTATTCTTCGAGCTGTAGATCCAGAAGCTTTCAAAGACGCTAAGAAGTTTTTCATCATAGATAAGCTTGATGATTTGATGCGTCAAAGCATTGATCAAGGTATACCACAATTCCAACAATTCTTTGCAAAGAGCAAAACAAACAGGCTTATGCGAGAAATGCTAGAGCCAGAGGAGTATGCAAACTTTAGCCGGATGATCGAGCTGGTTGGCAAAGCCATGCGCGTATCAAAAGGCGGTTCAGATACACAACCATTACAGTTAATTGAAAAGCAGCTGATGGAAGACACGGCTGGCTTAGGCATGAGGACCGCCAGATTTTTGTTGGCTGGTGTGCGTTTACCGGGACGAATATTCCAAGGCACCATTGGCGATGACATGCTGCGCAGTATCAACATGAAGCAAGCAGACGCCTACTATCAAACTTTGGCTGATGTATTATTTGATCCTGATTCTATAGCTGACATACAGAAAGCTTACGATTACCTCGATGCTTTTGACTTTGGAGTCAAGCAGGCAGTTACCAGAGGCACTGTCGAGGGCGTTGATGCAATCACATCTGAAGATGAACCGTACACGCCCACAGAGGGCCAACTTGATGAGATGATCCAGCAAAGGATTGAGCAAACCCAAGAGCAGCTAAACAATCCACAAAGCTCTTTGGATGTAGATCTTTTCGAGGATGGGCTACCGGGACAGACTGGGGCGCCATTNAANTTTGATCCTGCAATGTCTCCGACTATTCTGCCNAGAGATGAAGACAGAGAACTGGCCATGCGAATGAGGGCCAGAAGATCTGGCATCGGCGGACTGGTTTAACTTTCTAGCTCAAGCTCACCCTGCGGCTCAGACTCATGAGCCAAGATCACAGCACTATCTACGTCGTAATTAAACTCGTAGCCCATGTATTGTTCACCGTCTACCTGTATGACTAGGTTGCGCGATATCAAACGCATAAGCGCAGCTTGGTGGTGTAAGGTTAATCTTGAGAACAGATCTATAACTTCTTTTGCTTCAAGCACCGGCTGATAAGTCTGGGGTACAGACTTCTTACGTTTAAAGAGCTTCATGCGCTAACATGCTCGCTGAACAGCGACTTATGCTCCCTCTCGATCAATACCTTTAACTGGTCGATCTTGGTCCTGCGCTCACTGTTACAGATGTCTTGCAACATGTTGTAAGTACGAACATCAAGAGCCAAAGACTTACGNGTCTTCGGGTTTACTTCTTGTTGTATGTTATCCATATTACNACTTTAATAAGTTATAAGTGTGGATCATTTTATAAAAATTTGCGACAATATGCAAACTTATGTATCAACTAAAGAATTACATGTTATCCATGCAATCGCACTGGATGATCAACCAGAACACGTATAAGGCGGTTCAGGACTCTCTCCCCATCATCACTAAGTATGCAGCTCAACAAGGCGTCAGTAAGATGAAAAAGACGCCCATACATAAGATGTTGAGCAATCCCTTTCCAGAAGTTTACACCATGCCAATCTTCAGGCGCAGCTGGTGCAAGATGATGTGTGAGGAGATCGAACACATGAAAAAAGCTTTTGGTTTTGAGGGCAACGAAGACGAAGACACTTTGAGACAGATCCCAGAGATAGTGTTGCGAGAGCGATCCCCGGAGCTGTATCAAAACATGTGGTTTGTGGTTCGTAACGTGATAGACCCAATCATCATGTCTATCTGGCAACGTAGCTGCCCGGATCCTGCCAGCATTCAAATAGCCAACTATAACTTAGCAGAGAAGCGACAAGGTAACTGGCATCATGATGAGAGTGCTGATATCAGTGTTGTTGTGCCGTTGAATACAGGCGATTACACAGGCGGTGGTACAGAGTTTCACAATCACGGTAAGCTCAAGCCATTGCCTAATGGACACGGTCTTATCTTCCCGTCATTCACACACAATCATCGTGGCCTCCCGGTTGGCAAGGGTGATCGATATCTGTTGGTTTTTTGGCTATGCAANAAAGGNAGNGCGATTGAGCTGTTGCAAAATGCTCCATAATTAATTGTATAAATTTGTATAAAAGTGTAGACATGGACACGGTAATGTTTATAATAGGAGGTGTAAGTTAAACAAACCGGAGATAAACATGACTAACAAGAGAGATATCAAGCAAGAGATCACNAANCAGATNATNGAGCTTATTAAGACCCACGGCACAGATTGGACAAAGCCTTTCGCTGATCTTGCTGGTTCGCCACGCAACGCTAAGACTGGTCGCAAATACACNGGAGGAAATTCCCTTTGGTTGGGTCTGCAAGGTCAAACTTATTGGGCAACTTATAAGCAGTGGCAAGAACTAGGCGCTCAGGTGTTAAAAGGTTCTGAAGCTACTTACATAACCGTACCTCTTATTATTAAAGACAAAGAAGATCCTACTAAGATCGTAAAAATATTGTTCAAATATATCCATTTGAGCATGGTCAGCAAATAAGTTAAACTCTTGTGGTGTTATATAACCTCTTTGCTCTTTGTTAGCTAAAGCTAA
>FUFK010038350.1_pt1 | contig 11601 bp, 15 predicted proteins | sample 1021851 | NCBI WGS metagenome assembly FUFK01 (sample SAMEA51879418, study PRJEB19060) | metagenome
AGTTCTTGACGAAAAGGTAGTCAAAAGAGANAAAAAGAACTGCCCAACAACGTAGANANCAAANNATGGNNTATCGTAAGAATCGTCAAAAAATTAAGATGAGGATGAAAAAGTACAGAAAAACTTCTGGTTATAAACAGTTACAGAAAAAGTCTAAAAGAATGAGAAAAATGGGTAAAACTGCAACTGGTAGAGATATTTCAGTNAGAGGTGGTTCTGGGTCAGAAAATAGACTTCAACAAATGAAAAAGGATATAANAAGGTGAAAACTTANTCTGAACTTATAGAGGCNATGACTGTTGCCCAAAGACTCAAGAGATCAAGAATTATGAAACAGAAGTCTAAACTTATTGCTCGTAAAAGAGAAATCTCTATGAAAAAACCACCAAGTCCAGATAAGATAAACAAGGCGGTAAAGAGGGCAGTTAGAAATAAAGCAATATCTATAGTGGATAAACAAGGTCTTTATAAATCTGCATCGCCTGGAATGAAACAAAGTATTGAAAAGAAAGCAGATGATAAAATCAAAAAGTTGGGTGCAAAGTGGACAAAAAGACTTAGACCACAAGTTAGAGCCCAAATGAAAGATGCTTACAAAACCCGCATGGGTAAAGGTTCAACCGCCGTTCTTCACGATGAAGACTAGGAGAGAAAAATGAAACTAATTAGCGAAGAAGCAACCAATGTAGAATTTCTTACTGAAGCCACAAAATCTGGTAAGAATTATTTTATTGAGGGTGTTTTCATGCAAGCCGAAACTAAGAACAGAAATGGACGAATATATCCAAAAGAAGTTCTTGTCAAGGAATCTAAAAGATATACCAAAGAATTCATCGAAAAGAAAAGAGCTTTCGGTGAACTGGGGCATCCAGATGGACCTACTGTAAATCTTGAGAGGGTTTCTCACATGATTACAGAACTCGTAGAAGTGGACCAAAACTTCATGGGTAGAGCCAAAATTATGGATACTCCATACGGAAAAATAGTAAAGAACTTAATTGATGAGGGTGCTCGTTTGGGTGTCTCATCAAGAGGTATGGGCTCATTGAAGCCTGGTAAGGATGGCATTCAAGAGGTGCAGGGTGACTTTTATTTAGCCACTGCTGCCGACATAGTTGCTGATCCTTCGGCCCCAGATGCATTTGTTGCCGGAATCATGGAAGGTAAGGAATGGGTTTGGGATAATGGTCTTCTCAAGGAAAAACAAATCCAAGAGTACAAAGATCAAATCGAAAAGTCTTCAAGAAAAGACAGAGAGCAGACACTCGTTAGTGCTTTTGAAGACTTCATCAGTAAACTTTAAAGTTTATATTCTTATAAATAATAATAGTAAATTTTATTACACAAAATAGGAGATTTTCAATGTCTGAAGAAATTTTGGAACAACAGTCTGAAGAACTGGAAGAAGAGCAGCAAGCTGTGGCGGAGTCTTCAGATGAAGAAATCTTGGACGAAGCAAAGGCTAAGTCTGAAGAGATGGAAGACGGCGACGAGGAAGAGGAAGAAGAAGAGATGGAAGAGGCCGTTTCTATTCCTAAGACTAAAGCCGGTATGGTAAAGGCCATCTATGACCAACTTAATAGCATGAAGAAGGCAGAACTTTCTGATTCTTTCGTTAAAATCATGGGTTCAACAATCCAAGAGGAAGAAGAAGAGGATGAGGATAAAGAAGAAATGGAAGAAGAATCTTTACCAGAAAATAAAAGACTGAGTAAAGAAACTCTTGAACTCAATGTAGAAGAAGACGTTGCCGCCATCGTAAATGGTGAGGAACTTTCTGAGGAATTCAAGGAAAAGGCTTCCACAATCTTTGAGGCTGCCGTATCTGCTAAAGTCATTTCTGAAGTAAACCAAAGGGTTGAAAAGTTAGAGGAAGACTACAAAAAAGAGTTATCAGAAGCTAAAGAAGAGTTTCAGAAGAGCCTTACAGAAAAGACCGATGGCTATCTGAATTATGTTGTTGAAGAATGGATGAAAGAAAACGAACTCGCAGTCGAAAAAGGTATTCGATCTGAGTTGGTAGAAGATTTCATGTCTGGACTCAAGAACCTCTTCACAGAGCATTACATTGACATTCCAGAGGAAAAAGTTGACCTTGTTGATGATCTTTTCGAGAAAGTTGAAGACCTCGAGCAGAAACTTGATGAGTCAATCAATGCCAATGTTGAAACAAAGCAAGAACTTTCAAAGTACAAAAAACAAGAGGCTCTTCGTGAGGTAACTGAAGAACTTGCTGATACTGAGAAAGAAAAACTTGAAAAACTTTCAGAAGGTGTNGACTANGAGAGNGACGAGCAATACAAAGAAAAGCTTGAAGTAATCAAAGAAAACTACTTTCCAAAGGTTGCAGAGACTACTCAACAACTGACAGAAGAAGTTGAAAATAACGAAACTGAGATAGTTGAGGAAGTTGAACCTTCAGTTGATTTTTATGCAAAAGCACTGAAGAGACATAATAGTAAATAATTTTTAACCCAAATACTTTAAGGAGATATAACAATGTATCTAGCTGAAGGACTACAAAAAAAGTGGGGCCCAGTCTTAGAGCATGAGGACATGCCTAAGATTAAAGACCCATATAGAAAAGCGGTAACAGCCGTTCTTCTGGAAAACCAAGAGATTGCGATGAAAGAGCAAGCCGCACAAGGAAAAGGTTTCTTGAATGAGGCTATTGGTAACCCAGCTCCAACTGGTTCATCCGATCCATCACCAATAACGTATGCCGATCCTGTCATGATTTCCATGATTCGTCATACAATGCCAAACCTCATGGCTTATGATGTTTGTGGTGTTCAACCAATGACTGGCCCAACTGGACTCATTTTTGCAATGAGAGCAAAATATGACACACAGGATGGTACAGACACAATGTACAACGAACCAAATACCACTCATTCAGGTGATGCCGGTGACGACATGACTTCAAGTGGTACAGCTGGTGTTGCTGGTGCAGTTGGTGGTTCACCTGCCCTTGCAATTAATGGTACTGGTGTAAACACAGCTACTGCTGAAGATTTCGGTATCACAGGATCAGATGGTTCTGCTAATGAAGATTTCCAACAGATGGCCTTCTCGATTGATAAGGTTACTGTAACAGCCAAGACACGTGCTCTTAAAGGTGAGTACTCAATGGAATTGGCTCAGGATCTTAAAGCCGTTCATGGTTTGGATGCTGAAACAGAATTGGCCAACATTATCTCACAAGAGATTTTGGCTGAGATTAACCGAGAGGTTATCCGCACAATTTACTTCTCCGCCAATCATGGTGCTGCTCATAACACCACAACATCCGGCGTTTTTGACCTTGACACAGACTCCAATGGTCGATGGTCAGTTGAGAAGTTCAAAGGTTTGATGTTCCAGATCGAGCGTGAAGCTAATGCTATCGCAAAGGCCACACGTCGCGGAAAAGGTAACATCATCATCACATCCTCAGACGTCGCATCTGCTCTTGCCATGGCCGGAGTAATGGACGGAAGTGGAATTGATGACACAGGAAATACCTTTGTTGGAACACTCAATGGTCGCTATCGCGTCTACATTGATCCATATTTCAGTGCATCTGCAACAAACTTCTTTGTTTGTGGTTACAAAGGATCATCTGCTTATGATGCAGGTCTTTTCTACTGCCCATACGTTCCATTGCAAATGGTTCGTGCGGTTGGTGAGAATTCCTTCCAGCCTAAGATTGGTTTCAAGACACGTTACGGAATGGTTGCAAACCCATTCAGCAACAGTTCACTTGATCCATTCACAGGTGCAATTGCCGATGGTACAAANGCNTACTACAGACTTGTCAGAGTAGACAATCTGATGTAAGTTATTCTCTTGGTTTTTCGCTACACCAAGGGATCGTTAAAGAGGGGAGGTCAGGAAACTGGCTTCCCCTTTTTTGTTTTTGGTCCTTACTAAATATACTAGAAAGGATACCATGTCAGCACTTCAAAATTTACCAGACAATTTTAGTTACCTATCTCCCATTGGATTTAAGTTTTCTCTGAACAACTTTCCAGAGGTGAACTACTTTTGTCAATCTGCAAATATTCCAGGCATATCTCTGAGTACTATACCAATAGGACTTCCCCTCAAAGACATTGAGGAGCCAGGAGATAATGTTTCTTATGAAGAGTTGACAATTCGTTTTGTAGTCGATGAAAACATGAAAAACTGGTTGTCCATATATGATTGGATTACTGCTCTTGGATTTCCAACTCAAGAATTACAGAAAAAAAGACAACTACTAAAAGAAAAAATGGAATTAAAGACTGATGCAATATTGACAGTATTGACCAGTAATATGAATGCTCANATGAACTTTAAATTTCAAGNNTGTTTTCCNATCAATCTATCTGCAATTCAATTTGATAGTAGTTTGACTGATGTTGAATATGTGACCGCTGACGTTTCCTTTAGATATGACATTTACCAAGTTCAAAACCTATTGAACAATGAAAAATCTTTTGAAGGAGCTCCCATAAATCGTAATGCATAGGAGGTGATTTGAAACTTGAAGAGATTCAAGAACTTTGGAATAGGGATCGTGATATAGACATTACAGACTTAGGAGTAGAGTCTGTAAGAATCCCACAGATACATGATAAGTATCTAAAAATCTACATAGATGAACGTATAAGACTCAAAGGTTTACAGTTTGATCTAAACAAACTAGTTAAACTCAAAACGGATTATTATGCCGGAAATTTGACAGAAGAGGAACTTGAAAAGTTAGGTTGGGAACAATTCTTGACCAGACTCATCAAAACTGAGATAACAAAATATCTTGAGGCTGATGAGGACATTATCAAGATGAAAAAGAACATAGTACTCATGGAAGAGAAAATACACTATCTGGACTCTATCATAAAGATGGTTTCAAATCGTGGATTTCAGATCAAGAGTGCCATAGATTGGATAAAGTATAAGGATGGGATCACATGATGTAGAAATAACCAAAGTGAATGAGGTGTACATCAAGATAGATACTGAGCATTCAACTGCACAGGAAATATCTGACCACTTCACTTTTTTGGTTCCTGGCCATACATTTGTTCCTGCATTTCGTAAGAGATTGTGGGATGGAAAGATAAGACTTTTCAATGTAATGAACAGATTATTGTATGGTGGATTGTTACATCATCTCTGTAAATTTTTGTATCTCAGAGAATATACTGTAAAATTTAACTCTGATTTTAAAACAAAAAAAATTGAATTACAACCAGAAGATTTACCTAGATTACCAGAAGCCGTAAAACCAAGAGGGTATCAAATAGATGCAGTAAACCATGCACTTTCAAATCACAAGGCTCTCTTACTGTCTCCAACGGCATCGGGTAAATCTTTGGTTATATACATATTAGTAAGGTATTTGAAATTAAAAACTCTCATCCTAGTACCAACTACATCTTTGGTTTCTCAGATGTACAATGACTTTAGGGAGTATGGATGGGATGTTGCAAATAATTGTCATACAGTTTTTGCTGGAAGAGACAAGGGATCGGATTTGCCCGTAGTCATTTCAACATGGCAGTCAATTTATAAGATGCAACAAAAATACTTTGAACAGTATGAACTAGTGATAGGTGATGAGGCTCACGGCTTCAAATCCAAATCTCTTACATCAATCATGACCAAATGTGTCAATGCAAAATATCGAATTGGAACAACTGGAACTTTGGATGGAACACAAACTCACAAACTAGTTTTAGAGGGTTTGTTTGGAAAGGTATATAAGGTCACATCTACGAAAACTTTGATTGACCAAAAACATCTTTCACCATTTCAAATCAATGCTCTAGTATTGAAACATCCAGACTCGATTTGTTTTAATTTGAAAAATATCAATTATCAAGAAGAATTAGAGTATTTAATATCATCAGAGGCAAGAAACAAATATATAGTTAATCTCACACTAGGGATGGAGAGCAACACTCTTCTTCTCTTTCGTTTCGTAGAAAAACATGGACAGTTACTTTATGACATGATTCGGGAGAATGCAGATGGAAAAAGAAAAATCTTCTTCGTACATGGAGGAACAGATACCGATACTAGGGAAAACATTCGACACGTTGTTGAGTCCGAAAGAAATGCAATCATCGTGGCAAGTTATGGTGTATTTAGCGTTGGCGTCAATATTAGGAATCTTTCTAACATCGTGTTTGCTAGTCCTTCTAAGTCTCGTATAAGAAATTTACAATCTATAGGAAGAGGCCTCAGAAAATCAAATCTCAAAAAAATGGCTACACTATATGATATTGCAGATGATTTAAAACATAAAGAGAAAAAAAATTATACGCTGGAACATTACGAAGAAAGGGTCAGGGTCTACAAGGAAGAGAGATTTCCTTTGGCTACTTACCACATACAACTGAAGACTTAATTTCATTTAACCCCTACACCAGTATTATAACACTTGTCAAGTGCTTTGTCAAGAGTTGACATAGAGTGATAGTATGGTATAATATAACTAATAACTTCAAAAAAGGATCTCTATGGCCGAACATTATGTAGACAATCAACGATTCTTGTTAGAAATTACTGAATATCAAAATGAACGAAAAGAGGCAAAAGAAAATGGTATAGAGTCTCCACCATGTCCAGATTANATTGGAGAATGTTTTTTGAAGATTGCACAAAGACTTTCCTTTAGACCCAATTTTATCAATTATGCATTTAGAGAGGATATGATTTCTGATGGTATTGAAAATTGTGTTCAGTACATGAACAATTTTAATCCTGAAAAATCAAAGAATCCTTTTGCTTATTTCACTCAAATTATATACTATGCATTTGTCCGCAGAATTCAAAAAGAGAAAAAACAATTGTACATCAAATATAAAACTATGGATAGTCAAGCCAGTCTAGGAGATAATGTAGAAGTATCTGCGGATGATACACAAAATTATGTGTATGAAACTATGACTAATGATCAGAAGGCAAATATGTATGATTTTATATCAAACTTTGAAGAAGCGAAAAAGAAAAAGAAAGTAACCACAACTAAAAAATCCACATCACTTGAACTATTCATGGGTGTATGAAATTAGCAATCATTACAGATACACATTGGGGAGCCAGGAATGATTCCCAATTCTTCACAGAATATTTTGTAAAATTCTATGAAGATATATTCTTTCCTACTCTACTAGAGAGGGACATCAGAACAGTTGTACACATGGGCGACATAGTTGATAGAAGAAAATTCATCAACTATAAAACACTCTATCAGATGCGACATAATTTCTTTGATCAATGCTGGGATAGATACATCAATCTACACATGATCATTGGTAATCATGATACCTTTTTCAAAAATACTAATCAAGTGAATAGTATGGATTGTCTCAGGATGATGATGAATGGTGATGAAGGTGACGGCGGTGGTATGGTAAGAGTTTATCATGACCCTACTGAAGTTGTCTTTGATGGGACAAAAGTATTCTTTCAACCTTGGATATGTCCAGAAAATAAAGAACAGTCTTTGGATGCAATAGCCAAGACGGATGCACAAATTCTGTTTGGACATCTTGAAGTACAAGGGTTTGAGATGCATCTTGGTGCTATCAATCATGAAGGGTTGTCACCCAAGGTATTTGAAAAGTTTGAGTATGCATTTAGTGGACACTTTCACCACAAGTCTGATAATGGTAATGTGTACTATCTTGGTAATCCGTATCAAATAACATGGTCGGACTACAAAGACCCAAGAGGGTTTCATATATTTGATACTGAAACCAGAGAACTTGAATTTATTTTAAATCCTTATGAGATGTTTCACAAAATCTATTATGATGAAGAACGTGATTGGACATCTTTGGAAAAAATTCAAGAGGCTGATTATTCTCAATATGAAGGTTGTTATGTAAAAGTGGTAGTAGTGAATAGAAAGAATCACTTTTGGTTTGATACCTTGATGGATAAATTGTATAAGGCTAATGTCGCAGATATTTCAGTTGCTGAAAATTTTGACCTAGATGATTTAGAGGGTGAAGAAATTATAGATGAGGCTGAAGATACGATAACTATTCTTTCCAAATATGTACAATCACTAGAAATAGAAAATAAAAATGAACTTGACTCTTTGATGAAATCATTGTATAATGAGAGTCTAACGATGGAGACTATCTAATGGCAGATTATAACAGAGATGAAATGAGAAGACAAGAACTAAGAATTACATCAGTAGACCCACCAAAGAAAACAAGTGAAACATTTGAAATAGACATTAGTGATGATCTTTTTCTGAGAGTAGCCAAAGAAGCACATGCAAGAGATATTACTTTTAATGACATGGTTCTTTCCATAGTTAAAGATGGTCTAAAAGATGCAGAATATAGATTTGAACATAANTCTAAACCACAATTTTTAGCAGAGGAATAATTGATACACTTCAAATCCATCAAGTGGAAAAATTTTCTATCAACTGGTAACGCATTTACAGAAGTCAAACTCAACAAATCAAAATCTACACTAATCATTGGAAATAATGGAGCAGGTAAGTCAACCATACTGGATGCACTTACCTTTGTATTATTTGGTAAACCATTTAGAAGTGTAAATAAAAATCAACTTATCAATTCCATAAATCAAGGTGGAACTGAGGTTGTTGTTGAATTCGTTATAGGTTCTAAAGAATATATTGTAAAAAGAGGTATCAAGAAGAACTTTTTTGAGATTTACCAAAATGGTAACATGCTCAATCAAGATGCCTCTATAAGAGACTATCAAGAATATCTTGAAAAGACAATACTGAAGTTGAACTATAAATCGTTCACTCAGATTGTAGTTCTGGGTAGTTCTACATTCATACCTTTTATGCAGTTGAAGGCAAGTGATCGTAGAACAATCATTGAAGATTTACTTGATATTGAAATTTTCTCAGTCATGAACCACATCTTGAAAACAAGAGTGGCCCAGAATAAAGATGACATGGGAACTGTAGATATTGCCCTTGGATTGTCTAAGGGTGAAAANGAGAACCTTGAGTTCTTCATTGAAAAACTCAAAGAGAATAAATCTTCTCAAATAGAGAAAAACAAAAAAGACATAGAGAAACATGAAAACGCAATTAAAAAGTATCAAGAAGATATTGACAGAATTTTGGGAGAAAATAAAACGCTCAATGAATCCATATCCGATGAGCGAGAAGTCAGAGGGAAAATTGATTCGTTATCTGATTTCCGTAGGGGCATTGAAAAGGGTATCTTAAAATGTGAGGAAGATATTGAGTTCTATGAAAAGAATAGCCATTGTGATACTTGTGAACAGGAGATTCCAGAAACACATCGTGACAATATGATCGAAAAATTTCATGGTAAAATGCACGAGTTGAGTTCTGGATTGATGTCATTAGGTCATAAACTTAATAAACAGAAAACAAGACTTGATGAGATAGAAAAGGTTAGTCAAGAATATGACGAAAATTTGAGAGAACAGATCAATATTAACAGTCACATTTCAGCATGTAATCAGTACATCAAGAAAGTATCTACCCAGATTGAAGAAATATCACACACTGAAGAAGACATAGAATCCAACAAAAAAGAGTTGGAAGAATTGAAAAAAGATATTCGTATATATAATGATGAGAAGGAAAAATTATCAAGTCAAAAACATTTGTATGACTTGGCATCAACTCTTCTCAAAGATAGTGGTATTAAGAGTAGAATAATAAAACAATACCTACCTATCATTAACAAGTATATTAACGCCCATCTGAACAAGATGGATTTCTATGTATCCTTTGAACTTGATGAAGGTTTCAATGAGACTATAAAATCAAGACATCGCGATGAGTTCACCTACTCATCGTTCAGTGAGGGTGAAAAGATGCGAATTGACCTCGCACTCCTTTTCACTTGGAGAGCTGTAGCCAAACTCAAGAATAGTGTAAATACGAATCTTCTCATTCTGGATGAAGTGTTTGATTCGTCATTGGATGCATCGGGAACAGATGAGTTCCTAAAAATATTATATGATTTAGCTGGTGATGTCAATGTGTTTGTGATAAGTCATAAGGGAGAGATCCTTTATGATAAGTTTCACAGTACCATTAAATTTGAAAAACATAAAAACTTCTCAAGAATGATATGAGTGAAGAAACTACTACAGACTTCCGATTCTATGGTTCCTAAACCAGACGAAATCGTAGTACCTAATGTTAAGAATGAAATCTATACGAGAACATTTCCATTGTTGCACGAATCAGATCCAACTCTAAAACTAGAACCTAAACCTTGGATATTTGGTGAAAATCCAGATCCCCAACGTATGAGAATAATCATGTTAGAAAACATGGTAGCCCATAAAGGATTAGGTTTGTCTGCCAATCAAATAGGAATGCCCGTGCAAGTTTTTGCAATGTATGTTACAGATCGAGATGGTATTGTTTGTTTTAATCCAAAAATTGTAGGAGAGTCAGATGAATCAGTGTTCATGAAAGAGGGTTGTCTTAGTTTTCCAGAACTGTATTTGAAAATAAAAAGACCCAGAGAGATATGGGTAAAATATCAAAATGCAGATGGAGACATTATTAATGCACATTTTGAGGATCTTGCAGCAAGAATATTTCATCATGAAATGGACCACATGCAAGGTAAAACCTTTTTGGATAGAGCCAGTAAAGTTTTCATACAATCCGCTAGAAGAAAACAAAAAGTTTTACTTAGGAAAGAAAAAAAGAAAACAAAGAGTAATTTTATAGTTACTCCATCTCATGATAAAAACCTTGAAGAAATAAAAGAAATTAGAGAGGGCAGACAAAATGGAAGAACAGATTGAAAAATTTGGTTCAGGTAGAAAACAAAAACGATTAAACAATAAACGTCAAAGAGGTCAAGTGAAAAATTTTCTCAAGGGTAATAGACCAGAAGATTTTTTAGAAGACATTGATGATGATTACTATGAGGAAGAAGAATGGCAGATGGCGAGTTGACAGTAGGTGATCATATAAAACAAGAAATCCAACGTAGAGTCTTGATGGCTGACAAGGCTCACGAAATGGGTAAAAGATATATCATGGTAGATATTGATGGAACTATCTGTCATTGCCCAGGTGACCCTAAAACTGCTAGGGACCAATTAGGTTTTAGGAATGCTGTCCCATATCCAAAAAGGATAGACTTCATGAACAGTCTACATGATGAAGGACATTTTCTGCATTATTGGACTGCAAGAGGTTGTTGGGATGGTGAAGATTATCTCCAAGAGACAAGAAAACAACTTGACTCTTGGGGAGTGAAATATAATGATGTTGCCGTATTCAAACCACTCTATGATGTGTGGATTGATGANAAGGCAGTAAGTGNGTGGAATGATTATGAAAAAGATTCTGATGGTAATATATCAGACTTTGAATCAAGTATTAANAAGAAAATAGAGGTGTTATAGCTAGGGAGTCGTNNGNATGACTGACTCGCACATCTCGTATGGCGGATTTAGTCACCCGCTTAATGAAACTACACGCGGAAAAACCAATTATGGGTTTTGTGTAGTGAACTTAGCACCTCTTTTTCCTAAATACTTGTTTAATAATTTAGTAACTTTTCATAAAAGGAGCCCCATGGCCTTTACTGTTCAGTTACCTACCTTTCAAGTGGAGACAGA
>FUFK010066779.1_pt1 | contig 11601 bp, 6 predicted proteins | sample 1021851 | NCBI WGS metagenome assembly FUFK01 (sample SAMEA51879418, study PRJEB19060) | metagenome
TATCCATCATTAGACCCAAGTATCTTTGAAGTAAAATATCCTAATCAAGATATTTTAGGTAAAGTAGTAGGAGATATCTAATGCACTTTTTTCAATTCGGAAACAGAGACACAACAATATTTTCCGGTGGTACGACTTCATCAATAAACACCGGACTAGATGAAATATTAGAAGTAAATAAAATAGTTGCAAATGACGGAACAATACAAAACATTTCAAGAATATTAATTGACTTTGATTACGCTAATATTTCACAATCAGTAATAGAAGGAAGAATACCTTCAACCGCAAAGTATTATTTAAATCTATATGACGCATCATCAGAGGAATTATTAGCTGACCAAAACTTATTTGTTTATATGGTTAGTGGTAGTTGGTCAGAAGGAACAGGAAAACTTGACCACAATCCAGTCACTACTGACGGAGCGTCCTACCAATATCGTAATCAAGACGCTAAAACACCTTGGGTTACAGGTTCAGTATTAACTGACGGGGGTTCTTGGTTTACAGGAAGTATGGGTGGTCAATATAAAGTAAGTTCATCTTTTGCTCTAACAAAGGCCACTAGAGATGTAAGAGTTGATGTAACTGATTTGGTGAAAAACCATTTGTATTCTTCATCATTATTTCCTAACAACGGATTTTTAGTCAAGAGAGAATCTCTATATACTAGTTCAGTAGACTTTTCATTTAATCCAGGTGGTGATACAACAAAAGATGAAAGTAGTTCTACAAGACTTGGTAATTTAAAATTCTTTTCAACTGATACTCATACTATATATCCACCTAAGTTAGAGGTTGTTTGGGACGATAGTTCTTGGTCAACAGGTAGTTTATCAGCTTTATCTTCATCCGATTTAGAAAGATTAAAGATTTATTTCCAAAACCTTAGACAAGAGTATCAAGAAAAATCAATAGTAAAATTAAGAGTTGTTGGTAGGGAACTTTACCCAACAACAACATTCGCCACAACACCATCAGAATTAACAATTAAATATTTACCTAGTGCTTCAGTTTTTTACTCAGTAAGAGACGCCGAAACAGAAGAGGTAATTATTCCATTTGGTTCTGGTTCAGCAATCAGTTGTGATTCAACAAGTAACTTTTTTAATATACAAATGGACGCTTTTCAAGCAGAAAGAAATTACAGGTTCTTAGTTCAAGTGGTTAGTGGTAGTGGAGCAAGTAAAGAAATCAACATATATGACGATGAATTCGAATTCAGAGTCGTGAGGTAAAAACAATGCCATATAAATCAACAGACGCAGCAGTAGAAAGTTCTGAGTTCTATGGTGTATATAGACAACAAGAACTCGAAAGAAAAAGATTAGAAATCTTAGGTAAAAGAACTGACTACAAAACAAATCCTAAATTTTCAGAACAACTAACAAGAGACTCACGTGGGTTTATCGTTTCATTTGAAGACCCATTTGCTTTTGGAAAAGCCGCTGAAGAACAAGGATATGAATTAGTTACGATAGAATTAAAGTCAAGAAATTTTATCAAAAGATATGATACAAAAATAGATTCGGAATTCAAAGATTTAATATAATGGCTACATTCGGATTAACAGAAAGACAAAGAGAAAAATATTTTACTCTAAATAAAAGAAGAACTGGATTCGGTAATTTATTAAAAGATAACGCTACCGGAGTAAGAGACTTTGTTCAACTATTTGTGTTTGATACCGAAAGTAGATTAATTGGCGATATAGTTTTAGATTTTGAAAATTTAGTTCAAGAAAATTATTCAAGTGATACCATTAAACTTAATGTTGGACAACACCTTAGAGAATTTTTTAATCTTAGTCAGGGTGATTATCAGGTAGTTTATAAATTTCTTCGAATAGTTGCAGGTAATATCCAATCAGAAGTTTTTTATGACCCAGCTAGAGATGAAATCCATAATGGTCAGTTTAGGTCAGAAGATGTAAATGGACAAATAAAATATTTTACTTTAGTTGACGATGATGATAAATCTGAATCTACTGAAAGAGAAATTTTTAAAAAGAAATTAGCATATGAAATCATTGAAACTAACCAAAGTAGAAATGAATTATTAATCACACCAGACCCACACTTAACAGACCGAGGTGGAGAAATATCAGACATACTTAATAGACAACTTAGTTTAGTTAACGACGATTTAATATTTAGTCCACTTTTATCATTAAACCANCAAGAAAAGAAAATAACTTTTGACCAATCAAAATTTCAACAAGATAGTTATGTTTTAAGAATACCCGATAACGATTTAATTGGATTTACTAAATCTATGAATGGTAATAGAATTGTATTCGAAAACTTTTTCAAAGCTCAAATCCCTACACACTATAAAGGACAATACCTTGCAGTTAAATCCGGAACACAGGATGTTGGTGGAAAAGGAAAAACTAGACTTTGGAAAAACGACATAGTTCCAGGTTCAATTAATGAAGATACATTTATTGATAAAACAGATTATATCTGGCAACTAAATGCAGGATTTCCACCAAGACCCGGTTTAGAAATTATGTTTATGAAAAAGCGTAAAGACTTGTTGGTATCCAAAGTTGTTGGGGATGAAGTNACGGANGGACAAGGTTATTTTATTAGAGAGTTAAATAAAAATTTTAATATCAATAGTATTTCAAATCTACCAAAAAATATATGGCAAACCACAGACAGAGGGCCAAAAGACGGAGACTTTAGTTCTATAATTAGTGGTAAACTTGATTATGAATTAGAAGGAACTTTTCCATATTCATACAATAGACAAACTGATTCTGATAATGTTGACTTAGATGGTATTCTAAAAGTTAACGAACCATATGCATTAGGTGATAATTTAGAAAATGTTTTCATAGATTGGGAAACAAGAATCGTAGATGTTATTGATAAAAATACAATTAGAGTTAAATCAAATTTAAAAGATTCTTACTTTAAATTAAGACAAGCAGGATTTAAAATATTATCAATTGGAGAAGACAATTATAGAACTGGTAAAATCAATGAGTTAGAATTTAAAAATATGTTTTCAGAAACTTTCTATGTTGAAGAAAAAATTAACGATGTTAATAATTACAAAACATATCTTAGATTAGACAACAACAATAAAGATTTATATTTAATCACCAATACACTTAAAAGAGATAATGGATTATTACTAAAACTTCAAACACCTTTAGCACAAAATATTGAATTAGAGGATTTAAAGGTAGATATTGTTGAGGAGGTGTTGGCTGATTATAGAGATAATATTACTCTTATCCCAAAACAATATGTTAGTGATACATTTTTATTGCCGGCTAATTTTGACGGAGCCAAAAATGATGTTATAATACAACAAACAGATTATAAAAGTCATAACACCTTATTAACAAGTGATGATGAAAAAAATAGAAAAATTGAAAGATTATTAGTATCAGGTAGTTTGCTGGATGTAAAACCAAATATCAGTTATCAAAAAACTACTACGGATTTATTACAACAAGATGATGATATTGGATTTGGAAACTTCGTTCATTTTTCATCAGCTGAAAGAAGGGTAATAAACTTTAGAAAAAAATTAAGACTTATTGAAGGATATACAAAAGATAGTTCATCTTTATTAAGTATATCTAGTTCATTATCTAAAATACAAAACATTGAAAAGAAAAGACAAAGAGTCATAGATTCTTTTACACCATACGAAGATTACCTATATTTTGAAAGTTCATCTTATGTAAGTAGTTCAAACGGAATATTCCACGATACCGCTTGGCCAAAAATGACTTCTACAAAACCTTACAAATTACAACACACAACAGGTTCAACTGGTATAGCGTATTATGACAATATGATTAACAGCGCATCTAAGTATGATTTTAACAATCAAAACTCTCTTAGATTTACTTTACCAGAACACATTCATCAAGACACTACAAACAATCCATTTTTAGAATTTATGGATATGGTTGGTGAACAATTTGATGAAGTATGGACTTATACAAAATCCTTAACTGATGTAAACTTTAGAGTAAGTAGTATTTCTGAAGGTATATCAAAAGATGTTTCTAAATATTACGCTGATGCTTTAGGTATAAAATTATTTGATGGTAATTCACTTGTTGGATTATCTGAATATTTACTCGGTGAAAAAGATGATGGTTCTTCAAACGAGACTGAGTCGGAAAAACTTACAGAAGAAATATGGAAAAGAATATTAGCAAATCTACCTTTCTTTATTAAAACAAAAGGAACAGAGCGTTCACTAAAGGGAATTTTAAATTGTTATGGTATTCCAAGTTCAGTATTAAGAGTTAGAGAGTTTGGCGGGCCAGACACAGGCACTAGAGTAAGTTACGAAATAAAAAGAAAGTTTACTTACGCTTTAGATTTTAAAGGTTCACAATATATAAAAGTTCCTTGGAAAAATGACTCAAATGGTGAAGTTCCACAGACAATAGAATTTAGATATAGAACACCATACAAAGCAGACCAAGTATTATTTAAAAAAGCAGCTGGATTTGCAATACAACTTATCAATAGTGGTTCTACTGAATATGGTAATATAAGATTTGCAGTTAGTTCTTCAGTAGGTATATCACATTTGGATACACCAAAATTAAAATTATTCAACGATGATATGTGGTCAGTTATGTTGACAAGAGTATCGTCAAGTGGAGAAAAATTAGTTGATAACAATGCAAGTAGAAGTGTTGACTATACAATAACAGCAAAACAATATGACTCAACAAGACAAAGAATTATTTATGAAGGAAGTACAACTTTAACCGTAGATGGGGCATCTGCTTTGTCCGCATCTCATAACCAAAGAGTTGTAAATAACTCTCACGATTCAGTTTTTATCGCCGGTAATGGTAATAATTGGGGAAGTCAACAATTTAGTGGTTCTATGATGGAATTTAGATATTGGTCAGAACCATTAAGTCAAAGTGTATTTAATAATCACGTTCGTACACCAAAAGCATACAACGGAAACACAACATCATCAGCATATGATAATCTTTTACTACGATTACCATTAGATGATAACATATCTTTATCATCATCAAACGCTACATTAACAGCTTCAAACATAGCACATATAAAAACTTATCAAGGAAACATTAGTGGTAGTAATATAAATGGATTTACAGGTAATTTTTACAGAGATTTAGTAGACCAAGAAAAAGTTAAAGTACCTAATATTGGAATTAGAAGAAATGCTACAAAGATTAGATTAGAAAATAATTCATTACCAGAAAATGCACAACTTGACCCAGAACAAAAACAAGAAGTATCATCGTTAGATTTTGCGCCACTCGATAGTAATAAGTTAGGAGTTTATTTTTCACCTACTGATGTAATAAATGAAGATATAATTTATACATTTGCAGATTTTAATTTTGATAATCAAATTGGTGACCCAAGAGATGAATTTGAACCTTTTTATCGAGGATTAAAACAAACAAGATTTGATTACTTTAAAAGATATCGTGGTGCTCACAATAGTTTTTTTGATTATCTAAGAATACTAGATTTTTATGATAATAGTGTGTTTAATGTATTGGAACAATTTGTACCAGCAAGAGCAAAAACTGATTTTGGTAATTTGATTGAATCCAACATTTTAGAAAGAAATAAACAAATTGTTAATAGAAAACCTAGTTTTACAAATAGATACTTTGAAAATGCAAATGATTTTGAATCTGGATTAAAAATAAGTAGATTCATTAGTGGTTCAGATGATAANAACTTAAATNTATTTGGTGAGTTTCCNTATTATGAAAGTGTAATTGCACAATCAACTGGTTCAGTAAGAGCAACTAACAGACCAACACACGTTCACTTAAATCAATTAAATAAAAGAGTAGCGGATAGTGTTGCTTATGCTACCGCTAGTGTAACAAAAGGAGGGACTTCAGTAGAGTTTACTGAAGCAGTCCAACCATTTATAAGCGCTTCCAGGTTATCAACCACGAATAGAATTAGAACATTTTTTTATGGTTCTTTAAGTGATTCAATATCAGCAGGATTTGGAGCAAGTTATGGTATACCAGGTAATTTATTTGTCATTAGTTCTTCATTAGATAGAACAGATTTAGAAAGTTTAGCTGAAAATACCATACAAGAAAAATTATTTTACGAAGGTGTTAAATTAAATAAGAACACTTCAAAAGATGGAAAAGACCCAGTAGAGATAACCTTTACTGCACCAACAAAGCTCGTAACACAGGAGCCAGGTAAATCAAGATTAAAAACTAAATAACGATAAAATTTAACTTTCTTATATTTATTACTGAATAAGAATAGTTATATTATTATCACAGGAGTAAATTAATGGGATTTTTAGACAATACAACAATAACCATAGATGCGATTTTAACAAGAAAAGGTCGTGAAAAATTAGCAAGAGAAGGTAATTTAGATATTACTAAATANGCNTTNGCAGATGATGAAATAGATTACAATTTATACGATGTAAGTCATCCAAATGGCTCTTCATTTTATGGAGCAGTTTTAGAAAATATGCCACTACTAGAGGCGTTTATTGATGAAACACAAGTGATGAGATATAAATTATTCACAGCTGATAAAGACTTACCAACATTAGCTACATTAGGAACATTATCAACACCACAAATTGGTGACGCAGGTGATTCAAAGGAAATAGCTCCAACTACAAACAATTANGGAACTGATGAACTTTACACATTCACAATTTTAAATACCGATGTCGCTACTATATCTGGGCCGAACGGAGAACAAGGTTCATTTAGTAGAAATGGTAGAAGCCAAGTAATTAAAGATGTTCGTAGTATAAATGTTAATTACAAAAATCTTACAAATTCTGCGACAACCATATCGACTACCGTAGTTTTAATTGCTGGTCAAACAACTGGTGCTAATGGTAGTGTAGTGATACAAAATAATTCAAAAGGACAATTCGCATAACATAGGAAGTAATAATGCCAAAATTAGATATAGCAAATATACCACTAGGAAGTCTTGAAGAAGCACAAAAGTATGTTCAAGATAGAATCCAACCACAAGATAGAAGTCAGTTTTTAGGTGCGGAAACACCAGGAGAAGTAGCAGCTGCAGCAGCATCATATAACGCTGCACAAGAACAACAAGATGAGGCAAATGGAAATGTGCCAAACGGAACTCCCCCTGGTAATAACAACAATAACGACGACGAAGACCAAGAACAAACAGGTGCAGATGTCAATGTAAATATATTTAGAGCATTCGGACAAAACGATATATCTGAAGTTGACAAACAAACAATTACTTCAGGTTTGTTTAGTGGAGGTTTAGCAAAACTAACATCATTTAGTGCGGCAACAGCTTCTTTACTTGGTGACACTTCAGCTTCATTTATTGAAGTCCACGACCAAGCCGCAAGTAATGCAGCAGCTCAAGTTCAATTTTCAGTTGGATACGCACACATTAACGGAAGTGGTTCAATTGGAAACACAACCAAGACAACAGCCGGAAACAGAGAAACAGCTGCACTATACAGACAATTTAGAAATGTATTGTTAGCACCAAATGATAATAAATTTGATTTTACATCAGCGCCGAATTCATCATCAGGTCACGACGATTTTTATTTTATTACTTTTAATAGAGCACAAATGAGAGAAAAAGTCGACCCAGGTAATTGGGAATTAAGACTTTCAGGTTCAGCTGCAGTTATAGGTGCAAGTTCATCAATTAAATTAATTGACGATAGTAGTGCAACAACCAATACAGATGTTAACATATCAGGTAGAGTGTTTAATGTTGTTAGTGGTTCTATTGAATCAGGAACAGCATCAATCAAAACAGCAGCTTCAGCTGAAACATCAAAAGGTGCACCAGGATTATTTTACCCTGATTTAGGAATCATATTGTTAAATCCAGATTGGTTAATGCAAAACGCTGGAAGAAATTTCATACCTGCAAAAGGAGCTAACGCATTTGGAGACAATGCAAGAAAACTCTACAACTCAATAAGAGATGGTGAATATTTCGCAGCTCGTAGAGAAGAAGAAGTAAGTTCAGTAAGTTATTTTGCAAGAGCTAGAAACGACCAATTTAATTTTAGTTCAAACCCAACTTATTCAACAGGTAGTAAAGTTGCTAAAGCTGGTGGTGGTTTTGATGTGACTACTGGATTGTTTAAAGTTCCTTCATTCCAAGGTGACCCAAGAGCATATATTACTCAAGTTGGATTATACGATAATAATAATGACTTATTAGCGGTAGCAAAACTTAGTCAACCAGTATTAAAATCTTTTTCAAGGGAAGCAGTCGTAAAAGTTAAATTAGATTATTAGGAGTTCAAATGTTTAAGACTCTCGAATCGTCTGATAAATCACTTAGAGTCATAGAGACTTTCAAAACTTTCGTATCAACAAACAATGATAGTGGTAGTGGAGTATTCGCTGTAAAAGCTCGTAGTGGTTCATTCAGAAATTATGTTAGTTCATCAGATGAAAATACACCAATAGTTTCAGGTTCAGTAACAAAAAACTTTTTTGGTCAACCAACTCATCATTTAATCAACACCAGATATTACAAATTTTTTGATTTTAACAGACCTAAAGAAGGTAATTATGTTCCTTTCGATATATTTAAATATTCACACCAAAGTAGAAGTCTTCACACATCATCTTCAGTATTTAGCATAAGCAGAAATCTATACGGAGAAAAAATAAAACCAGGGTCAATAAAATTAACCGATACTTCTAATGGTAAAACATTTGACATCAGAGATGACGGAGATGGAAATCTATATGATTTTGCTTTTTCATCGAGTTATGCAACACACAAGTCAAATGATTTTGATATGGCTCAAGGTGTTAACGCTCAAGGAAGTGGTAGTGTTATTGGTAATGTTTTTTACTCAGACGGATTAATAGTTGTTAATCAAAAAGGAAGTTACAAAGATGTTGGATTTGGAACAGGTTATACATTACAACATCAAGCAACTCACAAAATAAGAGAATTTGAATATGTGTTGAGAGCACCAGCTGGTGAGTTCAATATGTCTTCAAATATNAGTATGACCAAAGACAGATTAGGTAGTACAAGAATTCCACAAACAGGTTCAGCTAATGAAGATAGAACTTGGGTATTTAATTTATTCCCACCCGGAGATAGTCCAAATTTATCCGGAACAGGTAGTTTCGCCACACAATACACACCTGCTTCACATTCAATTGACAATGTAACAGGTTCAACTTGGTATCCTTTTGTAACTCAAGTAGGTCTATATGACAACGATGGAGACCTATTAGCGGTTGCAAAACCAGGACAACCAATCAAATTATCACCAACACTTTCTACAACTTTTGTCGTTAGATTTGATATGTAATATTTAGTATTCTTATATTTATTATTGTATTAAACCAACGGAGAAAACAATGTTTCATTTTATGAAGAATATGGTTATGACAGCGGTGATGTTTGGAGCAGTTTTCGCACAATCACAATCACCAATTATAAGAGTTAAACAAATAGGAACTTGGGATACACCACAAACTTGGTGGAAAGATAGTCAAGAGCAAAATTTATCTACTTTTCTAGCAGAAGACTCAAGTGCCCCTGCTTTTAAAAATAATAATTTTGACTCGTGGAGAGATAAATTATTAGAAATAGAAGTNACATTAGATGATAATAANACNGGNACTAATTACATTACAGCAGTTNGATTTGACATTGCNTTTGANAATGATTTAATCACTTGGGTAGAACAAGATATTGATTCAGATGGAACAGACGAAACATCAGTCAATGCTTGGAGTCAAGGTAATTCTAAAGTAATTAAAGGTAGTCATATTATAAATTGGGACGAGGGTGATGATAGCACAGCAAACCCTGACACAACTGATTACTCTTTTGAAGTAGTTCATTTTTCTAATGTTGGATATCGTGATTCATTAGCAGTAAGTGGTAATGAAGTAGAAGAAGCGATATCGGATTCAAGATACGATTGGTTAAGAATTACTATGGTATCTCACGGACACGACGACAATGATGACGGAATACCAGATAAACACTTTGGTGGTGGTAATGGTGTTGAAAAACAATTAATTAAATTACAATTTAAAATAAATGATGTAGCTGACAACTTTGCACCTAAATCATTTAGAGTCGCTACTCAATATGATGGTAGTGAGGGATACTACACTTATGTATCTGACGACTATCTATTAGATTATAAAGTTTACATAGATGGTAATTGGGGTAATACTACGGAAGACGATAGAACTTTCAACGGAGCAGCTAGAGGTGATATTACACTACATCCAAAATTAGTTGATGTTGAAGGGTATATGAGATACATTGGAGAATATGACGGAACAAATGACTACTCAAGAAACAAATATGCATATTGGAAAGTATTGTTTGAGTTAGATGAATCAAATACTGATGCTAACAATAACGCAGTATTTTCTAATTGGTTAAATGTTCGTGATATTTCTGACCAATCAAGTCTAACGGACGAAACCACTACTGATGATGTCATTGGAACTAATAGTAATAGTGAAGGATATTATTACTATACTTATGATGACCAACATAGTGCAGGACACACACCTTCAGCAGCAGACCAAAAAGTAGGTGCTAATGGATTTGAAGGAGTATCATATTGGGATTGGACACATACAGATGATAAAGGATACTTTAATATATCCTTACCAAGAAACAATAGATATCGTGTATCGTTCTGGCCACCAGACGCAGATGACTATATAGGAGACCACACACACTATACACTTGACAGATATAATATTACAAATGTTGTTGACGCAAGAGCAGCATTTAACTTTCAATCTAATAAGTTTGAAAACTCAGGTGATATTGATATCGCAACACCAAGTGCTTATTTAATCGGTGATGTGGATGGTGATGACTTATTCCAATTAAATGACGCATACTTTATTTGGGCATATTCATCAGGAGTATTTGAAACATCATACACACACGTTAACGGAAACACATATCAATCTTGGGCAAGTGTAGATAATTTAAAAAATGACGGAAATAACGAAACTTTAAATTATTATCAAACACAAAATGGTGCAGCAAGTTTACAAAAAAGAGAATTTAGTATCTTTGTTGATGATGACTTAGCACAAGAAACTGCAGAACTAACATCAGACGCTGGTGGAGTCGCTTGGTTTAATCCTTTAATGGATGATGTTCAAACAGGGTTAGATACACTAATAATTCAATTAGGAGCAGGTAGTTCTGATTGGACAGACAACACAGAAACTTCTATGAATGATGTAAATCCAGATTACTTATTTAAAACAGATGACTCTGATAAACAAGTAGATATTCTTGGAACATCAAATGATTCAGATATAGCATACTACTTTACAGGTGATATGAATTTAACAGGTGTTAAAGTAGATGTAAACGGAACAGCAACAACACCACAAGTCAACGGAACAACAAGTTATCGTTGGGGTAATGGAGACGCACCAGATGAGTGGGCAAGAACAATAGATAACAATAGAAGTCTTGGTAAGACATTAACAACACCAGATGTTGAATTACTATTACCTGCTGACGAAAGTGTTAAAGTTCAAATGGGTAATCAAGTGGTAGTTCCACTAACCATTAAACCACATACAGATGA
>FUFK010042798.1_pt1 | contig 11599 bp, 12 predicted proteins | sample 1021851 | NCBI WGS metagenome assembly FUFK01 (sample SAMEA51879418, study PRJEB19060) | metagenome
TCAGTGGTTCGATCCCACTTCCCGCTACCAATAAACCCATGCTATAAATTTAAAATGATAATGGTTCGTAATTACTCTTAATCAATTTTTCAGATCTAATTTTTAAATCATCTCCCCACTTAAAATTATATATTTCAAGCTCTTCAAGGTGTCTTACTTTTTGTAAGTATCTTTTTTTGGGTATTGATACATTAATATTTTCATTTTTATATCCATAAATAAATAATGCATCAAATTTGATGATACTCAAAGAAAATTGACTCATTGATTTAGCATGCTCAGCAGATCTATATATACCTCCAAATACTCCTGACAATAAAAATAGAGTTAATAAAAAAATTGAAAGATAATTTTTTTTTTCACTTTGATCTTTATTTAGAGAAAAAAGTGAGTCAATAAGTTTTGCTATTAAAGCTAAAGCAAAAAAACTTGATAAGAATATTCCAAAAGATCTTGCTACGGTAAGATGTGGCAAACAACATATTAAAATCAATAAAATTAAAATAGAAATTTTTTTAAAATTAAATAGTATTTTTTTTTTAATAAAAACAATAATTGTAGAAATTATTATTACCATAATCCAAACCCACGCAAAAATAGATTGCGCTAAACTAGAATATTTTGAACTTAAATATCCCATAGGCAAGAAGGATGATTTAAAAGCCTTAATTAAGCCACCAAAATTTAAAAAATTTTCTCCATATTTAATTGTATACCCCGTGATTTGAAGATGTTCAGCTTCAGGTATAAATTCTTTTCTTAAATACATGTGTATCAAAACAATGAATAAAAATGGAAAAACTTTTATAGAGCAAGAATAAAAATTTTTGAGATTAATTCTGTATAAATAAAAAAATAAAAAAAATAAAATTACTGGCATGATATACAGCTCTTCTCTAGTTAAAACTGCAACTGTCGTCAAAATAATTGATAAAAAATAATATAAATTGCTTCTACTCTTTATACTGATCAAAAAAAACAAAATTGAAGAGACTGAAATTATATAGACAAAAATTAGTACACTTATGGTAAACCAAGAAATTAAAGTTAAATAAATTTTTGAAAAAATTATAAGAAGAGTAAAAAGTAATATTGTTGATTTATTAAAATTCAAATAAATTAATAGCTTATTTGATATTAATACCAAAATAAAAGCTTCAAAAATGATAAAATTTCTCAGCAAAAAAGTATTTTCTTCAAATATTAAATATAATAAATGATAGTACAAGACAGCAAATGGTCTGTAACTTGGAGTTTCTATTCCATCACTATCCCAATTACCAATCCAAATATTTTTTAATTCATCATTAGTATATTCTCTAAAAAAATGTAAGTCGTCCCAAACATAAGGTTCATAGCTTAAATTAAATCCAAAAATGATATACCAGACGAATGTAAAAATGACAGTGGAATATAAGATTACGTTTTTCTTTTTGCTAAATATTGTGTTAAAAAAATTCATTGATATTTATAAGATTAACAATAAACCTATTTTTTTTTATTAAATAAATCAAATTAAAATAATTTGTTTTAAAATTAATTAGAATATAAAATAAAAATTAGAATGAAATTTGTCATACTTGATGTTTACCCTGATAAAAAACATAGATTAGTTAAAGATACTGCGGGTGGTTATGGCACTGGTAATGATTTTGGTAATTCGTTTTTTTCAAAAATCCTTAATAAATATGTAGATCAAAGTATTGGCATGCCTGCAATTGAAGTGATGATTATAAGTTCAATATTAAAAAAAGATAATGAAGTTCATTATACAAGAGACTTACATGACAAAAAAATTTTGGACTGTGATTATATAATTTTTCCATCGTCTATAATTGCTCATGAGACTGAATTAAATACATTGTCTAAGTTTGAAAATAAAAAAATATTTGTGACTGGAATATTTGCAAACACAATGAAAGAAAAATATTTAAAAAAAAATACAGTTGTCGTTAAGAATGAGTCAGATATTTTTTTTTATAACCTAAATAAAGAAGGAAAATTGAATGTGAAATTTTTGGATAATTTATTTTTAAATAAAGATTTAATTGATAATTTTTATTCACCTGTAAATTTAGATGACTTGCCTTATCCAGACTGGTTAAGTTATTCAAAAAAATATCGATTGAGAAATGATTTTTTTAGTTTAAAAGAAAAAGTAGCCATACCAATATTAGCAACTAGAGGATGTCCGTATTCTTGCTTTTTTTATTGCACATACCCTTTACAACAGGGAAGAAAAGTACGTGCAAGATCTGTAAAAAATATTATTGAGGAAATAAAATATTGGAAAAAAGCGCTTGGCGCTAATAAATTTGTTTTTCGTGATCCTGTTTTTTCAATTAATAGAAAACATACTATCGAATTTTGCAATGAGGTTATTAGTCAAAAATTAAATATTACTTTTATGGTTGAAACACATTTAAATAATTTAGATGATGAAATGATACCCTTATTAAAAAAAGCAGGACTCAAATTAGCTTATGTAGGTGTTGAGTCCTCAAGTCATTTTGTTTTAAAAGATATGAAGAGATTTACCGTAGAACACGATAAACAATTTCAAGTAATTAAGAAATGCGAAGACTCAGGAATTAAAGTAAAGACCATGTTTATTATTGGTAACCCTGAGGATACTAAAGATACTATTATCGCATCTATAGAATACGCAAAGTATCTTCCAAGCTTGTATTCTCAATTCAGTGTTTTTACTCCCTATCCAGGAACACCAGCTTACAATGAATTTAAAGATATTATAACTGAAACTAAATTAGAAAATTTTAATCAATATAATCTTACATTCAATCATAAAAATTTAAGTAAAGAAGATGTAAGCAATTTAAAAAGTTTAGCTTATTATAAGTATTATTTTAATTTGAAGAAAATTCTCCAAATTTTAAAGTATTCTTTAAAATCTAAATTATATAATATCTAATTTTTATTATGAATATTGTAGTTACTGGTGGAACAGACGGTATTGGATTAGCTTTAGTAAAAAATCTTTTATCATTAAACCATAATGTAAAGATGGTTGGAAAGGATACTAAAAAGGCTGAAAGAATCCTAAACTCTTTGAATAATTCAAAGCTAGAATTTTTTAAATGCGACTTATCAGAAAAAAGAGAAATAAATGAATTAATTCACAAAATGAACAATTTAAGTTCAATTGATGTTTTGGTTAATAATGCAGGAGCAATTTTTGACAAAAGGGAATTAAATTCTGAAGGGATAGAAAAAACTTTTGCATTAAATCATTTATCGTATTTGCAACTTTCATTAGGATTAAAAAAAAAATTAGAGGATTCAAAAATAGGCAGAATTATAAATATTTCATCAAATGTACATAAAAATTACGATATTGACATAAATGATTTACAAAATGAAATTAAATATACTGGGTGGAAGGCTTATTGCAGGTCAAAGCTTTTGAACATCCTTATAACATATTCATTTAAAAAAGAGCTGAATACAAATATAAACTGCAATTGTTTACATCCAGGTTTTGTTAATTCAAATTTTGGAAATAATAATAAAAATTTTTACCGTTTTTTAATAAGATTTGTTAAAAATTTATTTGCAATTAGCAATGAAAAAGCCTCGTTATCACCGTTGTATATTGCTACTTCAAAAAATTTAGATGGTGTGAATGGTAAGTATTTTGATAAGCTCAAAGAGGTAAAAAGCTCAAAAGTAAGTTATGATAATAATTTACAGAAAATTATTTGGCAAGAGTCACTAAAATATTTACAATAATTTTGAAATGGAAAAATTTATAAAACTTTTTAAATCATCACCAAAGTATTCAATTAAGTGGGATAATTACTTTAATATTTATTCAAATATTCTCAAAAAATTTGTAAATAAAAAAATTATTTTTGTTGAAGTTGGAGTGGGTAACGGTGGATCATTGTTTATGTGGAAAAAATTTTTTGGAAATAAAGTCAGAATTATAGGAATTGAGCTTAATCCAGAAGCAAAAAAGTTAGAAAAACACGGATTTGAAATATTTATTGGCGATCAGGCAAATCCTAATTTTTGGAAAAATTTTTATAAACAAGTGGGTAAAATCGACATTCTATTAGATGATGGAGGTCATAAAAATATTCAACAAATCACAACTTTTATGGAGTCAATACAACACATAAAAAAGGGTGGAAAAATTATAGTTGAGGATACACACACGAGTTTTATGAAAAAAAAAGGTTTTAAGAACCCCTCAAAATATTCATTTATAAATTTTTGTTTTTATCTGATTGAAAATATGCATAGAAGAAACCCAATGCTTGAAAAGAATTTAAATTATTATTCGAAGAAGATTAAGCAAATCAATTTTCATGACTCTATAGTTGAAATTGATATTACAGAAAATAAAAGTTTAAAATATTCTCAACTATTAGAAAATAATAAACAACTAAGATATTATTTTACAGATTATCGTCATAAAGGTGATTTCATTATAACATTAAAAAGATTTGAAAAAATTTTTGGTAAAATTAGTGAAGAAAGCTTAACATTTAAAATAATAAGAAAAATTTTTCACAGAAATTTATTTTTCTCATTTAAAGAAAAAATGAGAATTAATAGATATATTAAAATTTTAAAATCATAAAGAATTTAAAATACTTTTAATTGCTTTAGATATTTTGTTGACCTCAGTTTTTTTCATTTCCGGATATAATGGAAGACAAAAAATGCCCCTAGATTTTATCTCAGAATTTTTCAGATTTTTGTTAAGAAATAAATGTCTATAAGCTTTCATATTTTGAATAGCATAAGGATAAATAATTCTAGTTTTAATTTTTTTTTTATCTAGTAATTTGATTATTTTTTTCCTAAGAGGATGATAAACTGTAAATAAATGATAAACATGTTTATTACTTAAATTTTTTTTTGGTAAAATTAAATTTGTGTCTTTTAGATTTTTTAAATATTGATTAGCTAATATAATCCTTTTTTTTATAAATTGATCTACAAAGTTCAGTTTTATGTTCAAAATCGAACATTGAATTTCATCAATTCTTGAATTCTGACCATTCTCATTAGCATAATATTTATTAAAAAATTTATTTTTTTTATTAATAGTTTCTATACCATAAAATCTTAAACGTTTAATTTTTTCATTTAATTTTTTATTTTTTGTTAGTATGAAACCACCATCTCCATAAGCCCCAAGTATCTTTGTTGGATAAAATGAAAAGCAACCCAAATCACCAAACGTACCCACAAATTTTTGATTGTAAGTTGCTCCTTGGGCTTGTGCGCAATCCTCAATAATCTTTAATTTATGTTTTTTTGCAATGTTAATTATCTTTATCATGTCACATGATTGACCATATAGATGAACTGGTATTATGGCCTTAGTTTTTTTTGTTATAGTTTTTTCTATTTTAGAACAGTCAATTAGATAATCATTTCCTACATCAACTAACTTTGGAGTTGCTCCAGAATTAATAATGGCAGAAATTGTAGGTATTGCTGTATTTGATGCTGTAATTACTTCATCCCCATTTTTAATTCCAATAGACTTAAGAGCTATTAATAAGGCATCGGTGCCACTACTTACAGCAGCGCCATATTTTGATTTATATTTGGACCTAAATTTTTTTTCAAATTTATTTAATTCATCACCAAAAAAAATACTACCTTTTGATAATGTTTTATCTATTCTTTTTAAAATTCTTCTTCTATTTTTCTGATATTCTTTCTTATAGGACCAAAAGTTAATCATTAATTATCTCTCTTAATTTTTTTAGGTTCATGGAATGATTAAGTGGAATTTTTTTTCCTAATAGTTTTTTTGCCTTTATACCTTTTATATTTTTGTTGAATTTTTTTGCAAATGCATAAACAGAATTTGTTTTTCCACCTAAATTAATAATTCCCCTTTTTTGAATTAGTTTTGGAAAAATCTTCACCACATCCTCGTGAAAAATGAAATTTGTAATTAAGTCTTTAAATGCAAATTTATGAATAAAGGGCTTTTCTGTCATACAAATTCTCAAAATAAGAGAATTTTTATACATTTGGACTGCACATTCACCCCCAAGTTTAGACCATGCATAATTATTGTAAGGTAATAAAGGGGAAGTTTCTTTATAATTCCCTTTTAATCCTGGATAAACATAAGAGGTTGATAGATAAACCAATTTAATTTTTAATTTTTTACATACTTTAACTAAATTACATGTGCCGATTATATTATTATCTATACTAAGATTTATTTGTTTTTCATGGATATCCATTGGCCTAGATAAGCCAGCAGCATGAATTAAAATATCTGGTTTATTCTTAAATAAATATTTTTGAATTTTCTTAAAATTTAAAATATCCAATTCTTTTTTAGTTGGAAAAAGTATGTCTTTAAAGTTTGTTTTTTTTTTAAAAACCTTACCAAATCTTCCAGATCCTCCTGTAAAAATTATTTTCATTTACAACTCAACATGAGCAAACCAATTAGCTCTTTTAATTATTTTTCTTTCCTTTTTAAATATTTCTTTTTTGTGATTCCATGCAAATAAAAAAATAGCATCTGGTAAATTAGAGTAAAAATATTTCATAGATACAATTGGAATGTGAGTCCCTGGAGTATATTTTCCAATTTTTTCAGGGGTTGTATCGCATATGAATATGACGTCATCATTATTAATACCACAATAATTCATTATAGTTGTACTTTTAGATGTTGCTCCATATCCAGCAATTATTTTATTATTTTTTTTGTACTTCTTGATTTTTTCCAATAAACTTTTTTTTGATCTCTCACAATTTTTTTTAAATTCTTTACATCCTTTAATATTATCTACATTTTTAGCTTTTTCTTTATTGAGCAATTTTTTGATTCTATCTTTTACTTTATTTATACCTTTCCTTGAAATAACATATCTCATAGATCCACCGTGAGTAGATTGGGGAATTGCATCAATTAATTCAAAGCCAAATTTTTTGAATATTTTATTTACAGAACTTACTGAAAAAATATAAATATGCTCATCATATATTTGATCATATGAAACTTTCTCATACATAGATCCTAAGTATGGTTCCTCAAAAATAAAAAATCCATTTTCACTAAGTAAAAAATCAACAGCCTTAATTAAATCTTTTAGATCAGGAACATGACATATTACGTTCGCAGCACAAATAATATTAATTTTTTTTTGAAGTGATTTTAAACTTTTAACATTTTTATAATTAAAAAAAGAATTTATTGTTTTTATTCCTTTTTTTCTTGAAATATTTGCAACATTACTTGACGGTTCAAAACCTATAACCTTTACTTTTTTTTTATTAAAGTTGCTTAAAAAAGTCCCATCATTAGAACCAATTTCTATCAAACGTCTTAAATCTTTACCGTAATTTTTTTTTATCCAGATTGAATAATCTTCAAAATGTTTAATCATTCCTTTAGAGCTACCTGTAAAAAAAGGATAATTTTTATTAAACATTTGCTCAGGTTTTGGATGATCATTTATTTGAAATAAAGATAATTTTTTTGAAAATCCAACTTCTAAGTTAAAGAAGAATTCCTTTTTAAATGAATTTTTTTTTAAAAAACCGTTAGCAATTGGCATTTTGCCAAAAGACATAAATGGTTTAATTTTTTCTTTTGTAATTTTACAAATCATTAAATATTGCTTAATAATTTTAAGGTTTGTTTTATATCATTCTCAATATTTCCTTTTAAATAAAGGCCATTATTTTCCAATTTTCTACTACTTACATGATAAGAAAGTTGATTCATGATTGCTGATTTAACTAATTTTACTTTTATATTTTTTTTATATTTTCTGATTTTTTTTAGAATTTGATTTACTGTATAGTTACCAGATAGGGCGTTAAATATTTCATTTTTATAGAAATCTTTCTCAATACAAAATTTAAAAACTTTAAATGCATCATCAAGAGATAAATAGGGTCTATACTGGTTAAGTGCTGTTTTATAAACAAAAATATTTTCATTAATAGATGCATTCAAACAAAACTTGTTTACCGCAGTGTGAAATCTTATTCCTTTAGATACTCCGGCAATCGTTCCAAACCTGAAGGTATTGTATTTTAATTTATTAGAATTTTTTTTTAACATTTTTTCTTCTATGAGTTTGATATCAGCGTAAGGAGATTGTGGTTTTAAATATTTCTCTTCACAATTTTCATCAACTAAATCTGTTTGTTTTCCGTAAACACTTGTCGATGATAGATGAATAAGTTTTGAATTATTTTTTTTACAAAATTGAATTACATTTTTTAAACAATCTATATTATTTTTGTACATTTCTTTTTCTTTACCAAAACTTTTTTCAGCATTAGTCATAGAGGCACAATGAATTACATAATTTATATTCTTAAAATCATTTAGGCTATTTTTTTTGTTTACATCCCTTAAGTAAAATTTCAATTTATTATTTTTACTTAAATTAAAAAGAGAGCAAAATCTATTAGACTTAATATTGTCTACAAGAATTGTTTTTTTAATCTTTTTTATCTTATGAATATTATCTGAGAGATAAGAACCAATGTGACCACAACAACCAGTAATTAATAAATTCATATTTTCTATTTCTTTTTTTTTATTATTTTTAGAAAATCTTCGTACTTTTCTATATAATCTTTGAACTCATATTCTCTATCACAAAAAACCATTAAAATAGAATGGTTTGAGTTAAATTTGATTTTACACCAAGTTTTAGGATTTAATAAAAAACCTTCTCTTTTTTTATAATTGATATTAATTTTTTTCTTTTTCTTAAAATTTTCGTATTCAATTACCATAGATCCATAAATTGGAACTAAAAATTGTTTACATTTATAATGCGCATGATTGCCTCTTACATAATTCTTATTTCCATAAATAATGAATATTCTTTTTGATTTAAATGGTATTTGTTTTTGCAAGGAAAAAGGTACTAATGTTCCACTTTTTTTTCTAAATTGTTTGAATTTGAACTTAATCATTTTTATTTATATCTTTATAAACAACAGGCCATTCCAAGAATTTAGTATATTTTTTAAACCAATATGGCAAATATCTTTCTGCTAAAAAAGTATACATTCTTATCTGACCATATCCCTCTAAATTGAAACCAAAAACATTTTCACAATCTTTCAACCATTTAAAAACATTTTGAAAATAATTATTAATTATTTGTTTTGAATTTGAAATAAACATGTTACCTCTTGGAAATGATGTTTCACTTCGAGTATAATATTTGAAATCATCTCGATCTTTATCTGAAAGAAGTTCAATTGCTTTATCTAAATTTCCACTTCCATGGAACATATCAAATTGCCATCTAATTGTTCTAGCATTTTTAAAAAAAATTGCTTTAGGATTTCTTATTAAAGCTGATTTACCATATTTCAAAACTTTTATTAATTTTGTCCCGCCTATGGAAATTGGTTCACCAATTATTGCGTCATAATTAGACCATTCAGGCTGATATTCTCTCAACACTAAATCCCTAATGTTATCTGATTTATTTCTATTTTTTGATCCCCAAAATTCTCGATAAGAGCAAAAACCAACCCAATCATTTTTGTCTTTAAATTTAAGTAAATTTTTCCAATACCAATAATAAAAGGTATATTCTCCGTAGAATGGATTTTTCTCAGAAATATTTTCATTCGTATTATCTCTTAACCATTCATTCGAAAAATTATTATTTTTTAACCCTACAGGAATATAATTGAGACTTTTAATAGTTTCTAAATTATCATTATTAAGCGCCATGCAATACATTGATAATTTTGTCATTTTTTTTTAAAAAATATCTTTAAATTTAGGATTATTTTTATCTTTTTTGGATACTATTGGTTTTTTTATTCTCCAATTTATCTTAAGAGTTTCATCATTCCATAAAATTCCTCTTTCACCTGATGCATTTCTGTAATTTGTGCAACTATAAATAACAATATTTTCATTAGCTAAACAGCTAAAACCATGTGCAAAGCCCTCTGGAATATAAATTGATTTACAATTATTTTCTGAAAGTAAAATTTTATAGTGTTTACCAAAAGTTCTAGAGTTTTTTCTTAAGTCTAAGGCTACATCCAATATCTCTCCTTTAATCACCGATATAAATTTTCCTTGTGGTTTGTTCACCTGATAATGGAGTCCTCGAATAACATTTTTTCTTGATTTAGAAATTACGTTAAAAGGAAATTTAATTTTAATGTTTTTTTCAACTAATATTTCTCTAAATTCACCTCTGTAATCTAAATATTTATGATTTTCGATTATAAGTAGATCTTTGAATCTTGTTTTTAAAATTTTCATTTATAAAAGTTTAGACAAATATTTTGAATAATCACAATTACCGTAAAATTTCATTGACTCTCTGATATTTTTTTTTGTTATCCAATTATTATTAAAAGCTATTTCTTCTAAACAAGCAATTTTAAGACCTTGTCGATTTTCAATTGCAGAAACGAAATTGCTTGTTTTATAAAAATCGTCTATAGAACCAGTATCTAGCCATGCACCACCCCTTCCAATTAAGTCTGCAGATAATTCATTTTTGTTTTTATAAAATTTAAGTAAATCTATTATTTCAACTTCACCTCTTTTAGAGGGTTTTAATTTTTTTGCATATTTTGTAACTTTATTATCAAAAAAATATAATCCAGTTATTGCAAGATCTGAAAAAAATTTCTTTGGCTTTTCTTGGATCTTTAAAATTTTGTTACGATTATTAACTTTTGCTACTCCATATAATTCTGGCTTTATTACTTTGTGTAAAATTACTTTTGCTCCTTTTCTTAATTTTGTACTGGACAACAGCAGTTTTGATAAATTTTGACCGTAAAAAAAATTATCTCCAAGTATCATCGCTACATTTTCTTTACCAATAAATTTTTCTCCAATTACAAAAGCATCAGGCAATCCTCTTGGTTTAGTTTGTTCGAGATAAGTAATTTTTACACCCAGATTATTCCCATCTGGTAGAATTTTTTTATATTGATTAAGCTGGCCTTTATTAACAATAATTAGTATATCTCTAATTTTTGATAACATCAAAATTGATAAAGGATAAAAAATTAATGGCTTATCATAAATTGGTAATAATTGTTTATTTACCGCTTTTGTTAAAGGACTCATCCTAGTTCCTTTTCCCCCAGCTAAAATAATCCCTTTTTTAATCATTTATTACCTAATCTATTTAAAATATCTTTTTTTGAAAGAGATTTATAATATGATTTATTTTCAAAATACCAATTAAGTGTCAATTTTATTCCTTTTGAAAATTTTGTTTTTGGATACCAGTTTAATTTTTTTTTAATCTTATTACTGTTAAGAGCATATCTAATATCATGACCAGGACGATCTTTGACAAAGTTTATTTTTACTTTCTTACCTAGTTTGATTATTTTTTTTGAGTTTTTTATAAGCTCCTTTGTAACTTGCAAGTTGTTAAGGTTTTTATTTGATCCAATATTGTAAAATTCTCCAAGCTTTCCTTTTTGAAAAACTTTTATTAAAGCTTCACAATGATCTTTGACGTATATCCATTCTCTAGAGTTTTTACCTTTTCCATAAATAGGTAAAGGTCTATTATTCATAATATTAAATATAAGTTTTGGAATTAATTTCTCTGGATGTTGTTTG
>FUFK010059764.1_pt1 | contig 11598 bp, 10 predicted proteins | sample 1021851 | NCBI WGS metagenome assembly FUFK01 (sample SAMEA51879418, study PRJEB19060) | metagenome
GAAAAAAAATCAATTGTTGAAAAAAAAAAAATTAAATTTTTTAGTAATATAAATGAAATTTTAAAATTTGAAAATGTTGATATAATTCTTTTAACTGTACCATACGGTGAAAGATCTGAAATATTTGATAAATTAAAAAATAAATGTAGCGGAATATTTTTTGAAAAACCGTATGCATTAAATTTAATAGAACATAATTATTTTGCTGATTGCTTTAATTCTGCTTGTATGACAGTTGGTTATACAAGAAGAAAAATGGGTATTGTACAAACAATTAAAAGAATAATTGAAGAAAAAATTTTTGGTGAATTAATTTCAGTAAATATCTTTTTTGGAGATATTCATTACAAATTTGATAGCTTTAGATCTGACATAAAAAAATCTGGAGGTGGAATATTTTTTGAAGCTGGAACACATTGGATAGATTGTGTTTTATTTACTTCAGGAGCAAAACAAATTTTAAATTTTGAGTCAGAAAAAAAATTTAAATCGGGTCTTGATATAGAATCAAATGGAAGATTTGAATTAATTAACAAAACTGATAAAAAAATAAAGTGTAATTTTGAAATGTCTGTATTAAAAAATACAACTAATAAAATACAATATAATTTCAATAATTGTTCGGTTGACCTTTTTTTATTTAAAGATGATTCAAATTTAAAAATTAAAAATAAGGGGAATTTTGAATTTTTAATTAAAGATAATGACATTTTAAATTTCCCAAATAATTCATATAGTGTAGCATACTCCTTCTGGAATGAATTCATTAGTTCTTTTATAAATAAAAAAGAAAGCGAATTTACAATTAACTCATTTTTTTTAACAACGAAAGTTACAGAAATGTTTTATGGAAAATAAAAGAATTTTTTTATTAGGAGCTACCGGTCAAATAGGTAAAGAGTTAGCACTAGAATTAAAAAATACTACTAACATTAATTTTTTGTGTCATTCAAGAACATCAGTGGGTTCATCTTTTTTTGATTTTTATAAAATAAAAAATATTGTCGGAGAAATTAAAAACGAAAATATAATTTCTGAAATTAAAATTGCAGATTTAATATTTGATCTAGCTGCTCCTAATAGTGGAACTTTAAAGGAAATAAAGGACTTTTACAAAAAAAGAGTTGATTTAATAATTCCTAATATGAAAAAAAATTCAAGGTATGTATTTGCAAGTACTATGAACGCTTACGGAATAGACAATGAAAGAAAAATTTTAAAAAATTATTTATTTTCAAGCTCGATATATGCAACTAACAAAAGGTATGCGGAAAAATATATCTCAAAAATAGGAAAAAAAAATAATATAAACGTGTATTTGCTTAGATTAGCAGAAGTACATGGAAAATTTCAAAGAGCAAGTTTAAACATAACAGAAATGATTGAAGATAATCGTATTTTCGAAATACCTGAAACGCCAGCTTGGATCACATTTATAAGCCTAATCAAAGATGCAATTATAAATATTATTTATGATAAAGAGAAACCAGGTTTATATACATTGGTATGTGATGATATTTTTTGGGGTGAGTTTTTAAATATATTAGGTGAGAAAAGTAATAGAAAAGCTAAGTATTATTTTTCAAGCAATAGAAATGATTTAAATATATTAAGGAAAATACTAAATAAAATCTTAATTCAATATAAAGATATTATTAGAGGAAATTTTGAATTTCCAAAAAAATTTGAAGATCATCTTAAATTAAATTATAGAGTGAACAAAATTAAAAACATTCAACAAATGAATAATGAAGATAAAATTTGTAGGGAATATAATAGATATATTGGAGTATTGCCTGGTAAAAGATTAAAATCTATCAAATACAGAAAAGAAGAAATTTTTAAAAATTTATTACTTTGATTGTAAAGAAGTTTGATTATATAAAAATGACCTATAAACTTTTTCGAAACCGTTATCTAAATTTACTTTTGCTCTCCAACCATATTTTTTTGCTAATTTAGTATCTAATTTTTTTCTTATTGTTCCATTTGGTTTGCTTTTATCAAACTTTATTTTTAAATTTGCATCCATTTTTTTAATTATAAATCTTGCATAATCAAGTATAGACCTTTCTTCACCACTACCAATATTTATTAAACTTTTTTTTGTTTTTTTCTTTAAGAAAAATATACATGCATCCGCAAGATCATCTACATACATTAATTCCCTAAAAGCTTTGCCATTTCCCCATAATATAATTTCTTTTTTTTTATTTTTTTTTGCATCATAAATTTTTTTAATTAATGCAGGATAAAAATGTGATGTTAAAGAATTATAATTATCGTTTGGCCCATAAGTATTTGTTGGCATCAAACATTTGTAATTTGTTCCATATTGTATGTTATAACTTTCACACATTTTAATTCCAGCTACTTTTGCTACAGCATATGGTTCATTGGTTTTCTCTAATAAACCAGTTAGCAAGTATTCTTCTTTAATTGGTTGCTTACATTCTTTAGGATAAACGCAACTAGAACCTAAAAAGATCAAACTATGAACATTATTCAAATAAGATGAATGAATAATATTATTTTGAATAGCTAGATTATTATATATAAATTCTGCTCTATATTTATTATTAGCATATATTCCACCAACTGTTGCAGCCGCATTTATAACGGCATGTGGTTTATGTTTTTTAAAAAATTTTTTAACTTTATTTTGATCTCTTAGATCAAGTTTTTCTCTTGATATTGTTAAAATGTTTTTATAACCAAAATATTTTAACCTCCTTAAGACTGCAGAACCAACTAATCCTTTATGGCCAGCCACAAAAATTTTTGAATACTTGTTTATTTTATTTTGCATGATTCATATAATTATATTTAGTTATAATTAATATTTTTGGTAGAGGAAAAATTAATTTACCATTATTTTTAATATAAGTTAATTCCCTGTTTATAATTTCTTTTTTGAAGTGCCAAGGTAAAACAAGTTTATAATTTGGTTGTATTTTTTTAGCTTCGCTTTCGCTTATAATATTTATATTAGTTCCGATTGTTTTGGCTCCTATTTTTTCTTTATTTCTCTCGATTGCAAAAGGAATAATTGAATTATCAATGTTTAAATATTGCAATATTGTATTTCCCTTAGTCGAAGCCCCAAGAATAAAAATTGACTCATTATTATTTTTGATATTTTTTATTTTTTTTTTCAAATTTTTTTTGAGTTTTAAAATGTTGGACGAAAATTTTTTGTAGGTCTTTATCCTATTTATACCTATTTTTTTTTCTTTTTTTATTAAAATTTTAAATAAATTAAAATCATTTATATCATTATGTAGATTACAATCTTTGTGGGCAACAAAACATCTTATACTCCCACCATTTATTGTATTTTTTGAAACTTTAAAAATTTTTAAATTGTGTTTTTTCATTAAATATTCAAGGGTGCTTAAAGAATAATACTCTAAATGCTCATGACAAATAGTATCGAATGAATTCAATTTCAACATATCAACTAAGTAAGATAATTCAAAAATCCAAATTCCATCTTTTTTTAAATAATTTTTAATTTCTTTCACAAAAGTATTTGGATCATTTAGATCATAAAACATTGCTATTGATGTAATAATATCAAATTTTTTTCCTCTTATTTTTTTATTTTTTTTTTTTAAAGGAAAAAAGTCATTTACTATNTTTATTTGATTATTTTTAATTTTCTTAATTATTTGACTAGGATCGATTCCAAATTTTTTAAAATTTTTATTATAAAAATTTAAAAGTGTTCCATCATTACAGCCAATATCCAAGACCTTAACTTTCATATTTTTTTTATTAATCATATTAGACGCTTCATGTGCTAGATTTTTTAAATGATTTCGCATTGTAGAGTTTATGCCAGACTCATACCAATAATTTTTATATAAAATATTTTTGCTAGTTGTGTGACGTAATTGAACAAGCAAACAATTAGTGCACAAAAGTAATTGAAGTGGAATTTTTTTTAAATAAGGTTTTGGAATATTTTTTTTTATAAATGAACCCTGCAGGTATTGGTCATTCAGATTAACAATATTAATTAATTTTTTTGAATTACATATTCTACATTTGTTTATTTGTTTGTAAGCTTTCATTTAATTTTTAAAAAATTTATATTTAAATAAAGCATAAACTGCTTCGATACCATCTTTATAAGAAATTTTTTTACCTTCATCGTAACTTCTACCTTTATAAGAAATTGGGACCTCAAAAATTTTTACATTTAAATTTGAAATTTTTGTTGTTATCTCAGGACAAAATGCAAAGCCATTCTCATTTAATTTTATTTTTTTAAAAATTTTACTATCAAATAATTTGTAACATGTGTGCGCATCTGTGAGTCTTTGATTATTTATAATATTTGAAAGTAATGTCAAAATGTGATTGAAAAAAATTCTACTCAAAGATGTAAAGTTTTTTAGTTTGTATCTTTTTTTTCCTAAAACTCTTGAGCCATATACTGCATTGATGCTTTTATGATTTATTCTCTTTAAAATCTTAAAATAATCATTTGGATTATATTCCAAGTCTGCATCTTGAATTATAGTGTATTTACCTTTAATAAATTTTTGAGCACTTTGTATAGCAGCTCCTTTTCCAAGATTTTTTTTATGAATTATAATCTTATAAATTTTAGATTTAAAATTTGATATTTTTTTTTTACTATTGTCTGTAGAGCAATCATCTACAACAATAATTTGTTTAGAAATTTTTGTTTTAATAACTTTGTCTAATATTTTTGTTATAGTCTTACTTTCATTGTATACTGGAATTATAACTGTTAAAAGTTTCATATGATTTTCGTTTTCCTATTTTCTTGTCTCATAATACTCTTCACAATTCCATTTGCTTTTTCAATTTCAAATGAAGGTAACTCAAGTTTTTATATTTTCTCAAAAAAACTAGTATTTGGTGTAATATTTATTTCATTTTTAGCAATTACAATAAATTTTTTTTATCCTTTAAATGTATATATTTCATCTGTAATACCATTAATAAGTCTTGTTATTTTAATTAAAAACAAAGAAGAATTTTTTAACCGAAATTTTGTTAAGTTTTTACTTATATCTGGATTTTTACTAACTATTTTAATACTAGAAAGTAACGTTTACAGACCAGATGCTGGATTGTATCATCTTCCATTTATTGGGATTCTTAATTCAGAAAAAATAATTTTTGGACTTTCGAATTTACATTTTAGATATGCTCACACATCAATCATTCAATACTATGCTGCAATAAGTAATAATTTTATTTTTAAAGATAATGGCATCATTTTTGCACAAGGTATCATTGCGACTGCGATAATAATTAATTTCGTTACCCAATTATACCTTTATATTAAAAAAGGTAATTTTAACTTTCATTTTTATTTTCTTTTATATGTAATCATTTACGTGGCATATAAAATGAATAGATACAGTGAGTATGGTAATGATGCGCCAGCTCATTTTTTAGTATTTTTTCTTATTTCTGAGGTATTAATTAATAAAGATAAATTTAATTTAGATCAATTTTTAAATAATCTAATACTCTCGTTATTCATCATCCAAAATAAATTAACTTTAATTTTAATAGTAATATTAAGTTTAATAGATATTAAAAAAGTAAATTTAAATGAAATTATTTTCAAAAAAAAATTTATTTTTTTAAATTTTTTCTTTTTGATATGGATTACTAAAAATTTAATAATAAGTGGTTGTGCATTATACCCATTAGAATACTCTTGCATTAAACATCTTTCGTGGGTTAACATAAATGATGTTATAGAAGTATCAAAATCATCAGAAGCTTGGACAAAAGGTATATCAGATATCGACAGTGAAGAGGAGGTATCTACTGAACTATTTCTTTCAAACTTCAATTGGATAAATAGTTGGCTTTCTTTGCATTTCAAATATATATTAAAAATCTTGTTTCCTTACATTACAATATGTTTGTTTGTAATATCCATTTTATATTATGGTTCAAAACGTAAAATAATTTCTAAAGATAGAAAAACTTTAATATATTTTTTGGTTTTATTACTCTGCTCAATTATCTGGTTTTATAAATCACCCATGTATAGATATGGGTATTCTTTTATAATCAGCTTAATTTCTTTTTCATTGGCATATATTTCACTGAATTTTTCTATAAATTTAAAGAGACAAAAAAATGTTTTAATATTTATGGTAATTTTATCTTTATCTACTTTATTAATAAAAAATATTTATAGAATTGCGTATACAAAAAATAATTATAATAATTATCCCTGGCCAAAATATTACGCCATGGATAATAATAATTTGCCTGGAAAATTTAAAAAAGAAAAATTAAATAATTTGGAAATTATTATGCCTATTAATGGATATTGCATGTANACAAAAAAAATTTGTAGTCATTATGAAATAGATAAAAATTTGCAGTTAAAAATTCGAAATAAATATATAATTTTCAAAAATTAATTGTTACTTAGAATCTCAACTTAATAAAAATTATATTTAAGAAAAATTTTATGCTGTCACTTAATAAATTGACTTTACTACCTGCTTTATAAGACCAGTTTACTGGTAACTCTAAAATTTTAATTCCTTTTTTTTTTATTTTTATAATAATTTCAACATCATGTGCATACCCTTTAATTGATAATTTTCTGAATATTTTTTTTATGTAAGATTTATGATACAATTTAAATCCACATTGAGTATCTTTTATTTCAATTTTTAGAACAGAATAAAGCAAAACATTCATTATTTTACCTATTAAATAACGAATAAATAAAGTCTTAACTTTTGATGAAATGAGATTTCTAGATCCAATATATGCGTAATTTTTATTAAAAATTATTTTTTTTTTCCATCTTAAAATTTGATTTAGATCAACGGATAAGTCAACATCCAAAGTTAACAACCAATCAGTTTTTGAAATTTCAATTCCTTTTTTAAGTGCATATCCTTTGCCACGATTCTTTTTATAAGAATAGATTTGTATATTTAACTTTTTATTATTCGTTTTAAAATATTTTAACAATTCTAATGAATTATCTATACTTCCATCATTTACAAAAATATATTGAGCATTTTTTAAATATTTATGATTAAATAATATAATTTTTTTGAATAATAATTTTAATCTTTCACCTTCATTAAAAACAGGAAATATAAAAGACAAATTCATTTCATTTTTTCTTGCCAAGATATAATATAGAAATTCCAAACGGAAAATTTATGTTATTTAAAATATATCTTTCTGAAGAAAATATTTTTTTGAAAANATAATTAAGAATATTATTTCCCTTTTTTTCAACTTTATCTATAAATTCAATATTAAATATTTTATAGAAAAGTAATGTCGGTATAATCAGTGGTGCTAAGAAAAAATTATAGTAAGAACATTTAATTTTTTTAAAATTGGGCCTTAAAATATTTAAAATGCTTTCCTTACTATATCTTCTCTTGTGATGTAGAATTTTATCTTTTGTTGTGAATAAAAAATTATAAGCTGGAACAGTTATTAAAATTTTTCCGTTTTTTAATAGTTTTTTATTTAATTTTTCAACAATTTTTTTGTCATCATTTATGTGCTCAATAACATCCATTGCAACAATTAGATCGTACTTTTTTTTATCATTAATTGTATTTGTAAATCTGATTTTTCTATTTAAAAATTTTTTTCTTATAAATTTAAGAACAATTTTATTATCATCGTAAGCTGTTAAATCTCCAAACTTTGATAACATTTCTAAATTTATCCCTACTCCACATCCAAAATCTAAAATTTTGATTTTTTTCTTTTTTATATTTTTTTTAAGAATATTTTGAACAATTTTTTTTCTTGACTCAAACCACCAATGATCTTTATTTTCTTCAAACTGTCTTTTGTAAACGGACTTATCCATAAACGTTTTTTAATTTAATATATTTTAAAAATAAATAAAAGTGGCATAAAACATATATTGGGACAAGATGTCTAGTGTAAAGAAAACCAATTAGATAGGGTATCAAATATACAGATAATATTGTAATGAAATATAAATCTTCTTTTCTTAACATCTTCTTAATCATCGCAATTAAAAAAATTAATATAGATAGAAATAAAACAATTTTATTTGGAATTTCAGAATATCTAATTTTTTCAAATTTATTAGAATTAATATTCTGTGCATCATATTTTACATTAAGAAATAGTACATGAATTTTTTTTAAAAAACTTTTTAATACAAAATTTTTATCATTTGATATTTTTAAAAATATATCCTCTTTAAAAGATCTATTAAATTCAATTTCGTTTTCAAAACTATTTATCTTATCAATTTTTTTTTTAACTATATCATTCACAAGTAAATCAGGACTTTGGTTTGGATATAATTGTAAAAATTTTTCATGATATGCAACACTTAAAGTTAATCCACTAATAGATGTAATTGAGAAAGGTGTTATAAATTTATTTATTTTGATATAGGCAAATGATGTCCAGGTGATATAGCTAATAAATATCAAGAGAAGAGGTAAATATTTTAACCTATTTTTGAATATTAATATTGGAATTATCGAAAAAATATAACAAAACAGAAATTGTGAGGCTTTTGTGAAGTAAATAGCAACAATTAATAAGGCTAAAACTTTAAAATTAACTTCTTTTTGTAATAAAGTTATGTAAAGTGACAACATCAATATGGCTAAAATACCTTCTTCAGGTATTAATCTTATAATCATAAAAGTGTTATAGGGATTGTAAAACAAAATTAAAAAGACAATGAAGACTAAAGCATGTTTTTTCAAAAACTTATATAAAAAATAGAATAGAATAGAAAAAATTAAATAATTTTTTACTAATAATATAATTAAAAATTTTTTTGATATGTAAAGGTAACTCCATTTTAAAAATAATGGTATTAATGGCATTCTTGATAAATAGAAATTTATCCCATAAATATTTTGATAAAATTCATCTTTTTCAATTAAATTCTTTGTCAGACCACCAAAAAAAAAATGTAATGATTCATAATTAATATTCCCGTTTTCGTGTATGAAATGTGGGAATCTTATAATAATGTAATTGTACCAAATAATAGTAAGTATTGTAATTATCGCAAAGTATAAAAAAAATAAATATAACTTTATATTTTTTGATTTAAAAAATAAAAAATCTTTCATTGTAATTATAGAAATTTCTTGAGAAAATTTTGTTTTTTTAGATTTTTACTATTTAATTTTAAATTATTATTAATTTCTTTAAAAAAATTAAGTAAATCTATATTTTTAATTTTTTCGTCACATTCATATATTTGTTGATGATTAGTTTTTATTAAGTTTTTACCTAAAGCAATTTCCTCAGATAATTTTTCTCCTTTTTTAAGACCGATTAACTTAATAAAAATATCACCATTTGGGTTTTTCTTATCTTTTATTGTGTATCCGCTTAGTCTAATTATGCGTCTTGCAATATCAATTATCTTTATTTGTTTTCCCATATCTAAAGCATAAATTTTTATACTATTTTTATTTAGATAGGAGGCATTAATTGTCAATTGAACAGCTTCAGATATTGACATAAAATATCTCGTCACATTTTTATTTGTTACTGTCAAATAATTCTTTTCTATTAATTGATTTAGGAAAATGGGTATAACTGAACCACTTGAACCAATAACATTTCCAAATCTAACAATAGTGAAACTGGTATTATATTTTTTTTTATTATCCAAATAAATTTGATTTATAATTTTCTCACCTAACGATTTTGAACAACCCAAAATACTTTTTGGATTAACAGCTTTATCAGAACTTATAAATGTGAAATGTTTTATTTTTTTCTTTAAGGCAAATTCAACTACCTTTTTAGTTGAAAAGATATTATTTTTAATCATAGAATATGGGTTTTCTTCTCCAAAATTTACATGTTTATAAGCAGCAGCATGATAAATTTCATCAACTTTATATTTATTAAAGTAGTTACTTAAAAAATTTTCATCATTACAATCTCCAAGTACAATTTTGACAATATTTTTTCTAAATTTGCCAATTTGATCTATTTTATTTTTAATATTAAATAAATTAATTTCAGATATATCTAAAATAAATAATTTATTTGGGTTTTGTTTGAGAATTTCTAAACATAACTCAGATCCAATAGACCCACCACCACCTGTTACTAATATATTTTTATTTTTTATTTTTTTAGATAAGATTTTTTTTTGGACAATTATTTTTGGTCTATCAATTATGTCATAAAAATTTAAACTCGAAATTATCTTTGTATCAATGTAATTTTTTATAAAATTTTTTGTTTCATTAAATTTTTTTATACGTATATTTTTATTTTTTAATTTGCTAATTAATTTCGAAAATTGATTATTTTTTATAGTTTTATCTACTATGATAATTTCAGTGATATTCAACTTATTTATTAGATTTTCTAACTCATTTTTTTTATAGATTTTAAGACCATTTAATTCTCTTTCCCCAAAATTATTTCCTAAATCAATAAGGCCTTTGATAACACCATAGCTGGGGTTATCCCTTATTGTCTTAATTAAATTTACAATATCTTTACTTATTCCAAAAATTAAAATTTTATTAGTTTTTTGGGAAGATTTTAGATTTAAATTAATTATAAAGTTTAATGATATTCTATGAAAAATTATAAAAATTCCTGTCAAAATAATTGCAATAATTGAAATCGATCTTGGGAAAAAAAAAATTTTAAAAAGTAGAAGGTTAAATATTAAAGTAATAACAAAACAAATAGATAATGATTTGATTATTTTTTTTATTGCGAAGTAATCAAAATATCTTAATAAAATTTGATATATATTATTATAAAAAAAAATTGGATATATTGCTAAAAAAAATAGCATAAATACACGAATATCAATATCCCAAGGGAGATAAATTGTTTCTAACCGCAAAGAATAAGCAAAAGATATTGAAAATAAAATTATAATTGTATCGGATAATACAAGAATAATTTTTTTTTCAATATTAGATAATTTAAGTTTCAAATTATAATTTTTTTTTATTTATATTTATATAAAAATACATTTAATTTTTATTAAGAGCCACCAAGAATTTTGTTATTTCATTAGATAAATTAATATTTGAATTTATTGATAATTTTCTTAGCAAAGAAGTATCATACTTGAATTTTTTAATTACCTTTCCATTTTTAACTTTTAAAATTATGTCTACTTTTTTATTTTTAAAGAAACGGTTATTTTTAACTTTTTGCGCTAACTCTTTAATAGATAGAGTTTTACCTGAACAAACATTAATTAATGGCATATTATAGCATTTTTTTCAATTAATTTTATAATTACTTTCTTCAATATTTGTAAAGAAACAAAATCTCTCAAAGCTGATCCATCTGAATTGATAAAAATTTTCTTTTTTTCAAATGCTGTTTTACAAAATTCATTTAATACCAACCACCAACAATCTATATTTTTTAAAATTGGCATTCCAAATGTATTTGAGATCCTTAAAGAGTGAGATTTAATTTTATCTTTATTAATTGATAAAAAATCTTCGCACATACTATGTGTTAAAGCATAAATATTATCTATTTTTTTTCTAAATTTTTCATTTATGCTAATTTTGTTACCATATTCTCGTCCGTAAACCTGAACTGTTGATA
>FUFK010718276.1_pt1 | contig 11597 bp, 6 predicted proteins | sample 1021851 | NCBI WGS metagenome assembly FUFK01 (sample SAMEA51879418, study PRJEB19060) | metagenome
TAGGTTGTTCCTCCTGAAGCTACTACAATATCGCCCTTTTTAGTATTATCCAATCTAAGTTCTATCGCTGCACCACCGCCCGTTCTTCTATTGACAAAAAACGGAGTTGCATCATTTCTGGTGGCACAGTGTTGCCCTGCTGATGTCACTTGGAATCCATCATTGGCGAAGCCAGCAGTGGTCTTACCCACCATAAGTGTACCCGAACTGTCGAGGCGCATACCCTCAGTTAACGAACCAGAGGCAGGGCGAGTATGAAACTGCATATTTGTGCCTACATTATCAGTGACAGCACCAAAACGAATAAGGCCAACGGTGCTTCCATCACTATTAGCTGCGTCAACGTCAGCACGATTTCCGCTGGTCATTGATGCATTTGCTTGCATTATAAATCTTGGTGATGATGCTACTTGATGAAGCGGAACGCTTGGTGAATTAGTGCCAANTCCTATCCTATCATTACCCGCATCAACGAACAGCATGTTGGCGTTGTTGTCTGATTCAACACGAAAGTCTATACTTCCAACACTATCTTCGTTGAACACTGTTTCATCAGAGTGAAGTTTCATACGGCTATGTCTAGAGCCAGCCCTCATAGTGCTGAAGGTCATGTGTGCCGACTCTTGACTATCTGACACATCTGTTGCACCAACAAAAATGTCACCATACTGAATGGACTGTCCAGCATCGTTGTCAATAAAAAAGTTAATTTGACCACAGTTGTCACCGTCAGCAGGGCTAGAACTGTCTCTTACCAAATCAAGTTTTGGCCCAAGACTACCATCTGCATCTGTAGATTTTAAAACTAACTGTGATACGTTGTTTGCACTAGTAATTACGCACTGATCACCTGCAGTAAACGCACCAGTAATAGTTACGCTATCTACATACGCATCTTTAAATCTTGCACCTGTTGTACCTAAGTCTACATCACTATCTGTCTGTGGTCCGAACACACCATCTGATACAAAGACTTGTTCAGCGTTGGCTGCATAGAAGTGAATTTCATCTGCAGTCTCAAAGTCAATCTTGGTCTGGTCATCCTCACCAATCTTTAGGTCTGTAGCCAAGATAGAGGTGATGCCTGTCTGTGCAGCGTCAACTGTAAACGTAAGATCAAATGGATCACCATCACTGCCCGAATCCGTGTCAGTAAAGTTGGTGGTTATTCCTGAACCAATAAACTTTATCTCTTTGCCGTTGTCAATCGTAACTTCTGTGCCATCATCGTCTTCCATAAAGAAGCTGTTAAAGCTACCTGCATTAGCCTCTACAAATGCCTTAACAGATTGCTGTGTAGGAATAAGAGTTGCACTGTCGGATGACATGTCGTCTTCGTCAACAAATGCTGTAACTGTAATAGAACCATCAGACAAGCTACCGAATGTCATAGTGCCAGTAGTTGTTATGGCACTTGATCCATTATTGATAGCACCGAATCCGCTGGTGATGCTACCACTGTTTAGCGCACCTGTTGTAACAATGTTAGAGTCTCCAGCCGCTGGTGCAGCCCCAATATCAGACAGCACTTCTGATGCAGAACGTCCTTCAATAGCTGTACCATCTACACGCAGGAAATCATTGTCTGCAACACCGCTTGTAAACTTTGGCACGTTGTTGTTTGAGATGCCTGTGTCAAGGGTGGCAGTGGCTGTGATGGCTGTACCATTCAATGTAATTGCGTCAGCTTCCAGAGTACCATCAAAGTCTCCGTCTACTGCGTCTATGTTACCCTTAAATATAGTTGATGTTATAGTGCCTGTGCTTGGATTGTAGGTAAGATTACCATCCATCTCTAGGCCAACATTACCTGTGCTGGAAGTAGCATCCTCTACAAAGGTGATAAGGTTTTCTTCATTTGTGCTTTCGTTGTCAGTTACCAAGACATGAGCAGAGTTCGTTGCGTCAGTAACGGTTACACCCGCAATAACAGTATTCAGTGCTGTGCCATTGACTGTAATTGCATCAGCCTCAAGTGTACCATCAATGTCAGCATCGCCACTAATATCAAGGCTGCTTGCTTCAATCTCACCACTTGCTTTAAAAATTACATTGTCACCACCAGATACCTCAAATATAATTTGATTGTCTGTGCTAAACTTAATAAGGTTGTCGTCATCCCTACCGATTACAAGACTAGTATTTTTCACAGATTCAATAGTTGTCTGTGCTGTACCAAGAACAAAGTCAAGTGTATTATCGCTGTCATCATATGTTACAGATATACCAGTTTCAGTGTTGGAACTAACCATAGCACCAACAGTATCAGAGATTGTTTCAGCCAGTGTAACACCAGCAATTGTAATTGCGTCAGCTTCAAGTGTACCGTCAATATCTGCATCACCTGATATATCAAGACTTACAGCATCAACCTCTCCAGCTACAGTCAATACACCGTTAGAAAGAGTCATTAGGTCTGTGTCATCTGTGTGACCAATAGTTGAGCCATTAATTAAAACATCATCAATATCAAGTGATCCACCTGTAATCAAACCAGTTGTAGTAATGGTAGACGAACCTGTATCAATTGTGCCAAAGCCAGACGTAATAGAGCCAGAGTTAAGTGCGCCCGTTGTAACAAGATTAGGCATCGCCGTAATTTCGTCATCAAAATAGGCAGCTAAGTCAGTGACCGCCACCTGCTTCATAGTTCCAGCATCATTGAATACAACACGGTCTGCGTCAGCTACAGTTGTAGACGTAGCAGATGTGTCGCCGTCAAGGATATTTAATTCTGTTGTGGTAACTGATGCACCATCAAGTATTTCTAGTTCAGTTTCAGATATACCCGCACTACCAATAGTAAGTGTACCAGAGATATCTACATTACCATTTATGTCAATGGTAGTTGCAGCAATCTGTATTTCTGTATCTGCTACAAGATCAAGCTGCCCATCTGTGCTTGAGTTAATGTAAATAGCTGTATCACGAAACTGTAGTTTCTCTGTGCTGGCAATAAGTATATCATCCGAAAACTCAAAGTAGTCCTCGTCTTCCATCCACTTTAATTCACCGTCACTGGTTTCACCATCAAAGGTAATAGTAATATCTGTGCCAGCAGTACCCGCACCAAAGGTTAGCGCATTGCCAAGCAGTTTAGTAATAGGTCCACCTTCAGCAGCAGTGCCATCGTGNGTATGGCCTGTGCTGGCAGCAAACGCCGCAAGAAGCTGATTAAACTCATTGTTGGTGTGTGCGGCAGTNATAACATCTCCGTCAGTGTAGGAGGACTGCCTAGTATACGTGTCACCCATTTATCTTCTCTCTCCTAGCTGGTATTCTAATTGAAACCCTTTTAATGAGTACGGTGCTGTTTCNGCACTGTCTTCTACTCGTAGTGCTATNGCAAACCCTGAACCCTCTACTGANTGTCTTACTAGAGGTTGTGATGCGCCACCGTAGATAGGTGTTCCGTACACAGATGTGCCATATATAGCAACAACATCTTCAGAGTCTAGNGGATAAGCTGCAGGTCTTGACGAGTCTGCCGCCTCGTANTCATATCTAACAAGCAAGTTAGAGTTAATAGCAGCTTCAGGTTTATAGTTTATAATAACCCTTTGCATATGTTTTCTAATGCCGGGGTCAGCCAAAGTTAGGTCAGGACTTCTATATCTACCAAATATTACAGTGCCATCAAAAGTATTGCCCGATTCTTGTCTATATACATAGCCCGTTTCGTAAGCACCATGTAAAACAATTACATCACCAGCAGAAACAAAGTGATCTGTACTTGCTGGTTTTATTCCTTGTATTTCTGAAAACTCAAACCTTTGACCTTTAAGAACACAGATAACACCTTTGGTTACAGTTTCAGCAGTTCCAGACTTTGTAAAAAATATACGATACTGTGTTTTATCTGGAATAACTACAGAGTCAAACTCTGATGCGCTACTAATGTTATCATTAAATATAGACTGTACGTTAGAACTTATAGTTCCCAACTCCACGTCACCAATCCTTGCCGTACCTGCAATTGTACGCAACCCGTCAGGGCCAAGAAAGATAAGGTCACCAGCAAATTCCTGAATAGTGTCGCCATTTATACAACCAATGTCACGTGTAACAGGAACTATGACAAAGTTAGAACTTGATGTACCACTTAGTTTAAATATACGAGTTTCACAAAAGATAAACAAATCTTCACGGAAAACTTTAAGTCCTGTTATAGTATCGTCTACATTAATAGTGCCAGCACCAGAACCACTGTTAAAGGCATCTTCGTCTGCTGGTTGACTAAATACTACGGTTTGTGGAATACTGGATTTGCCAGCATAGAACATATGGTTTTTAAACGCTGCAACAAACTTAGCACCAGCTACGTCACTTTCACTTACATCAGTTGCGGCTAAAGAACTATTAAATACTGTAGGTGCGTTTGCACCATCCACCACAATTATCTTATCTGTGCCATCAAAGTTAAAGCGTTCAAAGTTATACTTACCTGCGCTAGTTCTGCCACTGTCAATAGATGTCCAACTTGATCCACCGGGGTCTGCACTAAATATAGATGTGCCTCTAGCTGCCAATACCTTGCTACCAAACGTAGCTACCATAAGAACCTTTTCTGATGCAGAAGCGGTTTGTGGTACTACAGCAGATACATACTTAGAGAACCCATTAATCCTACGATAGCCACCCTCAATGTCAGGCTCAAAGTTACGTAGTTCTAATGCTTCACCTGGCTGCATCATAAACGTAGAACGATTTAGTATCAAGCCGCCTTCGCAGTTAAAAGCACTAGGTTGTACTGTTGACATTTATTCTGCCCTTACGTTATTAGAACCCCTAGTATTTCCTGTGTATGGTATGTATGTTGAACGAACATACTCAAACTTATTTACCAAGAGTGTTTGCATATTCTTAATGCCTTGTTCAAATCTAGCAAAGGCAATACCATACTGTTGTGTTTCGCCACGATACTGATATACATAAGATACAGCACCGTCTACAATAACAGGTGAAAATCTATCTGGAATAGTTGTTGTGTCGCTATGTGCCGACATGTCAGAGGGAAATGTAAAGAAGTCGTATTTTAATGTATATGCTTTTTCGGGATATGGGTACAACAGATAATTATTATCTAATGTTCGCACTACATAAATTGGCGCAGAACCTGAATCAAACTGTGCTACTTGGACACCGCTTGCATGCGCTGCCGCTGTTGTGCTTTCTGCTCCACGAGTGCAACCAGTAAGGTCATTACCTAGTATACCTGTATAAGTAATAATTTCACTACCTATGTACACTTTACCTGTAGAATCAAAACCTGTAGTTGATGTTAGTGTTAATGTTGTTACGGAATCAGAATGTGAACCGTTTAGTGTCGTTGTCGTTATTTCATCTTCTTGTGTTATATATGCATTGATATATTCGTTATAATCTAGCTTTCTTAATCTACCGCCAGAAGTGTTAGTGTCCGTATCTTTAACTATTCTAAATGTATTATAGTCAACTGTCTTAGCTGTGGTAGGAATACTATATCGCACAGTACCCGGAACTAGTGTTTCACTGTTGGTAGAATGGTTAAACGGATAATTAAATTCTCTTTGATTAATATATCTAATGGCTTCGTTAACAGCATTTTGTGCTTGAACCTGAACTCCACGTGCAGAGGTAAAATTAGAAGAAGTTAATTCTACTTCATTTAGTTTAACCAATACTTTGTTTGTCAATGTGAGGAATGATTCAGCCATTATAAATCCTTAAAAGTTAGAGGGGCAACATAAACAGGGAACGTAACACGCTGCCCCTCTATTCAGTTACGCGAGTTGATCGCGGTCTACTTCTTGAGCAGTCATGTCGCCCGGATCATCAACGTCCAAGCAAACAGCGAACATGCGGATTTTACCACCTGTCGTTGTGCCTGTCATTGCCTGAATTTCGATATCAATGGTATCGGAAGTGCCACCAATAAGAACAGGAGTTTGTCCTGCCTTAAATGCGTAGTCACCAGCAGATGCACCATCGAAGTCGAAGCCGTCAACAAAGTTGTCCAAGTCACCACCAGTGATACCAAAATCAAAATCTGTGTCGGTTGAAGTGCCTGTATGAGCAGACGTTACTTCAAAACCAGCACACATGATGAGGGTATTAGCTGGAATGGTCAGACCGGGAATTACATCGTTGGCAGCGAGGGCAGTACCTTTGTCGCTTGCCGCCGTTGCAAAGTTCAACTCTGCAGAAAGCAGGTATGGTTTACGACCACGTGCGTCATTTCCACGTGCTACGGAAGTAGTATTATCACCTAGAGCCATAATTCAATCTCCCTTACACCANACAGAAACGGGCGTTCACAAGAGCCTCTGGACGGAGAATCTTGCGGCCGTACAAATGCATACCGCGAACAATGTCAGCAAAGCTGTCTGGGTCACGATATGTCTCAGTCTTGTTGATTTGCTCTGCAGTAGCTACAGCAGATGAATGTCCACCAACAATCACACCAAAGTTAGAAGAGTTCGTACCACCTGTGGTAGCAGAACCTGTTCCAATCTCTGGAAGGTTGTTAGAAACATACACTTGGAAGCCGTGCAGGTTATTTACAACAAGTCCATTGCGAAGTCCACCAGACTCACCGTAGTCTTGGTTCAGAAGTTTTGAATCTTCATCCTTCAAGATTTCCAGAAAGACTGGATTGACAACAAGCCAACGGCCTTGTGTATCAACATTTTGCTGGTCTAGCTTACGAGCCATACGAGCAATAATCATGGTTGGGTTAGCATTACCCGAACCCGGTACTGCAGATGCGCCCGGAAGGCGTGGCTGAATACCAATACCATTGTCGGCAGAGCCGCCAAAGTCATTAGCGTCAACCTGCATCTCAGCAAGCAGTTCGTTTGAACCAGCAGTTGAAATAGCCTTTGAGCCATTTACTGTTGTGTTGGCAGTATCGGCTGCACCGTGAAGCGCAGACTGCTTAAAGCCACACATGTAACCAAGAACATCTTGGTCAAACTGGTCAGCCAAACGATACGCGGCACGATCACTAGCAAGTGCTTGGAAGTTCACGTGGCTATGCGCCTCTTCAATGTCATCAACCTTGAAAGCAAAGTAGTTAGCTTTGTCAATCGTGAGGTTGAAGTCCTCGTCATCAAGGTCTTGTGGCGTGATAGTAGTACCACGGGCATAAGCCTTGACAGTGATTTCGGGTTCCTTGATGATCTTAACGGAATCCCCCATTTGAGCAATCTCACCAAAGTAATCGTTATTGGTGATTGCTTCAGCAACAGCACTCTTGCGGAAAGCAAGTTGCACCTGTTTGCTGTAAATGATTGGGGAGAAATTACCGTTGGGAAGATTACCGTATCCCGATGCGGTAGTAAATGCCATTTTTAATTCTCCTAATTAGCATTTTCACAGATGCAAACTAACTAGACTAATCAGGGGCTGACCTACATGGGTGCGCATCGTAGTAAGGTGGCCGCCCTACTATTCAACGGGCCTTGCTTATCAGGTAATCCGTAAGACTTTGTTGTTTGCTGAATTGGTGTAAGCAGGTAGCTAACCATACTTACACCTTTGTTACATATAGTTATACTAAAAAATATCTATATGTCAACACTTTTTTCTTTAGGTATCTCAATAAAATTCATATTCATACTGAAAGACCTTCTTTCACCCTTCGTATAGAAAGGATATACGCAGTGAAATAGTTGAGATGGGAAGACATAAAAGTCTCCTACCTGTGGCTTGACTACAAAGTTTGTACATGTATATCCCGAAGGAGTACCACTAGCAAACTGTATATGCCCGTTGGCAGGATGATGATCTTTATAATCTTCTTCCCACTCTTCTTCTATTCCGTCTGGCAATTTTAAATACCCCACACATGACAAGCGAGAACCCGTGTGTATGTGTAGAGGATTATATTCATTTTCAAATTGACGAACAAACCAGCCAGACACTACTTGTAATCCGTAGTTGTACTTCTCATTGTCCATCTTTTTACTGCCCATACTGTTTCGGTCATCNGTATAGGCTTGATACATGCCTATAAATCTGCCTAAACCCTCTTGGGCAATTTTAATAATATCATCATCAAACGCTAATTCTGCAGATACTTTACCTACTAAATTTTCAGAGTAATCATCTAACTTATCAGACATCTTGTTATTTAAATTATTAACCAACTCTTCGGGCATACGGTAGTATCCCATAGTAGGTCCAAAGGGAGCAAGAAGATGTATATCCTTTTCAGGTTTGAATATAATACTCATCGCGCTGACCCTGACACATCATAGATAAATTTGCCACTACGAATGGCTTCCATGATTTCATCAGCTTGTTTCTCGTATTGTTGAGGAGACATCTTTTGTACTTCTGATTCTCTTAGGTACGTAGAAGTCTCATCACCTTGCGGCTTACTTGCTTTATTTTTCGGAGCAACCGCCAGTGCTGCACCTTTATCGTTCTTGCCCTTAGACTTTTTGCCAATTCCCCTATCTCCTTTGTAGAGGTCAATGGCTCTTGCTGCTGATCTTGCGTCATTGTCATTTTCATACAGTGCGTCCTGCACCCACTTAGGTTGTTCTTCTGCCCACTCGTGGAAGTCATCGCTGTCACGAATTTCATCGAAGTCAGGGTGCAGACGCATAAGTTCTGCTTCTGCCTTTTCTTTCTTGGCATCATATTGCATTTCGTCAATTGCCTTCATGCGTTCTTCCAAGCTATCTGCTTGTTCTTTCGCCTTCTTCATGGCAATTGTTTCTACGATGGCAGCAACGTCAGGATAATTCTTAGCCCAACTTTCTAAGTCTTCGTCTGACTTAGGTAGCTTCATCTCTTTCTTTGTTGCAGAACTTAGTTGAGATTTTAGTTGTTCAATCTCTTGTTTAAAATCTTCTGCTTGCTTTTGCTGGTGTCTACGAAGATCAGAGTAACGCTTCTTAAATGTTTTTTCTTCTGCGTTAGTAGGCTCTTCCTCTTCTGGCTCACTAGCTTCTTGCTCTACTTCACCTCTCTGTTCTTTGATTAGCTTTTCAAGTTCATCTTCTTCAATCTTACGCTTTTCTTCGTTAGTATATTTACGATTTGCAAATGCTACTTTCTTCTGGGGCTTCATCTCTTCAGCCATGATTTCGGCTTCTGCCATTTTCTTTTACTCCTTGTTGGGGCCAACGTAGCCACCTGTCGGGTGGGGGATGGGTAGGCCAACTAATTACAGACTATTATATTTTGGTTAGTCTGCTAAACCAAGAACGTCAGAATCATACGCCGCACCATATCCACGATCTTCTGTGCCTTTTGCTACGTTGTCGGAGTATGATTCAAAAGTATAGTTATTCCTAGATTCTCCTTTATCACTTTCATACTGTGTATTGCCTTGATTCGCTGCTTGCTCTGCAGCTTTTCTGGCTGCGTTTTCTGCCGCTTTACGTTGGACTGCAGCAAGTGTTTCTTCTTTAAGTTCACTTGTTGTTTTGCCATCAATAGACAGACCCATTTTAGTAGCTTCAATTTGCGCTAGTTTTAACTCTGCTGCTGCAGCTTTATTAATATCGCCAGTTTCTTTTGCCTTTTCAAGTTGTCTTTTTACTTTTGAACGATCACGCAGTGTCGCAGTTATCCTAGATTTGTTTTTTAAATCTGCTATAACTTTTTCTGCTTCCTCTCCTCTAAACCCAGCCGCTTTTATTTTATTATACTTGACAGCATCTACAGTTACAGTTTCATTAGCCAACGTAAAGGTAGCCGTGGCATCTTTAGAAATTCCTTTACCCATAGCTAAACCAGCTGCTGTAGACAAGCCACTCATAACTCCGGGTATACCACTTGGCGTATCAAATGATACCCCTACTTTGGTTCCTCCATAAACACGCCCTTGAATTTTTCTAGTTTTGATTCCATCACCATAGAAGCCTGTTGGTCCTTCAAATATTTCTCCCCCAAGTGTAATGCGACCCCCACCCGGTCCTAATCCATCATCCACTCTTTGATCGTCACTTGGATCATCTCTGCCAGTAACTGTTTCTGGTCTAGCTGTAGGCACAACAGTTTCCTCTGGCTCAGTAGCCTCAACAACGTCTGTCTGCACCTCTACAAAACCTTCTGGAATAGGATAAATAGGCTGACCATCCACAAACGGAATGGTCATTGTCTGTCCCGTTTCATTATTAATATATTCTTTTAACTCATCATAATTTCCAGTTGTTGTAGGTATAAGCTGTTCAAAGGTAGGCACAACTGCACCGCCTGTTGGCACAGCAGGTGTGGTCAAAGGTGTAAAGCCTGTTTGTAAGGGTAGTTGTATCGTACCATCAGGATTGCGTGAAAATGGTACAAAAGGTTGCCTGACAGGTATAGAAGGTGCTTTATATGCTGGAGGAGGATTAATACCGACTTCTTGACCAAACTGAGACGGTTGTTCTACAATTCCAAACTGATTAGGTACTAGACCACCAACCTGAAACTCCATTGGGTCATCTTCCATGTCAAGATCATCAAGTGTAAATGGAATGTCATCAGGTATTGTAGCTTCTTCGCTGTTACCCATCTGGCCCATAGCTTCCATACGAGCAAGACCTGCTTTTGCTTCTTGTCGCAAGTTCATAAGTTTTTCTAGGCCAATAAATCTTACCACGTCTGCTGGGAATACAAACTCGCCTTCACTTAGCTGGGCAGGAATGTCATCTCGTACTTCTTCTTGTGTAGAACCGGGTGGCACTTCATTACCAGATACAGGGTCCGTTGTACCGCCTTCGTCCATTAGACCTCCGTCTTCAAACATACTCATTTGTCTATCCATAGCCATACCGCCCTCATTAAAAGTTCTAATTTTTCCATCTTCTGTTCTGACTGCGCCTTTATAAGTAACTTTGCCATCTTTAACGACTTTTGTACCACCAATTAACTCTTTCATTTCTGAAACTGTAGGCCTCTTCACTCCCTTTGCCAGCACCAGTGGGCCAACTTGAATTACTTCATCAGCTTTTGTTACAGGATTTCCTGTGGCTTTGTCGTAGAAATAACTATGCCTAAAAGGGTTCATGCCTACTTGAGTCCACTCAGGATTGTTGATTAATTGTTTAGCAGCCTCAAACACATTTTCTGGTTCTGCGTTTTGATAATCGCCGTGAATACGTGCAATGGTTGTTTTTGCTTTTCCTTTAGCAATACCTAAACCACCTTTTGCAGAACTAATAAATTCTACATCTTTTAACACGGCAGTTTGTCCATAACCTATAGCTTTACCATTACGTACCGTACCATCGTGCAAAGAAACAATCCACTTATCATAATTATCGTAAGAAGGTATATCTAGTCGTGAACCAACACGTGTACCATCAGGAATGTTTTTATTTAATCCGACAATACCTGTATCAACTTTTCTAGGGTCTGTGGCTTTTAATGCCCCTACAATCTCTGTCTTTGTAGGCATGTCGGGAAAGTTTTCTTTTGTAATAGGCTGTATGGGCTGGTTAGCAGTTACTGCACGGCGATATTGTTTGGAAGTAATTTTTCCTTCACTTAGATCAATTGCAGCTTGTTGTACTTCAGGGACTCTTTTCTGCCTTTGACTCTCTGGTAGTTTATTCGTTTCTTTCCATGTTTCGGCAGCATCCTCATCAGTCATTAGTTTTTTAGCGGATTCGTTATCT
>FUFK010038487.1_pt1 | contig 11596 bp, 13 predicted proteins | sample 1021851 | NCBI WGS metagenome assembly FUFK01 (sample SAMEA51879418, study PRJEB19060) | metagenome
TCTGCTCATGGTGATAATATGAGTTTACCTGACAGATTTAGAACTTTGATTGTAGATAGAGCTAAATACTACACATATATGTTAAGATCAGATCCACAACATGCACAATTAGCAGATAGAGACTTTCAAAGAAAACTTAGATTATTAAAAGTAGACTATGCTACTAAAAATGATTACATGCGTAGTGATTCTATTGCAGAAAGTATTAGTACTAATATAGGAGGCAGAGTTACATAATGCTTAGAGATAAATCAGAAGAAAAAGAAAAAGCTATAGATAATATAACTTATAAAACAGATAAAGAAAAAAAACAAGAAAAAAATAATATTAAAGTTGCTAGTAGTGATTTTACACAATCTGAAATGTTACAATTAAAAAATTTAGGGTACGAAAGAGAATCTAAAGATCCTATGAGAATAGGTAAAGATAAAGAAACTGGTATAAGAATATTAAAAGAAATATTAAAATTAAATAAATAAACTATGGCTGTAAACTATTCAATAAATAAAAAGAAAGAACCAGAAGACAACATGAGATATGCTGAAAGAAAAGCAGCAAGAATGGTCACTAATGGTTTAAACAATCAGTCATCTGATGATAAATTATTATCAAAAGAAAAAAAAGATTTTGAAATGTTAAAAGTAAAAGAATCTAAAAGAGATATATTTGGACCTTTAACAACTAAAGAAACAGAAAGATTACAAAATTTAAATATAAAAAGAGAAAAAGAAGACGAAGATATATTAGGAGATATTTAATGAAAGTAGATAAACCAGATAGAGCTATAGACAATATGTCTTATAAAAAAGATAAAGAAGATAAACAGAAAGATAATGGTATAATGATGGCAGGAAAAGTTACTTCTTTTGATTTTAAAAACTTTAATAAGTATTATGATAATGTCTATAAAAAAGGTATAAGTATAAAAAAAATATTTCCTGATGGATTATCAAATAAAGTTTTACAACAATTTTTAGATAGAGCAAACAGACTAAGTAAAAACTAATGCCAACTACTGATTTAATATCACCTTTTGTAGTAAGTTGTGCTGGGGGATTGACATTGAATAAAGATGTATTTTCAATGCGACCTGGTGAGGCATTACTATTGCAAAACTTTGAGCCTGATATTAAAGGTGGATACAGACGTGTTAGTGGCACAGCGTTATATAATACAACACAAGTTCCTCAAGGATCTAGTAATAGTAGTCTAATAGTAGATTGTTCTATAATATTTAATGGGCAAGTAATAGTTGCAAGAGGTGGTGATATACATAGAGGAACTACATCTGGCAGTTTTACAACATTAACTACAGGTTTAGGAACATCTACTAGAGCATATGACTTTGAAAAATTTAATTTTAGTGGGACTGAAAAGATAGTCATTGCAACTGGACACTCACCTGCACAAATAATTAATTCTAGTTTTGCAGTAGACGTAGTAAATGCAACAGGTGGCGGTACAGCTCCAAGCAATCCAAAGTTTGTAAAAGCATTTCAAAACCATATGTTCTATGCTGGTGCAAGTAATCCAGAAGAAGTTATATTTAGTGTACCATTTGCAGAAGATAATTTTACATCAGCTAGTGGTGCAGGATCATTTAGAGTTGACTCAACAGTTGTAGGATTAAAAGTATTTAGAAATGAATTAATTATATTCTGTCAAGATAGAATATATAAATTAACAGGTACATCATCTAGTAATTTTGCAGTACAAGAAGTTACAAGAAATATAGGTTGTAGAGATGGTGGTAGTATACAAGAGATTGGTGGAGATGTTATATTCTTAGCACCAGATGGATTAAGAACTATTGCTGGTACAGCNAGAATTGGTGACGTTGAACTTGGATCTATATCTAGACAAATACAATCNAGAATTGATGAAATAGGTTTAAATAGAATATCATCATTAGTTATTAGAGCTAAATCTCAGTATAGATTATTTTACCCAACAACAGGTGGATCACAAGGTTCATCAAAAGGTATTATAGGTGTATTAAAAAATAATCCTAATGCAGGATCTATTGGATTTGAATATGCAGATATGGTAGGTATTAAACCAGCATGTACTGATTCAGATTTTATAAGTGGAACTGAAACTCAAGTGTTTGGTGGTTTTGATGGTTTTATTTATAAAATGGAAACAGGAAATACATTTGCAACAGGTGCTAGTACAGCTACTATACAGGCAGTATATAGATCTCCAGATATGGTAATGGGAGATCCAGGTATTAGAAAATATATGCAAAGAGTTAATCTTAACTATCAAGGTGAAGGTTCTACTATTGATGCAAATTTAGCATTAAGATATGATTATGACGATCAATCTACACCACAACCAACAAAAATAGCATTACCTAATGCAGGAGGTGCTGGTCAGTATGGAGCAGCTTCTTATGGAGCTTCTTTATATGATGCATCAGGAGTACCTTTATTAAGACAAACTATAGAAGGATCTGGATTTGCAGTTGCATTACAAATAGACGATCAAAATAGTGCAGACTCATTTTCAGTTAAAGGCTTTCAATTAGAATTTACCCCAGGAGGAAGAAGATAATGGCAGGATATTCATCAAGACAATCCACATTTACAACAGGCGATACAATATTAGCAGCTCATTCTAATGATGAGTTTAACCAATTAGTATCTGCTTTTAACGCAACTACAGGACACTCACATGATGGTACTGCAGGTGAAGGTGGCCCTATTACATCAATTAGAGATGCTAATACTTACAATAGAGTATTAGTTGACTCTACAAATAATCATTTAGAATTTTATGTAAATGTATCTTCTTCATCAGTACAACAATTAAGAATACAAGATGGTGCTATTGTTCCTATAACTACTAATGATATAGATTTAGGTACTTCTTCTTTACAATTTAAAGATGTATTTGTTGATGGAACATTAGAAGCTGATGCAATTACATTAGATGGCACAGCATTATCATCTACATTTGCTTCTTTAAGTGGTGCAACATTTACAGGTAATNTAGAAATAGATGTAGCANCAGGAGATCCTGCAATTATATTAGANACNCAAGGTGCAGATAAATTTCANTTTGCAGTAGATGATTCAGATTCAGATAATTTAGTAATTAAATCAGGTGGAACTGTTGGTTCTGGTAGTGGTTTAAAATTAACTAGTGCAGGTAATTTAACTGTTGATGGAGATGCAACTATAACTGGTGATTTAACTGTAACTGGCGATGATATTACTATGGGTACAAATACATCTGGTAATTTATTAATTGCAGATGGTACTAACTTTAATTCAGTAGCAGTAGGTTCATTATCAGAAATATCTACAGTTGCTAACGATGATGTATTACTAGCAGTAGATACTTCAGACGGTGGACTTAAAAAAATTACAAGATCTACATTAACAGCAGGTATTGTTTCAGGTTCTGAAATATCAAATTTAGTTGAAGACACTACACCACAATTAGGTGGGCAATTAGATGTTAATGGAAATGCTATAGGTGATGGCACATTAGAATTATTAAAATTTGCTGAAACAGCTAGTGCTGTAAATGAATTAACTATTACAAATGCAGCAACAGGTAATGGTCCTAGATTATCTGCAACAGGTGATGATACAAATATTGATTTAGATCTTTTAGCAAAAGGAACAGGTCATGTAACAGTTAGAGGCGATACTAATCCAGGTGCTATTCAATTTAACTGTGAATCTAATTCACATGGTCAAATTGTAAAATCTCAACCTCATAGTGCTAGTGTTACAAATGAATTAACATTACCAGCAGGATCTGATCAAGAATTAGTTGGAACAACAGCTACACAAACTTTAACAAATAAATCAATAGATTCTGATAATAACACTATAACAAATATTGTAAATGCTGATATTAAATCTAGTGCAGCTATAGCTTTTTCTAAGATGGAAAATCTTACTGCATCAAGAGCTTTAGCATCAGATGGTAGTGGTGATGTATCTGCAACTTCAGTTACTTCAACTGAATTAGGATATCTTTCAGGTGTATCATCAGCAATACAAACACAATTAGACGCAAAAGCAGGGAATGGATTTGCAGTTGCAATGGCTATTGCCCTTTAATATTGACAATTTTAACTAACAAGGTATAATATAATAATAAGGAGAACAAAAACATGGCACAGGATTTTGAATCAACAGCTACACAGATCACTAATTCTGAAACCACTCTATTAACTGCAAACTCAGATGATGCAATTATTGGGTTAAGATTAACTAATATCTTAACTAGTGCTGTAACTGTGGATATCTATATAGATAAAAGCGGTGGCGGAACAGATAGATACATTGCAAAAACATTGAGTATTCCACCTGCAACATCAGTTGAATTAATTCAAGGTGGAGCAAAAGTAGTATTACAAAATGGTGACGTTTTATATGGTCAAGCAAGTGCTGCATCTAGTATAGACGCATTTGTTAGTAGAGTAGATTCTATTAGTACATAATTTTAAGGAGGCAACATGGCTGAACAACCAAGCGGAATATTTATTGGTGATAAACCTGCATCGGAAGAGATATTTCATCATGCAGCAACAATGGATAAACAAATGACAATTGAGAATGCTGTATTAGCAGGACCTGTAGCATTTACACAAACTGTTACAGTAACAGGGACATTAGTAATCGTATGAGTAAGATAAATGTAAATACAGTTGATACACAATGCGGATCTACATTAACTTTAGGTTCGTCAGGTAAAACTGTAACACTTGCAAGTGGTGCATCTCAATCAGGTTTTGGTCGTACTGGAACTGTAGATTGGTGTACAACAGCTAAAACATCTCCTTTTACTGCGGTAAGTGGCAATGGTTATTTTGTTAATACTACAAGTGGAGCTGTAACAGTTACCTTACCAGCATCACCAAGTGCTGGCGACATTGTAGCTATTAAGGATTACGCAAATACATTTGATACTAATAATGTAACTATTGGAAGAAATAGTTCTAAAATTAATGGTGTCTGTGCAGATGGAACTTTAAACACAGAATCACAATCAGTAACTTTAATTTATGTTGATGGTACAAAAGGTTGGCAAGATATACATGACTCAACATCAGATGTAACTGGAGCTACTTTTATTAGTGCAACTGGAGGAACTGTAGTAACTTGTGGTAATTTTAAAACTCATATTTTTACATCAGATGGTTGTTTTGCAGTTTCTTCTATTGGAAATCCTGCAGGTTCTTCTGCAGTTGATTATGTTGTAGTAGCTGGTGGCGGTGGTGGCGGCACAGGTGGAGCAGGAGGAGGAGCAGGAGGTGCTGGAGGATTTAGAATGGCAAATGGTCTTTCACTACCTGCACCACAAACTTCACCTTTAGCAACATCAGATATTTTTCCAATATCAGCTCAAACATACCCTATAACAGTTGGTGGTGGTGGAACAGGCGGTGCTGATCCAGCACCTAATAATGGTGGAAATGGAAATAATTCAGTTTTTTCAACTATAACATCTACTGCTGGAGGTGGTGGAGGTGGTTATAATAGCTCTTTAGGTAGTCCTGGTGGATCAGGAGGAGGTGGGGGTGACCCTGATGGTCCACAAGCATATACAGGAGGAACAGGGAATACACCACCAGTTAGTCCTCCACAAGGTAATGATGGAGGAGATGGATCAGGAGGTTCAGGAGACGGAAATCAATCTGGCGGTGGAGGCGGAGGTGCAGGTGCGGCAGGTACTAACGGAGGAACTCCAGGTGTAGGTGGAACTGGCGGAGTTGGTAGTTATATTTCAGATTCTTTTATCGGGCCAACTGCTCCAAGTTATGGAACACCAGGTCCAGCTTCTTCAACAAGATATTTTGCAGGTGGGGGTGCAGGTGGTCCTAATCCTAATACAAATAGTGGTGCAGGTGGTGGTGGAGATGCAAGCTCTGCAACTGGTACTGCTGGTACGACTAACACAGGAGGCGGTGGTGGAGGAGGAACAAGTCCAAGTGCAGCTGGTGCAGGTGGAAGTGGAATAGTAATGATTAGATACAGATACCAATAGGATAAATTATGGCAAGTATAATTAAAACAGATAACGTACAAAAAGTTTCAGATGATTCAAACATTATAAAAAAATGTGGATCAACAACGACAGTTGGATCAGGTGCTGGTAATACAATTACAGTTGATGGTGCAACAGTGACATTAGGTAGATGTGGTGGTACAGTTTCATTAGCATCAGGTGCAACACAGACAGGTTTCGGAAGAACTGGTACAGTTGATTGGTGTACTACAGCAAAAACAAGCCCTTTCACAGCAGCTAGTGGTAATGGATATTTTATAAATACAACATCAGGAGCTGTTACAGTTACACTACCTTCAAGTCCAAGTGCTGGTGATATTATTTCACTTAAAGATTACGCAGGAACTTTTGCTACAAATAATTTAACAGTAGGTAGAGGTGGTTCTAAACTTAATGGGTCTTGTTCTGATTATATAGAAGCAACAGACAATAAAGGATTTACTTTAGTTTATGTGGATGGAACAGAAGGTTGGATGGCTGTTAATGATAATGAAACATTTATAGGAGAAACTTTTGTAAGTGCAACAGGTGGTACAGTTGTTACTTGTGGTAATTTTAAAACACACATATTTACATCAGATGGATGTTTTGCTGTATCATCAATTTCAAATTCAGCACCTAAAAACAAAGTTGATTTTATGGTAATTGCTGGAGGAGGTGGAGGTGGTTCAAACAATTATCCTCAATCAAGAGGTGTAGGTGGTGGAGGTGGAGGTGGATTTAGAATTTTTTCAACTGCACCTGGATCCAATTCTCCTTTAAATAATTCAGGAGCTTCTCCAAATTCTGAAATCACTGTAACAGCACAAACTTACCCAATTACTGTAGGTGGTGGTGGAGCAGGAGCTCCATCAGGTTCACCTGATGCAGGTTCACAAGGAGCAACTTCAACTTTTGATACAGTTTCTTCTGCTGGTGGTGCAGGAGGTGGTGGACATTGTAATGGAGCTCCAACTGGTGGTTCAGGTGGTGGTGGAAGAAATGCAGTTTGTGGTTCAGCAGGAAATACTCCACCAACAAGTCCGCCTCAAGGACAAAATGGTGGAAATGGTGGACCAAGTTCAGGACCTCATGGAGGAGGTGGAGGTGGTGGAGCTGGAGCAGTAGGTGAAAATGGTAATCCAGGAACAGGTAATGGTGGTATAGGTTCATATATTGCAGATCCGTTTATAGGTCCAACAGCACCAAGTTATGGTGAAGGAGGACCAGTTAGTTCAACAAGATATTTTTCAGCAGGCGGTGGAGGTGGAAATAATCCATCAGGAGGAAGTGGTGGAATAGGTGGAGGTGGTGACGCTAATGGTGGTGCAGGAACTGCAAATACTGGTGGTGGTGGAGCAGCAAGTCCTCCAGGATCTGGTGGAGCTGGTGGTTCAGGAATTATTATGATTAGATATCAATTTCAATAGGATAAATTATGAGTACTGTTAAAGTAAACAAAATAACTCCTAGAACAAGTAACTCAATTCAACTAGGAGAGTCAGGCGATACACTTACAATACCTTCTGGTGCTACATTACAAAACTGTGGTACGGCTACAGGTTTTGGTATATCTTTTTGTACAACAACAAAAACATCTCCTTTTACAGCTACAGCAGGAAAAGGTTTTTTTATTAATACAGGATCAGCAGTTACAGTAACTTTACCAGCGTCACCTTCAGTAGGTGATGAATTAATCGTTGTTGATTCAACAGGTTGTGCAGCAACAAATAATATTACTCTAGGAAGAAATGGATCTAAAATAAGAGGTCAATGTCAAGATGCATCACTAATTGTAAATAGAGGTGGATTAAGAATGGTTTATTCAGGTTCATCACAAGGTTGGGTTACAGCTACAGCAGGTAATGATGCAACTGCATCACAAGCACGATTTACAACTGCAACAGGAGGTACTATTACAACAAGTGGTGACTATAAAATTCATACTTTTACGTCAGATGGTTGTTTTGCTGTTACCCAAGCAGGTAATGCAGAGGGTGGTGGTGATAAAGTTTCTTATTTAGTCATTGCAGGAGGTGGTGGTTCAGGAAGATATTATGGTGGAGGTGGTGGAGCAGGCGGTTATCGTGAGGGTAAATGTTCTAGTGATCCTTACACTGCTAGTCCTCTTGCCGCAACACCGTGTTCAGGTTTAACAATTTCAGCACAAACATATCCAATTACAGTTGGAGGCGGTGGTTCAACAGGGTGTGGTTCACCACCATATACAAATGGTGATGATGGAAGTAATTCAGTATTTAGTACAATAACATCTGCTGGAGGTGGTGGAGGAGCAGGTGGTCAGAGTACACAAGACCCTGCAAATGCAGGAGGTTCAGGTGGTGGAGGACATAATCCTTGTAGTCCAAGTCCTGCTGGAGATGGCAGAACTGGAGGTGCAGGTAATACTCCTCCTGTAAGTCCACCTCAAGGAAATGCAGGAACAACAGTTACTGCACCAGCATGGGCAGGTGGAGGTGGGGGAGCAACTTCAACAGGACCAGTAAGAGTTGGTGGAGCAGGTGCAACATCTTGTATTACTGCTAGTCCAGTAGGTAGAGCAGGAGGAGGTTCTGGCGGACCAAATCCAGGCACAGGAAGTCCACAACCAGGTGCTGGTGGTTCTTCAGATGGTGGTGGTGCTTATAATACAAATGGAACAGTTAATACTGGTGGCGGTGGTGGATCAGATGGAGGTTCAGGTGCATCAGGAATAGTAGTAATAAGATATAAGTTTCAATAATGGCTGAATTAAAAGTAGATAAAATTCTCCCTGCAACGGGATCTAGTGTATCTTTAAGTGAATCAGGAAAAACTGTTCTTATACCTTCAGGTGCAACTTTAGATGCATCTGCTGCAACTTTAACTAACATAGGTGCTAGAGTAAATTATTGTACTTCAGTACAAAGTTCACCATTTACTGCGGCTGCAGGAAAAGGATATTTTATAAATACAGGTTCAGCTGTAACAGTAACATTACCTTCAAGCCCAAGCGCTGGTGATGAAATTATTGTAATAGATTCTACAGGTTGCGCTTCAAGTAATAATATTACATTAGGTCGTAATGGATCAAAAATTAAAGGAATATGTAATGATGCAACTCTAAAAACAGATAGAGTTGGAGTACGAGTAATTTATTCGGGTTCAAGTCAAGGATGGGTGACAGTTACAAGCGCAAATGAAACAGCGCCAGTTTTAGATCAAACTTTATATGTTACAGCTACAGGAGGAACTGTAACAACATCAGGTGATTTTAAAATTCATACATTTAATTCTAGTGATAATTTTGTTGTATCTTGTGGTGGAAATTCGTTGGGCTCNAATACTGTAGATTATTTAGTCGTAGCAGGTGGTGGAGGTGGAGCATCAGGTGCAGGAGGTGCGGGTGGTGGAGGTGCAGGTGGATATAGATTTTCAAATGGAACAGCATCAGGTTGTTATTCTGCTGGACCAGCACCATTAGGGGCTTCAGCTTTACCTGTATCAGCACAAACATATCCAATAAGTGTTGGTGCTGGAGGAAGAGCGGGTAGTAATTCACCAAGTCCAGGATATGATGGTGGTACTGGTACTAATTCAATTTTTTCAACTATAACAAGTGCAGGCGGAGGTGGTGGTAGAGAAGCTCCAGGTGCTACTAATGGAAATGGTGGATCAGGTGGAGGAGGTAGTTATCAAACCACTTGTGGTGGTTCAGGTAATACTCCACCAGTTTCACCTCCACAAGGAAATGATGGAGGAACTGCTGCAATACCAGGAGCATATAACACTAGCGGTGGAGGTGGTGGTGGAGCAGGCGCAGTAGGTGGACCAGGACCAACAGGAGCTAGCTGTAGAGCAGGTGCAGGTGGTGCTGGATTAACAAATTCAATTAATGCCTCTGCAGTTACTAGAGCAAGTGGTGGAAATGGTCACGGACAAGCAGGAGGTAATGTAACAAACCCTACACCAACTCCTGGAGGAGGAGGTGCATCAGGTGCAAATGGTACTGCAAATACTGGAGGCGGAGGTGGAAGTAATGCTCCAGGAGGTGGAACAGGTGGTTCAGGAGTAGTAATAATAAGATATAAATTTCAAAATTAATGGTTTTACAAATTTTAATAATTAATATATAAACAACAAAGGAGAAACATTATGGCACATTACGCAAAACTAGGAGCAAACAATAAAGTTATAGCAGTTCATGTTGTAGCTGATTCTGATTGTCAAAATGCTGATGGTATTGAAGACGAAGAAGTAGGAAGACAGTTTTTGGAAAGAATCCATAGCTGGCCTCTTTGGAAAAAAACATCTTACAATACACAAGGCGGACAACACAAGAATGGCGGAACACCTTTTAGAGGTAACTACGCAGGAATAGGTATGACTTATGATGAAGATAACGATATTTTCATTGGTAAGAAACCTTATGCTAGTTGGACTTTAAATGTGGCAGAAGCAAGATGGCAATCACCAATCGGTGATGCTCCAGCATTACCTGAAGNAGAACAAGCTACTCATTATTATGAGTGGAATGAGTCAGGTCAATCTTGGGATAAAGTCGCTAGATAATATATAAACATACCCCTTTAAATATTGACTTTTTTTAATAGGAGTGTATAATATATATATGGACAAAATAACATTATCAGAAATCCCTCTGATATATGGATCTATTGATATGCCTAAAGGCTTTGAAATAGATAGAGACCAAATAAGAAACGACATCATAGAATCCTATGTAAAGAAAAATAGAATTAATAATAATCCAAAGGCTTATGCTTATGATGATTATGTAGTTCCATTTTCTCAACCTCTACAATGGATGCAAGATTATTTAAGAGATCATATTAGAGTAGAATATGGTTTTACTTTAGTGAACAAAACTATGCATGGTAATGTCATGCATCCTAAAGAAAAATCTTGGACAAGAAATCAAGTTGAACCTGTAGATTTACGTAACTCACCAGACTATACAGTTATATATGGTGTAGATGTTAAGAAAGGTTCTTCTGAATGTATAATTGAATATGATGATAACAGAAGGAAAAATAGAACCTGGAACATACCTATAAAAAATAATAATTTTATAATGTTTCCAGCCACACAAAAATATTGTATTTCACCAAATACCTCTAATGGATTAAATATAATTTTAACAATTAATTATGAATATATCTAATTATTATTGGTATTTTCAATCAGCTATACCCCCAAGAATCTGTGACTTGATTGTAAAATATGGTAAAGCAGAAAAGAATAGAGAGATCATGGCTATCACAGGTGGTTATGGTAGAGATAGAGACTTAAACAAACAGCCTCTTACTAAAGACGAAATAAAAGATTTACANAAGAAAAGAGATTCAAATATTGTTTGGATGAATGATAGATGGATCTACAAAGAAATTCAACCTTACATTAAAATGGCAAATGAAAATGCAGGTTGGAATTTTGAATGGGATTGGTCAGAATCTTGCCAATTTACAATATATAAAAAAGGCCAATATTATGATTGGCATTGTGATAGTTGGGATAAACCTTACATAGAAGAAGGACCAACGCAAGGTAAAATAAGAAAATTATCTGTAACAGTTAGTTTAACAGATCC
>FUFK010053502.1_pt1 | contig 11590 bp, 9 predicted proteins | sample 1021851 | NCBI WGS metagenome assembly FUFK01 (sample SAMEA51879418, study PRJEB19060) | metagenome
CAATTACATGTATGTATCTAAATAACCAACTCCAAAAAACTAAATCGAAATCAAAACCACCGTTTCCAAAATATAAACCAAGGAATAGTAAAATTGATAGCGCCAAAGAAACGTGGATAGTTTTTGATAAAGATTGAAGAATCGAAGTCATATATNAATATTTTATATCATTTTTAAATATTTTTTAAGCTGTTTTTTTAAATTTATTATCGAGCAAAGGTTTTAAAAATTTACCTGTATAACTATCTTTAACATTAATAATTTCCTCAGGTTTACCTTCTGCTATAATATTTCCACCTTTCACTCCACCATCAGGACCCATATCAACAATATAATCAGCTGTTTTTATTACGTCTAAATTGTGTTCAATTACAACAACTGTATTTCCAGTTGCAACAAAAGTATGAAGTATTTCTAATAATTTTTTAATATCATGTTGATGTAATCCAGTAGTCGGTTCATCCAAAATGTAAATAGTTCTTCCTGTTGATCTTTTAGACAATTCTTTTGCTAGTTTTATTCTTTGAGCCTCACCACCAGAAAGAGTAGTTGCTTGTTGACCAATTTTTATATAACCCAATCCAACTTTTTTGAGTGTTAATAATTTAGTCTTTATATTTGAAATATTTTCAAAATACTCACAGCCTTCGTCCACAGTCATATTTAAAACATCTGCAATACTTTTATCTTTAAATTTAATCTCTAATGTTTCTCTATTGTATCTTGTACCTTTGCATTCNTCACAAGTGATGTANACATCTGGCAAAAAATGCATCTCGTAAGTTATTACTCCGTCACCTTCACANGCTTCACAACGTCCACCTTTNACNTTAAAAGAAAATCTTCCAGGCTTATAACCTCTACTTTTTGCCTCTGGCAAATTAGTAAACCAATCCCTAATCGGCCCAAAAGCACCGGTGTAAGTTGCAGGATTTGATCTTGGAGTTCTTCCAATTGGTGATTGATCAATATCAATAATTTTGTCTACTAATTCAATTCCTTTAAAACCTCTAAATGGTTTAGGTATTTTTCTTGATTTATTATTATTTAAAGTAAGGTTTAAAGCATTGTAAAGTGTTTGAAGTATTAAAGTAGATTTACCACTACCAGATACACCAGTAACACATGTGAAACTTCCTAATGGGATTTTAAGATTCACGTTGTTTAAATTATTACCACTTGCACCATTAATTTCTAAAAATCTACCATTTTTTGCTAATCTTCTATTACGTGGGATAGGTATGTAGCTCTTATTTGATAAGTATCTACCAGTAATACTTTTATCATTATCAAGAATATCTTTGTATGAACCTTGTGCAATTACTTCTCCACCTTTATTTCCAGCTTCAGGTCCAAGGTCAATTATATGGTCAGCATTTTCCATCGTTTCCGTATCATGTTCAACCACAATTACTGTATTTCCCAGGTCTCTTAATCTTTTTAATGCATTAATTAACTTTACATTATCTTTTTGGTGCAAACCTATAGAAGGTTCATCAAGAACATATAATACACCAGTTAATCCAGATCCTATTTGAGATGCTAATCTTATTCTTTGTGCTTCACCTCCAGATAATGTTCCAGACTCTCTAGACAATGTTAGGTAATCAAGTCCAACATTTAATAAAAAGTTTAATCTCTCGTTAATTTCTTTAAGTATGTGTTGTGCTATTTTTAATTGCCTTTTATCTAATTTNGTTTCNAGTGATTTAAACCACTCTTTTGCATCGTAAATTGATTTTTCNGTAACTTCACTAATATTAAGTTCATTAATTTTTACACATAAAGCCTCATCTTTTAATCTGTGTCCATTACACCTTTCACATTTTGTATCAGATTGATATTGTGAAATTTCTTCTCTTTTCCAATCACTATCAGTTTCTAAAAACCTTCTTTCNAGATTATTNACTACACCCTCAAATGTTTTTTTATGTGAATATTTTTCATATCCATCNTCATAAGAAAATTTNATTTCTTCATCNTCAGANCCAAANANAATTACATCTTTAATTTTTTTTGGTAATTTTGACCATCTATCATTNANNGAAAANCCATAATGTTTTGCTATAGATGCTAAAGTTTGAGCGTAGTATAAAGAAGATGATTTTGACCAAGGTTCAATTGCGCCATCTGCTATAGTTTTTTTTTCATCTGGTACTACTAACTTAGGATCTACATTTAATTTTACTCCTATACCTTCACATTCTTCGCATGCACCATAAGGACTGTTAAAAGAAAATAATCTAGGCTCGATCTCTTCAATGGTGAAACCACTTTCTGGACATGCAAATTTCGTTGAAAAAATTAAATTTTCAATTTTTCTAAATTTTTTTGGAAGCGTTTCATCTTCATACTCTACAAACATAAGACCATTAGCTAAATTTACAGCTGTTTCCACACTCTCTGCTAATCTATTACCTAATGATGCATTTAGAACTATCCTATCGACTAAGACAGAGATATCATGTTTAAGTTTTTTATTTAATTCTGGAACCTCATCAATATCATATAATTTATTATCTACTTTAATTTTTCTAAATCCTCTTTTTTTATAACCAAGTATATCTTTTCGATATTCTCCTTTTCTTCCTCTAACAACGGGGGCATATAAGTAAATTGTAGATTTTTTAGGAAGAGTTTTTATTTTGTCTACTATTTGACTAATTGTTTGTGAAGTAATTGGCAAACCTGTAAAAGGTGAGTAGGGTATGCCTGCTCTTGCATAAAGCACTCTCATATAGTCATAAATTTCTGTGACTGTTGCTACAGTAGATCTTGGATTTTTAGATGTATTTTTTTGCTCAATAGAAATTGCTGGGCTTAAACCTTCAATCAAATCTACGTTTGGTTTTTTCATTTTATCCAGAAATTGCCTTGCGTATGCAGACAAACTTTCAACATATCTCCGTTGCCCTTCTGCGTAGACTGTATCAAATGCTAATGATGATTTACCAGACCCAGATAACCCTGTAATCACGACAAATTTTTCTTTTGGAATCTCGAGTGTAATATTCTTTAAATTGTGCTCTTTTGCACCCTTAATAACTATCTTTTTGAGCATAATTTTTGTTGCTTTAATTTAATAAAATCAATATTCAGATCAATAAGTGTTATAATAAACATTCTAAATATTAAAATATTATGGCTGGTAGTTTAAATAAAGTATTATTAATTGGTCGTTTAGGCGCAGATCCAGAAGTTAAACAAATGGTTAATGGAAAAAGTGTAGCCAGATTAAGTCTAGCAACCAGTCAATCCTGGAAAGATAAAAACACAGGTGAAAAAAAAGAAAAAACTGAATGGCATAGAATCGTTGTTTTTAACGAAGGATTAGTTAATGTCGTTCAACAGTATTTAAAAAAAGGAGCACAAGTATACGTTGAGGGTCAACTTTCAACCAGAAAATGGAAAGATGAACAAAGTGGACAAGATAAGTATTCAACTGAAATTCTTATACAAGGTTACAACTCGTCTTTAACAATGTTAGGTGGTGGCAATCAAAATAATATTGGATCACAAGATAACAAACAAACCTTTGATGATAGTCCTGCACCAGCCCAAAGTGATTTAGATGATGATATTCCATTTTAACTAGTATGGAAAAAAACGAAATCTCAAAAGTAAATAATAATATTAAACCAATCTCTATGTACGATGAGATGAGCTCATCCTATCTGTCTTATGCAATGAGCGTGATAGTAAGTAGGGCATTACCTGATATAAGAGATGGCTTAAAACCAGTTCATAGAAGAATTATATATGCAATGCACAAAGGTGGTTTTGACTGGTCTAAACAATTTAGAAAATCAGCAAGAATTGTTGGTGACGTTATAGGTAAATATCATCCGCATGGAGACCAAGCAGTTTATGATGCTCTAGTTAGAATGGTTCAAGAGTTCTCAATGAGTGTTCCATTAGTAGATGGTCAAGGGAATTTTGGCTCAATTGATGGAGATCCACCAGCAGCTATGAGATATACAGAAACAAAATTAGCAAAAGTTTCGCAGTTTCTAATTGATGATATTGAAAAAAATACAGTTTCATTCAAAAGCAATTATGATGAAACTGAGCAAGAACCAACAGTTTTGCCCGCTCAATATCCAAATCTTTTAGTAAATGGTGCAGGAGGAATAGCCGTTGGAATGGCAACAAGTATACCACCACATAATTTAGGAGAAGTGGTTGATGCAACACTAGCATTAATNAAAAACAAAGATATTAAAATAAATGAATTAATGAAACATGTGCCAGGACCAGATTTTCCAACTGGAGGCGTAATAATTGGCAAAGATATTATTAAACAAGGATACAAAACAGGAAGAGGCTCATTTAAAATACGTGGGGAAATATCTGTTGAAAATTTAAAAAATGGTAAAGATAGGCTTGTTATTTCATCGATCCCGTATCAAATTAATAAAGCTAATTTAAATGAGAGAATTGCAGAATTAGTAAGAGATAAAAAAATAGAGGGCATAAGTGATATTAGAGATGAGTCAAATAGCGAAGGTATAAGAGTATCTATTGATCTAAGAAGAAATGTTGAACCAGAAACTGTAAAAAGACAACTTTATAAATACACCTCAATAGAATCTTCATTTGGTTTTAATTCTTTAGCAATAGTAGATCAAAAACCAAAAACATGTACTCTTAAAGATTTTTTAGAAAACTTTTTAAAATTTAGAGAAGATGTAGTTATAAAAAGAACTAAATTTGATCTTCAAAAAGCAGAGGAGAGAGTTCATATTTTATTAGGATTGTCAGTTAGTGTAGAAAACATTGATAAAGTAATTAAAATAATTAGATCCTCGAAAAATCCAGAGGAAGCGAAAAATACTCTTTTAAAAACTTCCTGGAAAATAAGTAAAGCTTCAAAGCTTATTAAACTTGTTGACACCAAAAACTATAAAGGAAAATACATTCTTTCAATTAATCAAGTAATTTCAATATTAGAGTTAAGATTACAAAAATTAACTGCTATTGGAATTAATGAAATTGAAGTTGAAATAAAAAAATTAGCTCAGGAAATTTCTAATTATAAAAAAATTATAAATTCAAAAAATGAGTTATTGAANGTAATTAGTAATGATCTTCAAACAATAAAAGACAAATTTTCATCTCCAAGAAGGACAAAAATTATTGATGCAGTTTTAAATTATGACATAGAGGAAACAATTCAAAAGGAGTCTGTAATAATTACAATAACCTTACAGGGATATATAAAAAGAGGTGCTTTAAGTGGAGTTAAACAACAAAAAAGAGGNGGAAAAGGGAAGACTGGTATTAAAACAAGAGAAGAAGACTCAGTGGTTCAAACTTTGTCCGTTGATACTCATACATCTCTCTTATTTTTTTCAACAGAGGGACTAGCTTATAAAGTTAAAGCATGGAAAATTCCTGAAGGATCTGCTTCCTCAAAAGGAAAATCACTTTTTAATATTTTACCACTGAAAAANCATCAATCTATTAGTTCTATTATGCCTTTCCCAGATGAAGGTATAGATAAAAAAAATATGCATATAATTTTTGCAACAAGCAAAGGGAAGATAAGAAAAAATAATTTAGATGATTTTACTTCCATAAATGCATCAGGAAAAATTGCAATGAAATTAGATTCTGATGACAAAATTATTGGGGTAAAAATATGCACNGACAATCAAGATATTATGCTNAATACAAAATTTGGAAAATGCATAAGGTTTGAGTCAAAAAAACTAAGAGTATTTAAAGGAAGGTCCTCAAAAGGAATACGAGGCATCAACCTTGCAGAAAAAGATACAATAGTTTCATTATCAATAATNGATAATGATGATATTAAAAAAAGTAAAAGCAAAACTAAAGATGAAAAATCTGAGTTTAAAGCAAAAGAAAAATTTATTTTATCAATTACNGAAAATGGTTACGGCAAAAGAACATCACATTATGATTTTAGAGTTACAAATCGTGGTGGCAAAGGTATAATAGGCATTGTTAACTCACCTAGAAACGGAAACGTCTCATCATCTTTCCCAGTCTTTGAAGGGGATCAAATTTTAATTTCCACGAATAAAGGAAGAGTTATAAGAACCGCAGTTAAAGAAATAAGNATTGCTGGTAGAAATACCCAAGGTGTAAGAATCATTAAATTAACNGGTGATGAAAAGGTTGTTTCCGCAATNAAATTAGATGATAATTTGGTTTAATGAAAAATATTGCCATATACCCAGGAACATTTGATCCCATTACTAATGGACATATTGACGTAATTAAAAAAGCTTTAAAATTAGCAGATAAGATTATTGTAGGTATTTCTAATGGAAATCAAAAAAATTTTTTATTTCCAATAGATGAAAGATATAAAATTGTATCAAGAGCTTTATATAATGATCTAAAGTTTCCAAAAAACAAAATACAAGTTGTGAAATTTAATTCTTTAACGACCGAATTATGTAAAAAATATAAATCAAACCTTATATTAAGAGGTTTAAGGGCAGTGTCTGATTTTGAATATGAATTTCAGCTTGCTGGAATGAATAGAAAATTGAATAATAAAGTTGAAACAGTTTTTCTTATGTCAGATGTTGAAAATCAAATCATTTCCTCTCGTTTTGTTAAAGAAATAGCTATTCATAAAGGTGATTTAAGAAAATTTACAACTAAAAGCACAATAAAATCTTTGAAGAAAATCTATGCTTAAAAAAACAATTATTTTAATTATATCAATNTTATTATTAACAACAGCTTTAAAAGCAAAGGAGAATATTATGATACTTAAGTTAAAAGATGGAGATGTAAAAATAAAATTATTTCCAGATGTAGCACCAAACCATGTAAAAAGAATAACTGAGTTGGCAGATAGTGGAAAATATGATGGAGTAGTTTTTCATAGAGTAATAGATGGTTTCATGGCTCAAACTGGAGATGTTCAATTCGGAAACTCATCATCTGATAATTTTAATTTAAGCAGGGCAGGTATGGGTGGATCTGATTTACCTGACCTTAAAGAAGAATTTAATGATTTGCCACATGAGAGAGGCACTTTGTCTATGGCGAGATCTTCAAATCCAAATAGTGCTAATAGTCAATTTTTTATTTGCTTTGGTCCAACACCGCACTTAGATAGACAATATACTGTATTTGGTAAAGTTTTAGAAGGAATGGAGTTTGTAGATATGATTACAAAAGGNGACGGACCAAATGGATCTGTTTCTAATCCTGATAAAATAATTAGTTTTAAATCTGAGTAGATTTTAATGGATGGAAGACATAAAAAAGAATTTTTCTTTTAGCGTAAAACATCAAAATAAAAATTATCGTGTTGGATTAATTCAAACTCATCGTGGAGAAATAGATACGCCTGCTTTTATGCCTGTAGGGACTCAGGCTACAGTAAAAGGTGTTTTTATTGATGATATTATTAAGACTGGCAGTCAAATTATTCTTTCAAATACATATCATTTAATGATTAGACCAGGAACTGAAAGAGTCGAGGCTGTAGGTGGTCTTCACAAATTTATGAATTGTAAACTTCCTATTCTAACTGACTCAGGAGGATATCAGGTAATGTCTTTATCTAAATTTAACAAAATCGACAGAGATAAAGGAGCAATTTTTCAATCTCATATAGACGGAAAAACTTTCATCTTAAGTCCNGANGAAAGTATTAAAATTCAAAAAAAACTTAATTCAGATATTGTTATGGTAATGGATGAGTGTCCAAAAAATACCAAAGATTACAACAAAATTAAAAACTCTATGGAATTGTCTACAGAATGGGCAAAAAGATCAAAGGATGAATTTGGAAACAATCCACATAAAGCTTTGTTTGGTATTGTTCAAGGTGGTTTATTTAATGATCTTAGAATTGANTCTTTAAAAAAATTAATTAACATAAAATTTGACGGATACGCAATTGGAGGTTTAGCTGTTGGAGAAACTCAAAAGGAAATGTTTGATGTTTTAGATGGTATTAAAGACTTTTTACCAGAAGATAAACCAAGATATTTAATGGGTGTTGGNACTCCATCAGATATATTAGGAGCAGTAAAAAGAGGTATTGATATGTTTGATTGTGTTTTNCCAACNAGGTCAGGAAGAACAGGATTNGCTTTNACGTGGAACGGNAGAATTCAAATTAGAAATTCTGAAAANAAATTTGANAATACACCTCTNGATAGTAATGTGACAAAATTTGATTTAAACAAGTATTCAAANAATTATTTGAATCACNTACACAATACTAATGAAATGTTAGCTTCAATGATTTTGACCCTAAATAATATTAATTTTTACCANGAACTTATGTATGAAATTAGGAAAAATATTAAAATGGGAACTTTTGAACAATTTCATGATAAGTATATTAATATTTTGTAAATTTTTACCATTGCCAAATATTAAAAAATCAATATAAGAATTTCCGTGTTGGGCCCTTAGCTCAGTTGGTAGAGCAATTCCCTTTTAAGGAATGGGTCGATGGTTCGAGTCCATCAGGGCTCACCAACATTTTATACAATTGGTGGGTATTTTAAAATAATTTCATTCATCCAGTCATCAATCTGTTCTATTCTTCTCTTGTTCGATGGATGAGTACTTAGGAACTCTGGAGGTTCTTTTCCTTTATTAGCTTCTTTCATTCTCTCCCATATTTTTGTAGTTTCTCTTATGTCAAAGCCTGATAAGGAGGAAAAAATTAAACCTAAATAATCTGCTTCGCTCTCCTGCTTTCTTGTAAAAGGGTTCATTATTCCTATTTGAGATAAAATTCCAACTGTATTCATGCCNGTTGTTCTATTTATTTCAGATAATTTTCCTCCAGTAGCAATATCAATTATTCCAGTTGTAGTGTTTAACAATCTTGTTCTACTAGCCCTCTCCACAGAATGTTTTGCTACAGCATGAGCAACTTCATGACCCATAACTGCTGCAAGACCGTTATTGTTTTGGGTTATATCTAACATACCAGTATAAAATGCAATTTTTCCTCCTGGCATACACCATGCATTTCTAATTTTTTTATTATCAATTAGAATATATTCCCATTCAAAATTTGCTGTTGGGTCTTCCATGTCATTTCTATAAAAATATTCTGATATAGATTTCTCTATTTTAGAACCGATTTGAATAATATTGTTTAAGCTTTCTTTATCGTTACTTAGTTTAGCTTTTTTTTTTACTTGCTCATATGCTCTAGCAGCATATGCATTTAGCTTTGTTTCGGATATTAATTTTAGTTGTTTTCTCTCAGTTATTGGTGCTGTAGTACAGGCATGCAAACCTGCTGAAATGCAGCCACAACCCATCAAATATATAAAATTTCTTCTATTCACTTTTTGTTATATTTATATTACATGTCATTTATAATCAAATATAAGTTATGTCTAAATTTAGAAGAAAAAGAATTTCATTCATTGCAAGATTACGAAACTATTTTATAACAGGCATAGTTGTTCTAGTTCCTATTGGTATTACCCTATACTTAACAACTTTTTTTATTTCTATATCTTCAAAATTAATACCTCCTGGTATTAATCCTAATAATTATTTACCATTTGCAATTCCAGGTTTGGAAATTTTATTATCAGTTNTATTNATAACTCTAATAGGNGGNTTATCTCTATCTTTTATNGGAAAAAAATTCCTNCAATTATTNAANGATCTNNTAAAAAAAATTCCNATNNTAAGAACNATNTATTCNGCAATTGGTCAGATGACNGAAACATTTGCACCAAAAAAAGGNTCAAAGAAAAGTGTTGTNCTAATTCAATATCCNCGAAAAGGNTCATGGGCAGTTGGNTTTGCNACTAAAGAAAATAANGGNGAAATTTCNAAAAAAACTAATACAGAGNCTTGTAAATGTATTTGTTCCNACAACACCAAANCCTACCAGTGGTTTTTTATTGATGTTTCCTAAAAGTGAAATTGTATATCTTGATATGACNTTTGAGGAAGCTTCAAAATTCATAGTTTCAGCCGGAACTTCGGATACCAAAACTAAATAGTGTCATTAATTACAGCTACTTTATCATATAGCTTAATAAGTTTATTATAATTTTTTATTTTGATATTGTTTTTTTCAATTTTTTTAATTTCTTTTTCAGCAACTTTGAATAAATCTTCGTGCTGAATAGGATCCGCTAAGTTATATTTTTTTAAACCGCTCTGTTTAAATCCTAAAATATCACCATATCCTCTTATTTTTAAATCTTCCTCAGCAATTTTAAAACCATCATTAGAGTTTTTTAGTATTGTAATTCTTTTTCGAGCATTTTCACTTAGTCCTGCCTTAAACATCAATATACAAGTTGACTCTTTGTTGCCTCTGCCCACACGACCTCTTAGTTGATGTAGTTGAGATAATCCATATTTATTTGAATTTTCAATGACAATTACATTTGCATTGGGAAAATCAATTCCAACTTCTATTACTGTAGTCGAAACTAATATATCAATATTTCTATCATTAAACTTTTTCAATACATTATCTTTTTCCTCTTTACCCATCGCTCCATGAATTATATCAACTTTATTTTTAAAAATTTTACTCAAATATTTATATTTTTCTGTAGCAGATTGATGATCCATTTTTTTTGATTCCTTTATCAGAGGGACAAACCCAAAATACTTGATTTTCTTTTGATATTTCACCTTTAATAAAATTAATAACTTCATTAATTTTTGTTTCNTTTTTACTGTATGTTTTTATTGGCTGTCTATTTTTTGGTTTAGATTTAATTAAAGAAATGTCCATATCTCCATAAATTGTCATCATCATTGTTCTCGGTATAGGTGTTGCTGACATTACTAGAACATCGCAATCTTTACCTCCTTTATCTGAAAGCTTTTTTCTTTGATTAACACCAAATTTATGTTGTTCATCTATAATTATTAATCCNAAATTAAAATAANTAATTTTTTCTTGGAATAGAGAATGTGTNCCAATTAAAATATCAANCTTATTATTTGAAAGATCTTTTAAAACTTTTTTTCTTTTTTTATACTCCGTTTTTCCAGTTAATATTTCNGGATTACAATAATCNTTAAAATTTTNTAATATAAACTTATAATGTTGAATGGCTAATATTTCAGTTGGTGCCATTATTGCAACTTGATAGCCAGCCCTTATTGAATTTAAAGCTGATATTACAGCGACTATTGTTTTTCCTGACCCCACATCTCCTTGTAGCAATCTAAACATTTTTTGTTTGGACTCCATATCTTTATTNATATTTTTTAATGCAGATATTTGGTCATCCGTAAGTTTGAATTTTAAATTATTGATTATTTTATCTTGATATTTGGAATCTAAAATTTTATTTTTTTTTTTAATTTTTTTAATTTTACTTCTTATTTCTGAAGAAAGTAAAAAATTTGCAAAAATCTCATCAAATACAAGTCTTCTGAAATATTTTGTATCTTTTACTTTTGTGATTTCTTCCTTATGAATTTTAATAACACAATCTTTCCATGACACATTATCAAACAAATTAGATATTTCTTTTGGTAACCACTCATCTAAATCAGGTAAATTTTGAAAAATACTATTTATTATTTTGTTATATTTGTTCAATGTTAAACCTTCTGTGAGGCTATATTTATTTTCATCGTCTATTAA